>OGQZ01002880.1_pt1 | contig 11450 bp, 8 predicted proteins | sample 1553321 | NCBI WGS metagenome assembly OGQZ01 (sample SAMEA2579958, study PRJEB22360) | human gut metagenome | reverse complement strand
TCTACTATCTTTTGATCAAGTACTATCTTCATAGTAGTACCATTACCATAATTACTACTAGGAATAATAGTACCACCCATTAAAGTAATTAAAGCTTTAGCATTATATAAATTATTATTTAAATTAAGAGAATCTTCATTACGATCATTCTTTTTATTAAATACTTTAATTATATCATCTGCTTTCATACCAGTACCCGAATCTTCAACAGTAATAATAAGTCTTGCTATATTATTCTTAATAATCGTATTAACATTAAGTTCAATATAACCTTCTTTAGTATACTTAATACTATTATCTAAAATACTAGTTAAAACATTTTTAAGTCCTAAATTATCTCCATATAAGTATTCAGGTAAATCACTAGCAATATCACTTCTAAAAGTAAGACCTTTCTTACTACATTCATCACTATATAAAGTAACTATCTTTTTTAATAATAATTTAATATTATATTTATCATCATATACTTTAATACTAGCACTATCAATACTATTTATATCAAGTATTTCATTAGTCATTGTAGTAAACTTAGCAGTACTACCCTTTATCTCTCTAGCAGCATCATTAATAACTTCAACATCAACCTTTTTATTTTTAGGGTCTAATGTTACATTTCTCATTGTAGGCGGGCAGCCAATCATTGCGCCGCAGGCAATGTCATAAAAAGTATTGCCCTTATCTGTAACAACATAGCTGATGTCATGAATATGTGTATGGCCGGTAAGCATACAGGAAAGGCCTGCGTCTGCAAATATCTGCCTTGTTGTTTCGTGATTTCTTTGCATATCACCTTTACCGATGATAGCGTAAAACGGAGAAGGTGCAATCATCGGGTGGTGAGTCATTGCGATAACAAATTGGTCGTTTTTCTTTGCATCTTCAAGCTGTTCCATAATCCAGTTCATACAATCATCGGAAAAGCCTGAACCTCTTTCACCCTCAGGTTTGTAGTTAGTATCATCGTTAAGAGCAAAAAGGCGATAGCCAGGTGCAAGCTGAACAACATAGCTCATTGAATCAGGATGTGTTGAAATTGCTTCATTTGGGCCGAATTCATAATACATATCCCATAAGTCGTGCCTGTCTTCCACTGCCGGAACTTCAATTTTATTGTCCCCGTCATATCCGTCTGCAACACCTCTGTCCCTAAAATCATGTGTAGCTGTGATTACATAAACTCTTTTACCTCTTTTTTTGAGGCCACGCAGCATTTCTATAAATTCTTTGTGTGATTCAATTTCGCCGTCGCGGGTTGTGTCACCTGCAATAACCACAATATCGGTTGAATTATCCTTGCAAAGCATATCAAAGCCTGCTTTGATTACAAGGTCGCTGTCCTTAATAACCTTTTGCGATTTTGATTCTGCTTTTTCATAAGCCTTGCCTGATGTGCCGCCTTTTCTTGAATAATAATGAGTATCTGTTATAAATTGAATTTTAAGCGGCTCATTATTACTTCCGTAAATTTTATTTGCCATTTTTAACCCCTTATTTTTCTTTTATTTCAAGCACTCCGCCTTTTACATCTTTTTTGAATGTAAATTCAAGAGAACCTTTGTTTCTTTCATTAAAGCTGATTTCTTTTCCGTCAAGGTATGCGGTGTACTGCGCCTTGTCAGAAAGAGTGACAACCATTGTGTATTTATCGCAGTTTCCGAAATATTTAAACTTTATTTCGGCACTTGTGTCGGTAGTTTTTTGGTAATCAGTCCAAACATCAAAGCCGGTTGTAACGGTTTGCGGTTTGAAGTATGCGTTAGCCCAAATGCATATTGGTGCCGAAAGTCCGCCAAAGTTGTGGAACCAACCGCCGCGCCTTGTTGCAATTCCGAAACATTCGTATGTATTATATGTGAAGTCAGTTTCTTCTTTCCACATATCAAGCGCAAGCTTTGCAATGTCAAACGCAAAGTCTGCTTCGCCGTTATCAAGCATTGTTTTCCAAATAAACCACTGGTGGCTCATCCAAACATTTCCGTTCCAATATCCGTCGTCAAAATAGTATGACGCACTCATATCAACAGCAGAAATGCCTGCATTAGACCACATTTCTTTAGGATTTTTAATATGCTCAATAATTCTTTGCTTTCTTTCGCCTTCAACTGCACCGGCAACAATAGGATAAACACCGTCCATACCTTTGTTGAAGTTTTCGCCGTCTGCCGTTCTCATAATGCCTTTAACATTACCGCTTTCGTCATATTCGGTATATCCGAAATATCCTGTTTCTTCATCCCAGGCAAGCTCATTTAATGCTTTGGTTGAATATTCAATATCTTTATCATAAACTTTGATGTCATCATATCTTCCAAGTGAATCGGCAACCATTTTCATTATTTTACCTGCACGGATAATCTGCGCGGTAGAAAGGCAAGGGCAAGTGTATTTCTGTGACTTTCTCTTCATCATTTCAACCTGTGCAGGATAATCATCCATACCGCAGTGTGAATACCAATAATCATATGTGGTAAGAAGTCCGTTATTAAACTTTGCCACTGTTGAAGCGTGAGTTCTTCCTCTTAAAAATTCATAGTAAAGCTTGGCTTTGTCATACATAAATGCAAGGCTTTCTTTGTCATTTGTACGCTTTAAAAGTTCAAGATACTCAACAAATTGAGTAGGTACAAGCGAACCGTGAAGCAAGAAGCAAAAGTCTTTGTTTGTATCATCGCAAAGATACATATCAAGTGCGTATTGGCAAAGTTTTGGCGAAAATTCAAGAAGCCCCATTCCGATAAAACCGCTGTCCCAAGTGTAAAAGCTGTCCCATCTCTTACCCGGTGTGTGATGAATTACATTTTCACCGTGGCGGTAAACAGGGTATACAACATTTGTTAAAAGTGTTGATTTTAAAATTTCGGTAGAAAGGGTGTACTTTTTGCCTGCTTCGTTGAAGTTTGCTGGTTCGCTCCCTTTCTTTGCATTTTCGTAAATAGCTTCGCATTCTTCGTTTGAAAGCGGTTTAGGCTCGTTTTGTGACAGCATGACATATTCAATATGTGATGTCTTAGGCTCAATAAAGATTGATTTAATCAGTGTGTTGTGGAAAAATCCGTCGTCACTGTGTTTCCTTTTAAATGAACCTGAAAATGTTTCACTTAAATCATCATATGTATGGTCACCGTTTGAAAGCCTGTTGATAAGAGCGTCTTCAAGTGAGCCTGAATCAAGCTGTCTTTCCCTTGTGTTTTTATTTCCTGTTAAAATATAAAAAGGTTTTTCAAGGCAGTCATATGTAAGCTTTGTGATATGCCCGTTACCAAGCACCTTGGTTTCAATTTCAGGCATATAAGGCTGTGCCTTTGTTTCACATTTGATTTTTTCAATGTCGTTTTCGTTCACTACACACAAAAAGTCAAGTTCAATTCCGGCTTTGCCGAGGCTTTCAAGTGTGAATTCCTGCATATACGGAATAGCGGTAACAGTAAGCGCATCGCTGTGTGCAAAAGTTACTGTTGTACCGTTCATATCAAATTGTGCATCACCGTCTGTTACAGTTTTGTATCTTACTGCGATTACAGGATTTTCAATATTACTTTCGTTAAATTTATATGATACTTTATCGCCTTTTACGCAGCCGAAAGGTTCAAGATTTAAAAAGTGAACATGGTAGTTTTCACATCTGTCGCCAAGTCCTTTGCCAAGATAAAAATCTTTATCGGCGAACATACCCTTGTACATTCCGTCAGGATTTTCTTCGTCCCAAGGCCTTGCTACTGCATATGAGTAATCAACATAATCATTGGCACTTTTTAAAATTGCACCGTCAGGTACGCTGACTTCACAGTAGGTCGGGTTTGGAAATTCAAGAGCGGCAAATATATTCAAAATGCAGTTTTGTGAAAGAGATGTGTTATTGAAAATCTCACATCTCATAAGGTATGCATCTTCATCAGCTTTTGAAAACGAAATATCGGCATAAACCTGGTCTTTCCACATAAGTTCATATCTGTATGAATAGAAAGTGTAATCGTTTTTACAGCTCCATAAATGATAATTTGATGGTACCGTGACATTAGGTACAGGTGTTGAACTGTTCCAAAGTGTAGGGTGAACCGAAAAATCATACCTTGCACCTTTATCTGCAAGTTCATTAACTATTTTTGAAATGCCCATATATTTTTTTGAGTACGGACCCCAAACAGGCATTTTGATTTTGTTATCTGTCATTGAAGAACTCCTTTCATAAAACAAAATATTCCACATTGTATTATTAACTATTTAATGTATTTTGTCAATACATTAAAATACATTAAATAAGCAATTTGTGAAATAAGTTGACAAAGTTGTTTTGCAATGATAATATCTATTGTACCCGGTACTATTTTTGAATTTTAAAGTACTGATTTTTACGACTGAAAGGCTATGGTAATTAAAATGATTGAAAATCTTGTTGAAGTGCATAGTCATATTTTACCGGGTATTGATGATGGCTCGCCTGATGTTGAAACCAGCTTAAAAATGATTGATATGCTTAAAAAGCAGGGTGCAAAGGCAATTGTTTTAACACCGCATTATTATTCGAATTCCATAAGTTATGATGATTTTGTGGCAAGGCGTAACAATGCTTATAATTTGCTGAAATCATCTTTGCCACTTGAAAGTCCTAAACTTATTTTATCGGCAGAGGTGTATATTTCCAAATATCTTTTTAGTAATTCAAGTCTTGATGAAATTAAAATAGGAAATTCTGATTATGCACTGATTGAACATCCTTTTTCCTGTGATTTTTCGCAAGAAATTTATGATAGACTGCTTAATTTAAATTGTGATTACGGCATTAAGCCTGTTTTGGCTCATATTGAGCGTTATCCTGCATTTATGGATGATGCCGATTTGCTTAATGAATATATTGATATGGGATGTTTGGCACAGGTTAATATCAGCTCGTTTGTTGATTCACCGCGGCATATCAGAAAAAAACTTTTCAAATTTCTTGAGGCAGGAAGGATTCACCTTATTGGTTCTGATTGCCACAATTTGACTTCGCGCAAGCCTGATTTTGAAAGCGGTATTCACGAAATTGAAAAAAAGTGTGGCTTTGATATAATAAATCAGCTTCATAATAATGCAAATATGTTGATTAAAGGGGCAACTGAATAGTTGTCCCTTTTTGTATATAAAAAATCCAAAAAAAGACTTTATTATTGCTATAATTTATGATATTATATACATTGGTGATTTAGGTGAAGCTGTCAAAAAATGATGATATAAAATTGAATATTGACTCCCTCACCTCAGAGGGCAGCGGAATCGGGCGTTATGACGGATTTGCTGTTTTCGTAAGGGGTGTTGTTCCGGGTGATGAAATAACAGCCCATATTATTAAATGCTCTAAAAACTATGCAATTGCAATTGTTAAGGATATTATTAAACCTTCAAAATACAGAATTGAAAGCGATTGCCCGGTTTCAGATAAATGCGGCGGCTGCTCATTTAGAAATGTAAGTTATGATGAAGAGCTGAAATATAAAAGAACGAGGGTTAATGATGCTTTAGAGCGAATAGGTAAGCTTGATATTGAAGTTGAGGAAATAATAGGTGCCGATTGTACACAAAATTATCGCAATAAAGCGCAGTATCCCGTTTCAATATGTGATGGTGAACTTTTTGCCGGTTTTTATGCTTATAAAAGCCATAGAATTATATGTTGTGATGATTGCAAGCTTCAGCCGATTGAGTTTAAAGCAGGGCTTGACGCATTTAGGCTTTGGGTAGAAAAAGCCGATATTACATCGTATGATGAAAATACAGGCAAAGGTCTGCTTCGCCATATATATTTCAGGAAAGGTTTTGCAACCGGCGATATTATGGCTTGTGCTGTTATAAATTCAGGTAAACTGCCGCAAAGTGAACTTCTTGTTTCGCTTTTAAAAGAAAAGGTTGCAGGTTTAAAATCTGTTGTAATCAATATTAACCGTGAAAAGTCAAATGTTATTTTAGGTAAGGAAAGTAAAACCCTTTGGGGTGATGATTATATTAGCGATGAACTTCTCGGTAAAAAATTTGTTATCAGCCCGAATTCTTTTTACCAAGTTAACCATGCCCAGTGTGAAAAGCTTTATTCAAAGGCTCGTGATTATGCAAATCTCGGCGGGGACGAAGTTCTGCTTGATCTTTACTGCGGTGTCGGCACAATCGGTTTAACTATGGCAGACAGTGTTAAACAGTTGGTTGGAATTGAAATTATTCCGCAGGCAATAGAAAATGCGAAAATCAATGCCGAGCTTAATAATATAGATAATGCAAAGTTTATTTGTGCAGACGCACCAAAAGGTGCTGAAATTTTAAAATCCGAGGGCATTAAGCCTGATGTGATTATTCTTGACCCACCGCGAAAGGGTTGTGCACCGTCACTTTTTGATACTGTTTGCCAAATGAATCCTAAAAGGATAGTTTATGTATCATGTGATAGCTCAACTCTTGCAAGGGATTTAAAAATACTTGAAGAAAAGGGATATAAAACCAAGAAAGTATCTGCTGTTGATATGTTTCCGCGTACGCCGCATATCGAAGCAGTTGCATTGATAGAAAAAATATAATACTAAAATATAAAGGTGATATTTATGAAACTTAAAAACGGAATTGTAACAAATTCAATAGACGGTGAAAGCTTTGCCATTGCTACCGGTGAGGCTTCAAAAAGCTTTAACGGTCTTATTAAAAATAATCCTACTGCTGCTTATATTTTTGAACTTCTTAAAACAGAGCAGACAGAAGAAAGCATAGTTAAAGCTATGATGGATAAATATGAAGTTGACGAAGCCACCGTAAAAGCTGATGTTAACGAACTTTTGAATCTTCTTAAATCGAAGAATCTTATTGAGGAATAATTATGGAATTTACATCAATTGAAAGCGAATATCTTGTGGCACTCCTTAAATGTGCGTTAAAGTCGCAAAATGTGCCTGATATTCCTGCCGGCCTTAATTGGAAAGAACTTGTTAATATATCAAAAAAGCAGCAGGTTTATTCCACAATTGCCCCGATTATAAATAAAATCAATATTCCGCCCGAGCAGGCGCAGGAATTGATTTTCTATTCTCAAAACGAGCTTGTGCGTATGATTGCAATGAAAAATGAGCTTGAACAGATAGAAAAAGAATTAAACGGTGCAGGCATTAAATATATGCTTTTAAAAGGCGGAGTGATTAAAAATTATTATCCGCTTCAAAAAATGAGGCAGATGAGCGATTATGATATTCTTTATGATGTCAGCAAAAGAAATGAGCTTATCTCGATTATGAAAAATCGCGGATTTAATCTTACTTCAAGCAGTGAAAATTCAGACGATTTTTTCAAAAAGCCGTATTATACTTTTGAATGGCACAGAGAACTGTTTTTTGAAGAGCATGATTTTAATCCTGATTTTTCGGATGTTTGGGATAATGCTTCTAAAGATGATAAAAAAGAATTTGAATATCATATGAGTTCAAATGACCTTTATTTGCATACAATTGCGCATATGTATAAACATTATATTTTAGGCGGTTTCGGAATCAGATTTTTTGCTGATGTTTATGTTTTGCTAACAAAGCTTAAAGATGAACTTGATAAAGCTTATATTGATTCAAAGCTTGAAAAAATGGGACTTGTTGATTTTGAATTTGATGTGAGAAGTATTTGCTTTGCACTTTTTGATGATAAAGAAATCACAAACTCGCAGGTTTTGTTTCTTAATGAATCTCTTTCATTCGGCATATATGGCAGTGGGGGAGTTACCGGCACCAAACTTTATTATGATGAATATAGGTCAAAACACGGTGATGTTTCCGTTTCTAAATATTACAGGTCTAAAATTTTTCCGTCAAAGGCATATATGAAAAGGACATACCCTGTTTTAACCAAAAAGCCGTATTTGCTTTTTGCGTACTATATAATTCGTCTTTTTGATAAATTTTTCCATAGCAGAAAAAGAATAAAAAGCGATATAAAAATGTTAAAAGAAACTGTTAAAGAAGAAAACAAACAGTAATGAAAGGATAAAATCTCTTGTCAGTAAGTAAGGACCATATTAGAAATTTTTCAATAATTGCCCATATTGACCATGGCAAATCTACCCTTGCAGATAGGTTGTTGGAGCTTACAAGCTCAGTAGCAAAGCGTGATATGCAGGAGCAGATACTTGATGATATGGATTTGGAGCGTGAACGCGGTATCACAATTAAGGCACACGCCGTAAAGCTTGATTATACAGCAAAAAACGGTGAGCTTTATGAATTTAACCTTATAGACACTCCGGGCCATGTTGACTTTAATTATGAAGTTTCGCGTTCACTTGCAGCTTGCGAGGGTGCAATTTTAATAGTTGACGCTTCCCAGGGTGTTGAAGCGCAAACCCTTGCAAATACTTATCTTGCACTTGACCACGACCTTGACATTTTACCTGTTATAAACAAAATTGATTTACCTGCCGCCGAACCTGAAAGAGTGGCACAGGAAGTTGAAGATATTATTGGTATTCCTTGTATGGATGCACCGAGGGTAAGTGCTAAAACAGGCCAAAATGTTGAAGAAGTACTTGAATATATAGTTAATGAAATTAAACCGCCGCAGGGTGATGATAATAAGCCGCTTAAAGCTTTGATTTTTGATTCGGTTTACGATTCATATCGCGGTGTAATAGTTTATGTCAGAATTATGGACGGTAAAATCAAAGCCGGGGATACTATGCGTATGATGGCAACCGGTGCTGAATTTACAGTAGTCGAAGTCGGCTATATGCGTGCAACCTCACTTGAAAAGGCAGATGAACTTTGTGCCGGTGAAGTAGGCTATATTACAGCTTCTATTAAAACAGTAGGTGACGCACGAGTTGGTGATACGGTTACACTTGCAACTAACCCTGCGCCTGAAGCCTTGCCGGGCTATCGCAAGGTTAATCCAATGGTTTTCTGCGGTGTGTATCCGGCAGACGGCGCAGATTATGAAAATTTGCGTGATGCACTTGAAAAATTGCAACTTAATGATGCGTCGCTTTCATATGAGCCGGAAACATCGGGTGCTCTCGGATTCGGTTTCAGGTGTGGATTTTTAGGCCTTCTTCACCTTGAAATTATTCAGGAAAGGTTAGAAAGGGAATATAATCTTGACCTTATTACAACTGTGCCGAGTGTTGTATATAAAATTCATATGACCGACGGTTCAATGGTAGAAATTGATAACCCGACTAATTATCCTGACCCGGCATATATTGATTATTGCGAAGAACCTTTTGCAAATGCATATATTTATGTTCCGAGTGATTATGTCGGCACGGTTATGGATATGTGCCAGGATAGGCGCGGTATTTTTAAAGATATGAAATATATTACAACTGACCGTGTTGATATTTACTATGAAATGCCGCTTAACGAAATTATATATGATTTCTTTGATGACCTTAAGTCAAGAACAAGGGGCTATGCGTCATTTGATTATGAACTTTCAGATTACAGAAAGAGTGATTTGTGCAAGGTCGATGTTCTTTTGAACGGAGATATTATCGACGCACTTTCGTTTATTATTCATAGGGAAAAAGCGTATGCCCGTGCAAGAAGAATTGCCGAACAGCTTAAAAAGCATATTCCACGCCATTTGTTTGAGATTCCAATTCAAGTTGCAATCGGCGGAAAGGTTATTGCGAGAGAAACTGTTAAAGCACTTCGCAAAGATGTACTTGCCAAGTGCTATGGCGGCGATGTAACGCGTAAGAAAAAACTTCTTGAAAAGCAAAAAGAAGGTAAAAAGCGTATGCGCCAGTTTGGTCAGGTTGAAGTGCCACAGGAAGCATTCCTTGCAGTGCTTAAGCTTTCAAGCGATGAAGAATAAAAAATCCCTATGCAGATTTAATCTGCATAGGGATTTATCTTTTTATCAGCAAATCATACCTGCTTCAATCCAATTCATTACCGACGGATATTCTTCTTTATAATTATCAAGCTGGTCATGATTTGTATCAATAAATGCCTGCATTTCGTCATAATCTTCAAAATCGAATGTGAAATCCTGCTCAAAAGCATATGTTGCAGTAAACATTAAATCAAAAATATCATCTGTCGAAAATTCTTCGAGCATTTTATCAGCTGTGATTTCCGTGATGTAATCAAGTGCGTTTTTAACCGTCAGGTCAAAATCATCTTCGTCAACTTCAATTTCATCATCGGCATTGCAGTAGTTGATTATGTCTTCGTCACTAAAGCCGAGTGTTTGCACATATTCAATAACATCTTCAAGCCCGATTTCGTTAACTTCATCATAAAGCCTGTACATAAATTCGCCTAAAAGATTTTGAAGTGCGGTAGCTTTAAAAATTGCGTCGATTTCGTGGCCGTCTTCATCTGTGATAACAAAGCCGCTTTCTTTAAAAGTATCCCACATCAGTTGGTAAAAACAAGTGCGCTGTTCATTCTCCCCGAAAACAGCCTCCTGAATGTAGCTTTCAATGTCCATTTGTATTCTCCTGTGTTTTAATTTATGATTATTATATACTATATATTATTTATTTTCAATATTGCATTATAATTTTATATAAGCTATAATTAAAATATGTAAAATTACATATAAAGTTAGGATTGATACTATGAAAATAAAAATAACAAGTAAAAACAATTATGCTGTTTTAGGACTTGATGGTGCTATGCTCAATTCCCTTAATAAAAACGGTACGGAATATCTTTGGCAGGGAGATTCAAAATATTGGGCAGGTCAAGCTCCCGTTTGTTTTCCTATAACCGGTGTATTGCCAAACGGTGAAATGGAAGCTTTTGGCAAAAAATGCACAATGAAGCGTCACGGTGTTGCAAGAATAAATCCGTTTGAAGTGAATGAACAGTGCAAAAACAGCGTTACATTTGTTCAGCACAGTAACGAAAATACAAAGCGTGAATTTCCTTTTGATTACGAACTTAAAATTAAGTACACAATATGTGGTGATACCGTAACTAATGAATATATTATTAAAAATACAGGCGATTGCGACCTTCCATTTGTAATCGGCGGGCATCCGGCATTTAATTGCCCTATTGACAGCGATGAAAAATTTGAAGATTATAAGGTTGTGTTTGATAAAAATATTACAAAGCCATGCCTTCGCCCTGACCACCATTCAGGCCTTGTTGATGTAAGCCAAAAGTTTGATGAAATGCACGGCGGCAATACTTTGCCCCTTGTTCACGAATTGTTTGAAGAAAAAGATGCACTTATTTTTGAAAATTGCGAAGCGAAAAGTGCAACACTTATCGGCAAAAACGGAAAAGGTATTAAAATTGAATACCAGGATATGAATAATTTGCTTGTATGGTCTGCTGTCGGCAATGCTCCGTTTGTTGCGCTTGAACCGTGGACGGGGCTTGCAAGCTGCAGTGATGAAGACGGAATTTTTGAACATAAAAGAGGAATGACTGTACTTGCACCAAACGAAATTGCTTCATTCAAATTTAAAATTACAATGATTTAATCTATTATAT
>OGQZ01002874.1_pt1 | contig 11464 bp, 23 predicted proteins | sample 1553321 | NCBI WGS metagenome assembly OGQZ01 (sample SAMEA2579958, study PRJEB22360) | human gut metagenome | reverse complement strand
CGCCCATTCGGGCGGCCTTTGCTGTTGCCGCGCGTCAGCCAACGACCAAATCGTCATTGGCACGCGCGAGATATTCCTTCAAAAACTCTTCCTCGCTGCAGGGCGCCATATCGTCCGCCACTGCCTCGCGTATACCGTCGTCCATCAGGCTCACGACCGTCTCCCACAGGCCACGCTCCATAATCTCCGTCATGGCCTCGCTCGCGTCCATGTAGCTGTGTCCGTTGTCCAAACTAATTTGCTTCATTTTCTTACCCTCCACGCCCGGCGCTTTTTCGCGCCCGCGGCTTATCTTGTCCGTGCCTATATTATACTACTTTTTGCCGCGAATGTCAATAGCTAAAAACGCATTTTTGCAAAAAAAAAGTGCCGCTCATACGAGCGACACTAAATCTATTTGCACCTGATACGCGCCGATTGACGTAAGGCTCATCGACGCGTCACATACTCCTGCCCAAACACTTTGGACGTCCAAAACCCTTTATGCGCATCCGCGCGCCGCGGGTTAATCGGCTCGCCGTCCGCGTCTACCGCGTACAAGCGTATGCTATAGTACGTGTCGCGCCCGGCCTCAAAGCCTGCGCGCGCCGCGTCCATACCGGCCTCGTCGATGGCGCGCTCTATGTCGTCGCGCGCCAGATCCTTGAGGCCGTCCAATGCCTTGCGGCAAAAGTCGGCAGGCGTGGCGTAAGCGCCGGACGGGATGCTTACGTGCTTGTATGTCGGCTCCAGCTGCGCGGTTACTGTGCCGCACAGCGACCGGCTTTTGGTTTCGATCACTACTTTATATTTCATTGCCGCCTCCACGCCCGGCGCTTTTTCGCGCCCGCGGCTTTGATTGTCCGTGCCTATATTATACTACTTTGCGCCGCGAATGTCAATATGCAAAGGCGCATTTTTACAAAAAAAAGTGCCGCTCATACGAGCGACACTAAACTATTGCAGGGTTATGGCGAAGCGAAACGATTGGGGGTTATGGCGAAACGAAACGACTGAGGCTTATAGTCGTCGGCCTCGCGATCGTAGTGCCATAGCGTTAAGTCAACGCCGTAACACGCGCAAGCATACATGACGGCTGCCGTGCATGGCGTTAGTCCCGTCACGATCACATTCAGCGGCTCGCCAACAACTATTTTAGTATCATCCCAGCCGTTAATAGCGCTGCCGATCGCATTGCGCGGATTACAATGTTCGTGGACATATTTGTCCGCGATATGAAGCAATCCGGCGAAATCAAGAACGTCCTTGATTTCGCCGTAAATATATTCATCCACCGGCAGCTGATGTCGTCCAGCACACAAACCGACCACGCGCTTCCCGGCGGCCATAACGTCATTCAAAGTCATAACTACACTCTCCCATTTATTCGTATCTTAAAACTATTTGCGCCAATCCTTGTACGCACCAGAAATGACGCGTCGGTCAACATAAGGCTCATCGGCGGAGATGTACCAGCACCCGCCGATCTTGCGCGCGGTCTTAAAATCGCCGCGCGCAGCCTTACGTAAAATGTGCGATTTGTGCTTGCCCAGCCGCTCGCTGTATTCAACAAGCGGTATCAGGCGTGGCTCGGCGCTTGTGTCACGCTGCGCCGCAAGCGGGGAGCGCGTCCGCGCGTCGGTGTATGGCTCGCTTGCGCTGACGTACAAGCGATCCCCAATCTTGCGCGCCGTCTTAAGTGAGCCGCGGGCGGCCTTGCGCTCGACGTTGCGCACGTCTATACCACGGTCGCGCGCGTAGTCAGCGACGGGCACCAAGTCGTCGGCATCGGCAGGCACGGCGGCGGGGTAGCGCGCTGCTTTTGCGCGCATATCAATCCACGGCTCGCTGGCCTCTATCACCCAGCGCGAGCCGACCTTTTGCGCGGTCTCAAAGCCGCCGCGCACGGCTTTTTGGTAGACCAAGGGGTAGGGCTTGCCGATCTTGTCGGCATAGTCCTTCAGGGAGATCATCATCGTCACTCCCCATCCTTTTCGGCGGCTTTTTCGGTTGACTGCTGCCGCGCAAGCTCAGCGTAACGCCTTTGATTCCAGCGGTTTTTGAGACCATACCGGATGACCTCAAGCTCTTTGGGATACATCTTGCGCACAAACCGCGCGGCGCTATCCTCGGGTCTGATTACCAGCTGCCCGGTCTCGGGGTGGATGCTAAAGCGCAGCCCCATTGACGCAAAACGGCTTATCAAATCGTCAACGCCCTCCGGCCATGACAACGGCTCGCGCTCGCCGCTGGGTAACACCTCCAAAGCAACGCATGGCGCATCGCAGTCTCCCGTGATGTAGGGCCAATTAAAGACTGGTTGATTGATGTCGTTGGCCGTTAAAATATCGTCCAGCGAATACTCTTCGCCCTCGCGCGTCAACGATATATGCCCATCGTCGCCGCGAACGGGGTCGTACGCGTCGGGGATGTCCACCGCGTACCGGATGCAATCTGCATCCGGACGCACATCGAAAAACCACCGACCGCCGTTAACGTTATCAACGGCAAAAATATCAAACTTCATTTTTAGTTACCTCCTTTAAGCGCATTAATCTGCGCATCAATATCGGCCAAGGCGGCGGCCAGCTCTTCGCGGCGCGCCTGCAGCTTGCGGAGCTGCTCGTCACGGTCGTCGTCAATGATTTCGTACCGATACAGCTTCTGCCCACGCCAGCCGGTCTCATCCAGCTCGCCAAGCAGCGTGGTGGGTACGTCGGCCACCACGAAAATGCTACCCTCGCTAATCTCAGTCGTCCAGTTCTTCACGCTGCCGCCGCTCTGCGGCTTTCCATCTATAAACGCAACGCCTTCACCGACGCGCGCGCCGGAATCGCGGCCGCGCGCGGAAGCGATGATACGCCCCAGCAGGACTATCGGCCCGCGGTCTGCGCTGATGTTTTGCAGCGCGGTGACGCGCACGCGCACCAGCTTTTCGTCCGCCGCGGGCATATCGTCGCGGCCATACACCGCGCGCAGGATTTCGCGCGCCACGTCGATGTTGGCGGCGTGCATCGTCCACGCCTTATCAATGGCGTTCCAGCGCGCGCCCGCAGTCTTTATTTTAGATACAAACTGCGGGTTGTACGGGGTGCGAACCTCTATCTTGTCGTCAGCTACCTTTGTAATCTTAATCTCGTCACACATCGTTCTCGTCCTCCATTTATTGATTGTCCGTGCCTATATTATACTACTTTCCGCCGCGAATGTCAATACCCTAAAGCGCTTTTTTCAAAAAAATTTTGCCGCTCGCATAAAAAAAGAACCGCCCCAAAGTGGGGCGGTCATTGGTCGGTCGCTACTGCGCCTGCTTGCTTTCGGCGTCGCGCTGGGCGGCCATGTATGCCTCGTGCCGCGCGCGACCCTCAAGCACCTGCCGTTTAAAGTCGGCGTCCGGGTCTGCGCTGGAGGGCGCTGCATCGTCGGCGGTCTGGCCATCGCCGCCGCTGGTGCGCGCCTTGCGCTTGTCATAGTCGTCATGCCACGCCATAAGCCAGTCGTGTATCATCTGACGATGCTCGGCGTCAAGCTGGACATAGCTGCGCAGCATAGACGCGGCCATACTGTCAAGACCGTATTGAGCGCATAGATCATCTATACTGCCTGTATGGTCGCTTTCAGGCAAAAATATATCGCCCTCGCCGCTTTTAAGCCACTCGACATTAAGGCGCGGATATGCACTTGCCAAAAGCCGAATGTGCTTATCAGTAACGTTACGCTGTGCACACTCGATCGCCGATATGCCGGACGGCGACAAGCCCAGCACATCCGCCATTTGCGCGATAGTTAAGTCGAGCCGTTTGCGCAAAGCCCTAAAGCGAGCATTAATTGTGTCTGCCATTGTATCACCTCCAATCCATACATATATATTATCACACATTCAGGACAAAATCAAGTCTAAAATTATCCTGAAAGTATTGACGTGTGCAACCGTGTGTGGTATAATACACATGCAATCACACAAACGGGAGATGATAAGATGACACCGACTGCGACGGCACCAGCACCGCAGGATATGCAGCTACTGGACTGCATCAAAGTACTATCACAGCTTACGCCAGATACACAGCGCAAGATCGTCAACGTGCTGTCTGGCATGTGCATGATGGCGCAAATGGATAGCATACAGCGCAAACCGGCGTGACGCACACGCGCCGTGCCGAACAAGAAAAAAGGAGGAGAGGTTTGAAATGAAAATGACCGTCGGCGGCATAGCGAAAATGTTTGACCTGTCATATGCGACAGTAGATTGGGCGGTGGCAAAGACGTTTGACAAGGCGCACATCAGGCGCGGCGAAAAATATGAAGTATCAGCCCTAAAGCCGGTGCTAACGGAAATCGCCCAAACGGAAATTGATAAGAATTTCCATCGCATGATGAAATGGAAAGCCGCCAAAAGGGCGATTGAATCATACGACGAATGATACTAAAAAATAGCGCCCCGTAGGTGTCGAGGGCGCTATGCGGACAATCAAAGCTGACACTCTGGAGGGTCAACGTTTGACATACGTATTATACACCTCCGAGCCAGCGTTGTCAAGGGAGGATATAGAAATGGACAGGTATCGTGTGACTTTTGAGACGCGCACAATCCGCAGGCATCACTGGGCGATCGACCTGCTGGCCGACAACTTGCCCGACGCGCGCGAGCGTGCGCGCAAGCTGTGGAGTGTCGAGAGTGTGTATAAGCATTTTCGACAGTATGAGCTGGACGCGCGGCGCTTACTGCCGGACGAAGCGACCGTATACGGAGGCTTCATCCAGCTCGACCCGTGCTACAGCGATCACGGCGGCAACGGTTCGCGGCGCGCCAAGAGGAGGGGGCTAGGGTATCATGACTAAGCAAAGACGTACGCGGCCATACGCCAAATTGCGTGCGGCGATGATGGAGCGCGACTTGCTCCAAAGCGACGTGGCCGTGCATCTGAGGCGCAGCGTGGACTACGTAAGCAAGTGCATACGCGGCGTGGCCTCGTGGGACATGGGCGAGGCATACGAGATCATGCGCTGGATGGGGTTGCCCCTCAGAGAGATATACGATTACTTCCCGCCGGACGGATACGCAGAGTGCGAACCGCCGGTACTCAAGGTGGTGGGCGGGTGATGTATTGCGGGTATGGAGCGGGTCCCTGCTTTGTGGGGCCGCTGTACAAGGATGAAGAAACATACACAAAGTACCGCGTCAGGTGGGTGCCGGGGTATGGCTATCACGTCTACTCCGCACAGCCCGAGCGGCACTGGGTGTGGCAGGTGGATAACGAATTCGACTGGCAGCCAAACGCCGAGGCGGCGATTGACGAGCTAAGCCGGATCATGGACGAGATCGGCGCGACTATGCTGGAGGGGTATGGAGTATGAGTATGACATGGATACCGATGGCCGAGCGCCGTCCGACCGCGCAGGACGCGGACGCGTGGGGATGCGTGATGGTATGGCACATATACAACGGCACGCAGATGCTGGGGTGGGATAACCCGCTGATGGGCACGTCCAAGCTGATAACGCACTGGATGTCGCCGCCTGCCGCGCCGGAGGGAGGGGAATGACATGATCCATGCCTGATGAAAATATCGGCATGGCATATGACGACAGTATATTAGAGGTAGCGAAAATGGGAAGTAAGACAAAAATTGACTGGTGTGACAGCACATGGAATCCCGTAACCGGCTGCTTGCATGGGTGTAAATACTGTTATGCACGGAAAATTGCGGAGCGGTTCAGCACCGAAAAGAAATATAAAAGGCCATATGAGCCTGTGCTCCATGTTCCTACGCGCCGAGTGCGCACGAGGCCGGAATCGTATCCTTACGGCTTCAAGCCCACGTTCCACCGCTATAAACTGGATGAGCCGCAGCACTGGAAAAAGCCGCGCAACATCTTCGTGTGCAGCATGGCCGATTTGTTCGGCGAATGGGTGCCGGACGAGTGGATTCAAGAAATCTTTGAAGCCTGTGATGAGGCCTCGCAGCACCGATACATGTTCTTGACCAAGAACCCCGGCAGGTATGCGCAACTGCCCAATCTCTTGCCGAGGCACAGGCGACCGCCGAACGTGGCCGAAATGTGGTTTGGTCAGAGCTTTACTGGTGCAGCGCGCAATTACACGCCTCTTGTGCTCCCTCCGTGGCAAAGCCGCTTCGTGAGCATAGAGCCTTTGCTGCGCAATCTATCCCGTGCGGAAGCGATGGAGATTGCCGCAACAAATGAATGGGTTATTGTTGGGGTGGAAACGGGCAATCGCAAAGAAAAGGTCGTTCCCGAAAAAGCATGGATTGACAACATCGCAATGGTTTGTGCGGAGCTGGGAAAGCCAATCTTCATGAAAGATAGCCTGCGCGACTTGATGGGCGATGACTTCAAGCAGGAATTTCCGTGGGCAAAAAAAGAACCAGCCGAAGGAGAATAATATGACGGCACGACAAGCGACGATACTTTTTTGCCGCACGTCGGCCACCATGGCCGACGTGGCGCGCGCCTATGGCACGGATGAGGATACCATGCGCGACATAATCGCCGCGCAGTGCGCAGAAAAACCAATCGACCCCGCGCACGCAAAGTTTAACCGGCAGGTGGTGCGCGCACGGCGCGCATACGATCAGTACGGCTTCGCAAGCGCCTTCCGGGCAAGCGAAAAAGAAAAACGGCTGGCCAGACGGCTGCATATGCGCGAGGGTCTGTCGCTGGGCGCGATTGCGCAGGCGTTTGGACGCGAGAAAACGACGATATATAAGTGGATTTTGACAGGAGGGGACTGATATGATGCAGGGCATGACCAAGGACGTAGAGCTGCAAATCCCGGTGCAGATGGTGACTGAACTTCACAACGCCAACGAGATCATCCGCCGCCTCAAGGCGCGCGTCGCGTATCTGGAGGACGCTTTGGACGGCGCGCGTGCGGACGCGGACTACTACCGCCGCACGTGGCTGGATGAGGTGCGCGACAAGCAGCGCTACTACGACCGCGCGATGTGGCGGGCGCACAGCGAGTACGGCGAGCGGTTAGATGAGATCGCGCGTCAAAAGCGGGACGGGGTTTACCGCTCGCCGGAGCTGAGCAAGGGCAAAAAGAAAGGCGGTAAAAAATGACGGATTGCTTTAATCAAGTTAAAACGTTCAAGCCCGAGACGCCACGGAATGCCGACGATGCACTGGCCAGCAGCTTTATCGCAGGGGTAGCATATGCCCTAATGCAGAAATACGAAAATGGAAAAATGATAGAAAAATTGCCAACTCCATTTTTTGGCGATATGCCAGAGACGGAAGCGAATTTTAGGTTGCTGATGGAATATTTTGGCATGGAAAGAATGAGGGATTATTGCGAGATCATGGAGGTCAGATGCTTTATGAACGACTTGGAAGGGCACGCTGAAAGAGCGCTTTGGTATCGCAGAAAGAAAGAGGAGCTAGAGGAGGTACTCGAAAATGATTAATGCACTTACGGGCTGCTGCGTCTTTTGCGGATCGCCGCAAATCATAAGCGCAAAGGACGACTTAAGCCAGCGCGATGCCGACCTGCGCGCGACAGCACAATGCCATTGCAGCGGCGCGATACATGCGCGCATGATAGTCGCTGTGCACGAGGTGTTGGCGGGCGTACTGGACGACGGCCTGCTGAACGATGAGACTGTAACCGCGATTGAGCAGGTGGCGCAATGCGTTATCAAGGGCTTAGTCGAGAGCACGACGGTATACCTTATCGACGGCAGCCGCCTGATAATGCGGCTGGGTAAACGCGGATTTGAGGCCAAGCGCATTATCAGCCAGCAGCGCGCGCGCGACGAGAGCACCACGGCGGCGGCTAAAGGTACTATCAACATTGCAAGGGCACTCGACCCGATGATACCCATGCGCGCCGCCGACATGGCTGACAAGGGGGCAAAAACAAATGAAGACGATGCGGCTGTGTAACATGCAGCCGCCGTGCACACCCGACTGTCCCGCGCGGGCGGTCGGGTGTGCACGGCCAATGCGCCGCATATCAGCGCTACGCCGCCGACCGGCGCGCGGAGTACGACCGGCGGCTGGAGAGCAAGCGGCTCAACTGGGACTGCGACACGTACACGCCGACGCACGAGCGCGCGCGGGGAAGACTGCAGCACGCGCGCGGCAAGCACAAGTAGATATATAGTATATAGTAGGTACTCGACAAAACCAGCACCCGCGCAGGGTGCTGGGAGGGCTAGTAATCTGTATTAATAATTTACGTGCGTACATTCAGCAAAAAGAAAAAAGGACACTCGCATGACGGCATGAGGGCGCGGGAGGATAAGCGGGAGGCTGGCAGAACCGCTCATACCGACCGTAACCCCAAGTCGGTGAGGGTGGGGGCGCGGGGGCGGGCGATAGCGCCGCCCCCGCGGGAAGGAAGATAGCGATGGATATGCAGACGATTGAGGCGCTGTACAGCGAGCCGACGGACGCGCCGCTGGATCATACCAGCGTAAGCGGATACCGCACGCAGACCATCAAGTCGGGCGCGGCGCTGGAGGTCAACGCCTGCCCCATCGTTATCAACCGCGAGACCCGGCGCGCGATGCGCAATGCAGTCACGAGCGCGGCGCAGGAGCGCATCAACGCCACAAATCGTTGGCGGCGGGTGGCGCGGCTGCTCAACGCCAACTTCGGCGCGGGCGACGTGTGGGTGACGCTTACGTATCGCGGCGAGTGCCCGGAGCAGGAGCGGGCGCGCAAAGACGTGCGCAACTACCTTGACCGAGTTAAGCGACTACGCAAAAAACGCGGCCTGCCGGAACTCAAGTATCTGGGCACCATAGAGCACGCCGACGGCGAGGGCGAGACGGTCAGACTGCACCACCATATCGTGATGCCGGGCGGGCTTGACCGGGACGAGCTGGAGGGCATGTGGCCGCACGGGTATGCGCAGACGCGCCGACTACAGCCCGACCCGGATTATGGCCTTGAGGGTATGGCCAGGTATATCGTCAAGGGCGCGCGAGTACACGCGATGACGCGCAAGCCGGGCGTGACGCGCTGGCGCTCGTGGACGTGCAGCCGCAATTTGATTCAGCCGCGCGTGACCGTGGCCGATCACAAGCTGAGCCGCCGCCGCGTGGAGCGCATGGCCGCCGACCTGCCGGGCGCGGCTAAGGAGATTTTCGAGCGGCTGTACAAGGGCTATCGATTTTTGAGCGTGGACATACGCACGGCGGGCGATTTTCCGGGCGCGTATATCTATGTGCGCATGGTGCGGGACTGAGACAAAAGCATATTAATTAATAACTGTGAGGGGGGGGGCAAAATGTCATATGGAGATTACGCAAGTCGGCGATGCGACGCTGATATGCGGCGACTGCATGGAGGTACTGCCGACGCTGGAGGACAAGAGCGTGCACCTGATACTGGCCGACCCGCCGTTTGACACGACGAGCAATGCGTGGGACAAAGTGATGGACATGGATGCGATATGGCCGCATATCCGGCGCGTGCGCACGCCTGCCCCCCCCACCTAGTTAGTCGCACGCCTGCCGCCGCGACGCTGCTCTTTGCACAGCAGCCGTTTGCGAGCGACCTGATAAACAGCAACCGACGCGAGTATCACTATGAGTGGGTTTACTGCAAGCGCAACCCGACGGGCTTTTTGAACAGCCATAAAATGCCAATGCGCACGCATGAACTAATACTGACTTTTTATGTGCGCTTGCCGACGTATAACCCACAAATGCAGTCGGGTGGCAAGCGCTATATACGCAGGTGCCCGGCGAACACTACGACTAACTATCGCTCATACGGCACGAGCGTAACGGTTAACGATGGCTCGCGTTATCCGACGGACGTTTTAAGCGGCTTTGAGGTGCAGCGCGGCGCACATCCGACACAAAAGCCGACCGACCTGCTGGCTTATCTTATCCGCACATACACCGATCCGGGCGATACTGTGCTGGACTTTTGCATGGGTTCGGGATCGACGTGCGTCGCGGCGCTGCAAGAGGGGCGCAAGGCGATCGGGATTGAGCTGAACAAAGGCTACTATGATACGGCAGTAAAAAGATGCGGTGAGATACTGGAGGCGATAAGACATGACGACTAATGGCAAATGTTTTTTGTGCGGTACGCCGCTGGCGACGCCCGAGCAGATAGACCGGCATATATGCGACGTTTGCGGCGCGATGGTCAAAGATAACGCGGCGCTGAACATGATACTTCTGCGCGCGCTGTATATGGCCGCAGGCGCAGATATACTCAAGGCGGCCATATGCAATCCGTGCGCCGTGTGCGCGCACAAGCCTTGCATGGGTGCTGGCGACATGGAGGTGCTAATGTGCATCGCGGCGGATGGCGAGTGCGCAAAGTGCAAGAGCGCGAGCTGTATGTGTAAGGAGTGCCGCGATTACTTTTACTTTTCGTGGCGCGGGCTAGGCATTAAGAGTATGGAGTAGGAGGGACGACATATGCAAAAGCAAAGGCACAACAGCGCCGCCCTGCCCTGCCCGCACGAGGCGGCGGAGCAGCGCAACATCTTCGAGTGGGCGGGGCTTATGCGGCGCGCGCACCCGGAGCTGCAGTTGCTTTACCACGTGCCCAATGAGGGCAAGCGCACATGGCGCACGGGCGCGCGGCTCAAGTCGGAGGGGCTCAAGCCGGGCGTGCCCGACATATGCCTGCCGGTAGCGCGCGGCAAGTATCATGGCTTATACGTCGAGCTTAAGCGCCGCGATCAGCGCGCCAGCCGCGTGCGCGACAGTCAAAGGTGGTGGCTGGTGGAGCTGGGCGTGCAGGGCTATCATGCGCAGGTATGCTACGGCGCGGAGGATGCGCAAGGCGTGATACTGCGATACCTTGCGCTGGAGGATGGCAAGGCGATGCCAGTATGACATGGGAGGGCTTACATGAGCAAGCGGGGCGAGGAAGTTAACTACTTCAGGGCGACAGAGTTATTGTTGTATAACTATCCGCACATGCACGACGATAGGCTGGCGCAAGTGGTCAAGGCATATGCGGCGCGGCGCGAGTACCCCGTGATACAGATGCGGTACTTTGGACGCGGGCTGGACGGGGAGCAACTGCCCGCGGGCAAGTACTATACATGGGAGCAGATCACGGACGCGATGGATGCACGAGACCTGCTGCACGATGAGCGCACGGCAAGGCGGTGGCGCAGTCAGATCGTAAGTGACATGGCGGTGTGCATCTTTGGCGCGCCTGCTGCGCTGCAGCTAAGCAGGCAAGGCAAAGCACTGCCCGATTCGCGCCCGACTGACTGCATGGTCGCACAGGCGAGCAGATGATACAATTCGGTTGGGCGGACTACCTGCCCAACCGAATTTTGTAAAAGGCAAATCCAAATGAAAGACTGGGCAAAGCAATTTTACGCGAGCCGGGCGTGGCACGAGCTGCGCGCGGCATACTGGGCGCAGCATCCGCTATGCGAGCGCTGCAAACGGCGCGGCAGGTACAACGCGACGGCGATCATCCATCACAAGGTGTCCCTGACGCCGCGCAACATCGACGACGCGAGCGTCTCGCT
>OGQZ01002873.1_pt1 | contig 11468 bp, 20 predicted proteins | sample 1553321 | NCBI WGS metagenome assembly OGQZ01 (sample SAMEA2579958, study PRJEB22360) | human gut metagenome | reverse complement strand
TTATGTTTACGCAGATTGATTTTATAATTACTGGTATTCCTGGTCTTATTGACGCAATTCAAAATTGTTTTGAAATCGAAGGGCAAGTTTTAAATGATGGTCTTAAAGAGCTTGAAGAATATTGTATTGATAATTATTATGTAGATTTTGAAAGTTGCGGTCGTTGGGATATACCCCAGGCTTTGATTTATCAATTTAAACCAGCTGGAAAATTTTATAGAATTTGGCGGGAAGTAGGTTTAACCGAAATGCAAGAATCATATTTTGAAACGCAAGTTCCCGAAATTGTTTCTAAACAAAGAATTACTATTGATATTTGGAAAGAAGTTAAGAGTGGTAAAAAATGAAACTTTATTTTAAAGATTCTTACGGTAGGCGCCGTATGATTGATAAACCAAAAACATATAACGAAGCCAATAAAATGATTTATGATTTTTGTAAGGCGCGCGATTTTCGTATTTATTATATAAGGAATTGGATTGAGAATGGAGAACTTGTATATGATGTTGGAAGTCATACAGAATTTTTTTATCTTGCCAATGACGATGGCGCGCCGATGACATTAAACTATTAAAGTTTGAAATTTTTTGAAAATTTTGCTATAATAATTATAGAAAGATGAGAGGAGAGAAAAAATGATTAAAGCAATCGTGTTGGATGATGGTCATCATGATAGAACAGTCGTAATTAACTATGGTATCAATTATGCTAAAAAAAGTTTGCGTTCTTTTGTTAATGAGTTATGTTTGAGCCATTCGGCTGATTATCAGGTAAAAACAGCATTTCTTGAAGATTTACAGCAACCTTTTGAATTGAGCTTTAATGAATTATATGATAAATTTGAGAAATATTCTCCTCAAACAACATTCTATTTTACATTGCTTTGGAGTAGTGAAGATTTAATAGATGGTATTGATATTCATTGATAAAAAGATGAATAAAAAGAGTGTTTTGGACAAATATTGAAGTTGGAGAGATTACAGTGCGACTGCCAAAGGAGGATTAAATTATGAAGTTGTGGGTAGATGATATTCGCAGACCACCCGAAGGATATCTATGGGCTAAAAGTGTCAATATGGCTAAGGTTTTAATCAAGGCTTATGAACCAGAGAAAAACGGAGTATTTAATTCTCCTTTTGAGTTGATTGATATTGATCACGATGCTGGTGATTATGTAAATCAAGGCGGCGATTATATAAAATTACTTGATTGGCTTGAAGAAACTGGACGTAATTATCCAATTCGTATTCATTCGATGAACGCAGTCGGCGCGGAAAACATGAGAAGAATAATTCAGAGAAATAATTGGAAAGAAGTTAAATGAGTTTAAAATGTTTCAGTATAAGGTAAAAATATATAATACCGTTGATGACGAAAATGTTGAAGCAATGGGAATTTGTTTTGGTGAAAATTTCGTCCAAGCAATGGATAATTTGTTAAAGTATTATGGAGAAGATTTGCTTGAGGTTGTTCTACTTGTCCCAGTCGGAAATGATAATTGTTATGAATTGTCCGAAGAGGGAATGTCAGCAATTGATGAAGTTAGAAAGAATTTTATTTGGTAAAGGAGAAAAATTTTATGGATTTTAAGCTGGAAGATTTTGTGCCCGCAGTACAGGAAAATATTAAACGCTATCATAAGTGGGCGTGCAAAGATAATTCTACATATAATAGCGCGATTGCTACTATGTGTAATTTTGAAGAGAATGATAATGTGCCTCAAATTACCGGTGAGTGGGAGTATATTTCAAAGCTAATTCCTATTTTTAAAGATATGGGTTATGGAGATTTTCATCTTTATTATGAAGATTGTGGCATTTGGGTGTTGAAGTGGCATTCAAGAGAATTTGATGATAAGCAGTGGATGCTGATTGAATAAAGTGTAGATATATGTGAGAGTAGGAGAAATCCTACTCTTTTTATGTGATTGAATATAATGTATTAATATATGTATTTTTGCTACTTTTTTGTAGAAAATAAAGGAGGTAGTAAAATGACTGACGAAAAAATTATAGAATATGTTATGGATTCTCCAGAAAATACGAATCCATCGGTCTTAGACTCTATGTTAAAAAGCAATAAAGTTCAACCAGATTGGGAGCAGAATGATGAAACCGCACCTGATTATATTAAGAACAGGCCGTTTTACATAAATACTCATGCCTATAAAATTGAATGGGATGGTGATACGGCTGGTAAAACTGCTGTTGGAGGAATGTACTATAAGGTTTCAAATATTACACCAGATGTATTGATGTTAAAAAATATTAAAATCGTAATGTCAAATGGTGCACAATGGTCAAGAGAAGATGTGGTGGATAGTAATCTACCAAATGCTGAATATTGGGAACTTGGCGAATATGCAGTTATATGTATAAGAGTTAAGAATACTTCGGTCGTGAGCCTTGGTCTTACTTTTGAAGAAACAGGGTTATATTTTAGAAAGAGTAATGGAATGTACGTTTCAAATCTTGAATATATGTTTGCGGCTTACGTTGCGATAGATGAAAAATATTTGCCAGCGCGTACTGAAATAATTATGAAAAGCTCTACGGAAGGAAGTATTAAAAAATTCAAAATCACAGTTGATGATACCGGCACTCTTACTACTACTGCGGTAATTGGATGATTGAGGTGCGAAATGGACCAACTAAATAGGAGTGCGCAGAATTTAGAGTAGATATGTGAAGAAAACTATGATATTGTTTTATTTCACGGTCTTATAGAGCTGTGCACTAATAAAAATAGTTAAGAGATATAGAGTGAGTAAATAATTAATACTCACTCTATTTTTTATATAAATTTTAGGAGTCGGCGCAATGTAAATATTTTGGGAAAGTTTTGTGTTAGAATATTTTGGAGAAAAATAAAGGTAAAATATTTTGGGAAAATTTGAGGAGTAAATAATTTTCCAAAAAAATAGAGAAAAAAGAGGAAAATTCTACATTTGGATATAAGTAAAAAATATAAGTATTACATGTAAGTATAAAGTATATGTAATACGTATAAGTATTACGTATACGTAATATGTATAAGTTAAACATATAAGTATAAGGGGTTGAAGGGGCTGGTTAAAGGGGGCAGTAACGTTAAACGTATAAGTAATATGTATACGTATAAGGGAAATCAAACGTATAGTTAAAGGGGCCAAAGGGGCGTACGCCAAAGGGACAGCGTTTGGGGGTGTCTGGCTGACCAGTACGCAGGGCGTACAAGTAAAACGTATACGTAAAAATGTACATGTTATCTTGGTAGTCATGACAGTGGAGCTGGTGCACCAACATAGGCGAAGGTGTGCGCGGTATGCCAGAGTATCATTTTGGTCGGCGTGAAGTGTAAAAAGGTGTAAAAATGTCGCTTTTGTTGTGAAAAGGTACCTGCGCCAAATTTTAACACAAATCAAATTTTAAATAATATATATAAAAAAAGAGAGAGCGTATGCTCTCTCTTTTACGTATACGTATTACGTATACATTACTCTGTAAAATTCTTCACATAACCTTTCTGAGTACCCTTCTTCGGAATCTTGACCTCGGTTGCAGTAGCCTTGCCGTCATTTACAAGCTGTCTAAGCAGAGCGGACGCCTTCTGAGTAGAAACACCCATTAGTTCGCCAATCGTAGTAGCAGTTTTTGCTTCGGTATCAAGATGTCCCAGAATTTCTGTCTTGATTGCCTCGTTCTCCTCCTGCTTCTTAGACAGCGTGTTCTTGCGCTTTTCGTTTGCTTCATCCATTTTTGCAATGTACTCTGCGGCAGTAGCCTTTACTTCGTCATTCATCTCACCATTTGCGATTGCTACATAGAATTCTCTCTTCGTCATAATATTTCCTCTTTCTCCACTGTAAGGCGAGTGGCGCCAATTAGATTTAGTTTGTTTTTTATGAATAGGAACTTATTTTTCCTTTTCTCACTTTCTATATATATTATAGCTGAATTTTTAAAACTTTTCAAGTTTTTATTTGCTTACCTCTTTACAAGGACTATGTCAGCTATGTAGGTGATAGAGAGCTTTTTGCTTTTCTTCCTCTCTCACTTTCTATATATAGTATAACTAAAATTTAATTAAAAATCAAAATTTAAAACGTTTAAGATTTGCGCGTAAAAATTTGACAGCTTTTGTAGCTTGATTAAAATTAAAATTTGTGTTATAATAAAAGGGGAAATATAAATATAAAGAGAATTGCAGCTGCTATAAAATTTGACAGCCGCTTAAATTTGCAGCTGATGTAGCTGCTATTAAAATTTGACAATCGCAGCTGATCGCAGCTGGTTTATCAAAATTTGACAAAAGTAAAAATTTGACACCAGGGCACGCACAAACTTGGCGATGGAGAGAAAAATTGACAGAAAAAAAATTTGAAAAGCCTCTTGACTTGACAAAAAGAATGTGGTATTATATAATGGGAAGAAATTTGACATCGGCGCCCGGACAAACAAACGCCCGGACATTTCCAAAAGACGTCCGGGCAAAATAAAAAGGACTTGTCAAGTCCCTTTTATTCAATATCCTCCACTTCTTCCCACAAGTCTGACATATGACCAACAATTTCACTAATAATATCAAGAATGTATGGATTTTCGCTTTCTCTTTCAATTCCTTCAAGAATTTGAGAAAATTTTGTCCAAGTATCTGCCTCTTTTTGTGAAAGAAAAATTACTTCTCTTTTTTCAATTCTCATTTACTCTTCCTCCTCATAATCATCTTCATACTCACAAGGGGCAGTCCATCCCTCAAAGTGGCAATAAGGGAAATCATCATCTTCGCCCTTGTACCAATAACCACAATTTATTTCATCGCACTTACTCATTTTCGTTCTCCTTTCCTTTACCTTACACACTTATTATAAACCATAAACCCCAAAATGTCAATACTTTTTTTGAAAATTATTTTTTTCACAAACTTTTCGCCTGGGCTATCGGTCGGCGCGCCAAAGAGGGCGAAGGATTACTCCTTCGCCTTTTCCTTTTCTCTGCGTGCCTTGTCCTTAGCAATCTTTTTGGCTTTGGCTTCTGCCTGTGCCTTTTTCTTTTCTTCTTTTTCTTTCATTTTCATTTGAAATTCTTCTCTTTTTTCATAACCCTCATCCTCTTTGGGAATTTTGACTACGATTTCAACCCAACCCTCTTCACCATCATCTGCAACTACTGGGAAGTTAAAACTATTTGAAGTAATCATCCCACAATCCTCCCCATCAGAAGAACCATTACAAGCAAAATAAGCAAGAAGTTCCTCAATATACTGTTTACGAATTTTGTTTGCATTTGCTAATTTCATTTAAACACTTCCTTTCCTTATTCTCTATAAGTATTATACACCCAATAACTCAAAATGTCAACCCTTTTTTGAAAAAAATATTTATACATTTTAATGTATTTTTATACGGTGCGCCCGGCGCAAAATGGAGTTATTGTCAACCCCATAATGCTCTTATTCCCAAAGTTTAAAATTTGATTCTGGATTTCTCTTTAATAATTCTGTCATGATTTTCCCCTCAATTATACAATCCTCTTTTCCTGTATGACTTTCAACAAAATCATTGTCAAACAAATATCTGTATACAATTTCTGCTGTATATCTTCTTTGTCCTCTCTTTGTCAAATAATTATTTTTATAACAAAATTCGCCGTATTCTTTATCATTTTTTAATTCATTTCTTGCCAATTTTAGAATATCCATAAATTCAACCTCATAAGGATAAAAATACCTATATTTAGAACTTGTTAAAAATCTTTGAGTGAGATTACCACTTTTTACATCAAATCTACAATTATAAGCGCAAATTTTTTTAATTCCATACTGTTTACATACATCAGCAAGAATATATTTAATTGTTTTAAGTTTACGCAATTTACGATTACCATTTTTAATATCTTCCCAATACTGAGGAATTTTATCAGCAAAAAAAGCACTTGCCATCAATTCTTTATCAAGAAATACATCAGCTACAACATAAGAGTGAGCCTCATAAACTTTTCCATTTATATCAATAACAGCAAAACCAATATCATAAGCAATGGGATCATCAATCGAATTTGTAGTTTCAGTATCAAGAACAATTACTTTTTCATTTTCAAACATTTTGTTTACCTCGTTTCTTTTACCTTACATACTTATTATACATTAAGATTTTTATTTTGTCAACCCTTTTTTCAAAAAAAGATAGTTTATTTTTTCATAAAGTCGGCGCCCGGGCACAAGGGTTGACGAAAGTCAACCCATAAATCTTAGCAAATTGGATTTGGTTTAATAGTAATTCTTACAAATGTTTGTTCTCCTAAACCATAACTACTATGTCTTTCTTCTTTTAGTTCTACATTATAACAATAATTTTCAAAAGTTTGAACAAGCAAATGTAAATTGTATTCTTCTTTTAAACAAGTATAACTGTCTTTTCCATTTGCATATTTATGTTTTTCAATTACAACATTATGGATACCTCCTTTATAATTCAATCCCATAAGTATCGTAATTTTGTTAATTCCATTTTTAACATTATTTTCTAATTCTTCGTATATATCATCGCATAGAATAAGAGTATCAGAAATAATTCTTGCTTCCCTTGCTTCTTCTTCAAGCAAGTCTGCTTTTTTATTTGCTTCTTCTTTTAATTGATTAAAAGACTTATTTGTTTTCATAATTGCTTCAAGTTCTACTGCACATTTCATAATTTATTATTTCCTTTCTTTTTTTTTGTACTTTTAGTATATCATATAATATTCAGTTTGTCAACTACTTTTTTTATTTTTTACTGTGAATAAAATCACAAACGCCCGGACATAAAAAAAGAGGGAAGTCAACCCTCTTTAATAAATAATTTTTTTCTGTAATTTTCCTGACTTTGTAACGCCTTGAATACTTCTTATTTTTTCATTACATAAATATGTTCTTTGTTTTGCTTCATACTGATTATTGGCACGAATTGTAAAAGTATTTCCTTTGTCTGTTGTTACAATGTACTGTTTCATTTTTCTTTTTCTCCTCTTTTATAAAATTTTGGTTTCACTTACAAAATATTTTGCATTGTATTTATTTACAATTTCTTTTACGCTTTCGCTCTCTTTCTGTGTTGCGCAATAAGCATTGAATATTGTATATTTTCCAACTTTTTCAATATAATTATGTGGTACTTTCGCAAGTTTCAAAAGTTCATCTACTGTGTGAGTTAAAACACCATTTACAGTAAATTCAACTTTCCACAACTGACTTTTTCTTTTCTTTTCTTCAACATATTTTACAATAAATACACCAACCAAATTACTTAATGCAGTAACAACAATCTTAAACCATAAATCCAAATCACTTGCAGTCAATACTACAATATAAGTATAAAGACCATAAGCAACGGCATTTACAACTGATGCAACCCACTTGTTACATTTAATTGTTACAATAGATTTTACTGTTTGAATGATTACATTTAGTACGTTGAATACGATATAAGATAACAACATTTTAGTTTTCCTTTCTTTCCTTAACTTACATACTTATTATAAACTATAAATCAAAAGTTGTCAATACTTTTTTCCAAAAAAAATATGATATTTTTTTCACAATCGGCGCCCGGACGTCAGTTAGCAATGGCTAACTCACAACTAAAAAAAGCGTTGGATATTAACCCAACGCAATCCACATAAGAATATAAAAAACATAAAAACCAATTACGCCAAGCAAACCCTGACCAATATTAATTGCCCACCAAGCAAAAGAAAACGGCTTTACTACATACTTACCAACATATTTATAATCATCCTTAAACATTTCTATAAATTCTCTCTTAAAACCCATTTTATCTATTCCTTTCTTTCTTTCTATACTTATTATACCTCAGTCGGCGCGGTTTGTCAAGTATTTTTTTTGAAAAGGGAGAAATTTATTCTCCCTGTTCTTTGAGTTTCTTTTTTTCTTCTCTTAGTCTTTTATCTCTTTCAATTTTCTTTTTCTTTTTTTCTTCATCCTCTTTCTTTTTCTGTGTTTTCAAATCCTGTTTAATCTTAAAATCTTCTGCTAAACTATAACCATCAAAAGCATCACCATCTCGTGAACCTGTGGGAACTTTTACCACAATTTGAATAAATTTATCATTCTGTTCACTATCTACACAAGGGAGGCAAATTTCATTCGTACCTGTAACCAAAACCTCCTCGCCACTTTCATCAAAAAAAGTTTTCAACACTTCAAGATACTTGTTTCTCAATTCATCATTTAATTTTTTATTTGAAGTTGCCATATATGCTACCTCCCTTTCCTTATTACAGTATTATTATAGCACACTATTTTTAGTTTGTCAATACTTTTTTTATTTCCTTTTTATGTTCTTTTTCCTTTTTATCTATTACTATTATAACATAAATTTATCCAAAAGTCAAATTTTTTTAGTTAGCATACGCTAACCGCCCGGCGCCAGTTAGCATTGACTAACTCGATGAGAAAAAAGGGAGGAAAGTTTCCTCCCCTTTTATTTACTCAACTTCCTCAATTCCATATGCCTTACGCTTTCCCTGTTTGGGGACCTTAATCTCTTTTTCTACCAACTTACCATCATTTACCAACTGCCTACAAAGAGCACTTGCTTTCTGTGTAGAGATTTTAAGAGCCTCAGCAATAGCACCTGCAATACAGAACTCATTTCTCTGTGCAATAAATTCTACAATCTTTTCCTTAATAGGTTCGTTCTCAATCGCAGTTTTAGAGGGCTTGGAGTTACGCTTTGCATTGCGTTCATCCATTTTTACGATTGCCTCCTCAGCAAAAGCCTTGATTTCATCGTTCATTGTTCCATTAGCAATAGCGTTGTAAAATTCTCTGTTCGTCATAATATACCTTTCTTTCTGTCTTTCGACTTTGCGTTGGTCGCAACCCTATTTTTTTTATATCTTAGGGAGTTATTCTCTCTCCCTTTGACATCTTTATTATATCACTTTCGACTTTGTTTGTCAAGTCTTTTTTTATTTTTTTTTGAAAAGTTTTTTTTGGGATTTTCTTTCCCTTTTCCTTTTCTGTATCTTTATTATATCAGACTTTTCTGAAAAAGCCAACTACTTTTTTTATTTATTTTTCAATGTTCTTTGTCTTTGGATTACCTCCACCTGACATTTATTATTATAAACCATATCACCAAAAAAGTCAATACTTTTTTTGAAAATATTTTTTATTTTTTTTTGAAAATTTCCCTTGACTTGCGCGCAGTCATATGTTATAATAAAAGGGAAAGATAATTTTTTCCAGAAACGTCCGGGCAAAACGAAAAGGCGATTAACTCGCCCTTTTTGTCATTCTTGCATCTTTTTGTGCCTTATGTAAAACATTTACATTTGTCAAAGATGCATTTTCAAATTTTACCTGATATTCCACTCCATTTATTCTAACATCTCCACATTTATCAAATCTAATATTATCACTTTGATATTTTCCAAGATTATATTTTTCGTGTAACCAATATTCGCATTTATGACCTTTATTTTTTTGCGGAATTTTTTCAAATTCTTTAACAGTCATAATTACTTCAGATTTTTTTACAAGTTTTTTCTTTTCGGCAATATTTATATACATTCTATATTTTTCCCAACCACCCCTTGAAGAACTTTCAAAACTTTTTTCAACCCACCTCGGCGCAATGTGTTTACACTCATAAAGATAAACCATATTGTTAAACTGGAAAAATACTAATGTTTTATCTGCGCCTGTGAGTTTGTTATAATATCTTAAAAAGTTTTCTTTTGTCATTTTCGTTTTGTCCTTTCCTTTATCTTATGTATATATTATAACAAACTAACCCGCCATTGTCAACCCCTTATCTAAAAGTTTTTTTGTTATTTTATTCACAATCTCAACACGCCCGGCGCAGTGCATATCCATACAATAAAAGCGATTATTTATACAATCGCTTTCAGTGTTTCAATTATATCATTCACATCGTATGCTTTACCTATCCAATTCGCTCTGTTTGGCTCTTCATCATCAAACAGAATACCATTGCCGAGGGTGTGCTTTGGTGTGCCATACTCTACAATATGCACCTCATCAAACTGAACTGCGCTCAAATGCTTCGCAAGCCACTCACGCTTTGTCTTTGCTACTCGTCTATTGTAGCCCTCTGTTGCACCCTTGGCTAACCAGCTAATAATACCTATTGTATATCCATTCTGTTTTAGTCTATTTAATTCTCTACCTAACTGCCTCATATTTACTAATGCCTTAGCTTCTCTATACGGTTTTGTATATTCATTAATTATACAATCAAGCCAACCATCAACTCCATATAAGTTTGCTATTGTTCCATCCATATCAAAGTAGATTGCTTTTGTCATTGTCTTAGCTTCCTTTCCTTATCTTCATTATCATTATAGCATAGCTTACTTTGTTTGTCAAGTCCTTTGTTGCGCCCGGTGTAGTAGCTCAGTAGAGTAGCTTACGCAGTAGCCCAGTTAGCTTAAAGGTGATTATTGTTCTTTTAGCTTCAAAGCCATACTTCCTTATAGCTCTATCTTCCATAGCTCCAATCAGTTTCATCATTGTAGTTATCTCCTTTCAGCTGAGGGAGAGGTCACACTCTCTCCTCGAACCACTTAATCATCTTGCCGCTTGTAGCCTTGTAGCGGATTCTTCCCTCGTTGGTGTAGCTTGCCCATTCTCTTGTGAACTTTTCAAACTCGTTAGCGCCCATTACATAAACCGTCAGCGTTTCATCCATAGGGATAACCCACGCCCAGCTCGTGCTTGCTACTCTCTCGAAGTAGCAGGTGAGGCTCGTTTCCATATCCCTGCCGAGTACCTCAGAGGTCAAGGTGGCTTTGCTACTCTTAACGGAGCGGTGGAGCTGTTCAATATCAGAGCCTGCATCAAATGCAGTGTTTGCATCCTTAGCAGCTTCAAGCCCCAGTACATACTTATATTGAGCTTCGCACCATTCGCCTGCGTTCATGTACTTGATACCGTCAAAGGTATAGTGTGCGCCTTTATGGTCTGGGTCAAAAGTGTATTTTTTTAATCCGATATAAACCTCTTTTTTCATTGTCTTGTGTTCCTTTCCTTACTGTGATTACATGATAACATCAATCTCTTTTATTGTCAACCCTTTTCTCAAAAAAAATTAAAAAAATTTTTTGATTGATTGATAAAATAATCACAAACATCCTCGCCTGAGTTAGCAATGGCTAACCGCCTCAACACTTTAACACTTTAACACTTTAACACTTTAACACGCTAAAACCTACCGGCGGGGTATGTTTTAGGAAAATGAGAATTTTTTCACAAGGCAAAAATTTGTACCTGGCAACTTTTCCCCACGAAATAAATTTTTAAAATCAATTTCCCCACGAAACAAAATTTTGAAATCAATATACTGTTCTCTACGAAACAAAATTTTGAAATTTAAATCATTTAAATTTTACTCCACATAATAACAAAAACAAAATAAAAATTATAGCAATCGGCGCCAATAACATAATAGCCCCATATTTACATAA
>OGQZ01002863.1_pt1 | contig 11511 bp, 9 predicted proteins | sample 1553321 | NCBI WGS metagenome assembly OGQZ01 (sample SAMEA2579958, study PRJEB22360) | human gut metagenome | reverse complement strand
GTAAAGTTAATGATGGAAGTTGGAGACAAAAATACGTGGTTTACCGAATGCTTACATACGAATAATAAGCCGCAAATTCTGCGGTTAACTATCCGCAAAATATTTATTTACAGAAAAGTTGTGACGCCTCATGCATATACGAACATAAAGAATGTACTTTCCTTTCGTGAGGCAAGAAACCAAGGAATGAAAATACTGACCGCACAACACTCCGACAGCGAGTAGTACAATCCGCCAAATCGAGTAGTACGATTCGGCCTCAACGTACTACTCGATGAGACGGAAACGTGCGGTCGATTCGGCCTCAACGACCGCACGATTCCGGCCCATCTTCCAGACACCCTCAGAGGGCCTTCAGAAAGCCTTCGGGCTTTTAAAAAAACGTTTCGATGTTTCAGACAAAACGCTTCGGCGTTCCACTTAAAACGTTTCGGCGTTTTTTCAAACGAAAACTGCCCTGTACCAACCTTTCTTTTCAGGCTGTTACAGGGCAGACTTATTACAAGTAAATCCAGATGTCTTTATTTTTTTGACACAACCGAGCAGGCTCCGGAAGTAATTTGCAAAGCTTCCGGATGTTCCTTGATATAGGACTCAATGTGACGGACACGCTTTTCTTCCAGAATTTCATCAACCGCAATCAGAATACCGGTTTCTTCCACATCTCCGAAGCCGTCATTGATAGCCGTACCAAACATACGCATCGTCGGCGACAGGCTCATATAGGCATTTACCAGCGGCGGAATGTTGTAGCCCAGTTTGCGGACTTCCGTATTCAGCACCTTGTAGTCTTCCTTGAACGTATCATAACAGAAAAGCTTTTCCAGTTCTGAAGTTTCCGTTTCTATCTGAAGAGGTTCCATCGGAGTTATCAGGTTGTCTTTGTCCGAGAAATGCTTCTTGAGGAAATACAGGATCATGTCGCGTCCACGGTGACTGTAGCTGGGATACATGGTCATCTTTCCATAGAAATACTTCACGTTCGGCTTAATGACCGTCAGGGCACCCAGTCCATCCCACAAGTTGTCGAGTGCAAACAAACCTTTTGAACCGGCACGAGTGGACTGATATTCCAGTGTCACAAAAGAGCGTCCGAGCTCAATCGTCGTAGGAAGATACTCTTTCAGAAACTTTTCTGAGAAATTAAACATGTGTGCCGTAGCCAGTACAGGCTTACCCTGTGCATCAAATTCAACTTCATCTCCCAGTATATACCGATATCCCCCTAAAATTTCTTCCGCATCCGGATTCCAGACAATCAGCTGATGATATGGATTTTCCATCAAATCATATTCATCCAAGTCCAGTGCTTTTCCCGTACCGCCACCGGCTGCACGGAATGCAATCTCACGCAAACGTCCGATCTCCTTCAATACATTCGGAGCATTTTTCCACGTAACGATATAGATCTCGTTATGGCTCTTGTTCGTGAACCGCAGGCGTTTGTCTTCCGTAAGTTCCGACTTCAACACTTCCTTGTTAATCGGTGCAATAATATCTTCCATATATTTCTGTTAATAGCTTTTTCTCAAAGTTTATATACCAGTTCGCGCACATAGTCGGCCCATTCGGCAGCATTCCTTGACTTGTTGAAGGTTTGCCAGGGAATAGGCTTCCCGAAAGTCACCTTAAAGGTCTTGTGACGGTTCTTGTACATCTCATCGACCAGAAACAGCATTGCTACATTGAATTTCACTCCCAAAAACTTGCAGAGGTTCGCCAGATTGTAAAAGAAGTTAGAGTTTCTTCCTTCGAAATGAATAGGAACTACCATTCGCTCGGTCTCTACGCTCTTTACGATAAATGTCTTCTTCCAGGGCAAATCTTTGATAACTCCATGCTGACGGCGCGAACACAAACCGGCCGGAAACATAATGATATGATCATCCGAACGGAAACCGGCTTCCACCATTCTGGGGAAATCCCGCGACTGGGAACCCGTCTTGTTGATCGGAATGCAAAGAGGCGCAAGCCCATGCAAGTTCATCAACAGATCGTTGACCAGATACTTGATGCGGCCTCCATAGTGTTTCCCCAACACATAGCCTAGCGCAACTCCGTCCTGACCTCCCAGCGGATGATTGGAAACAAATGTACACAAGCCTTCAGACGGCAGGTTTTCAATCCCTTCCACTTCCAGCTTGATGTCCAGATATTCCATGCAAGCTTCCAGAAAGTCTACCCCCGACTTGTCAGCCGTACGGGTCAGAAAGGCATTTACCTCATCCTGATGGACAATGTGCTTGAGAAAGGACACGACAAAACGGGGAATCTTTTTGGCCTTTTCCCCTGCCTTATCCTTCAGGACCTTATCTATGTCAATTAAAAAAATAGAATTTTCAGCCATCTTCGCACATTTTTACTGTGCAAAAGTAACGTATCTTTTGAAAAGTCACTCATTTATTCTAGAAAAATGTTACAATTCACCTTAAAAAAGACACAAAGCTTTCCTTCCGGATGAGAAATAATACACTTATGTAACACGGCAGAAACAGCCGTAAACAGGTCATTTATCGCTTTAACGACCTGTTGATAACTTCTTGAAAGTTTTTTATTTATTTATAGTTAGTATTTGTCGGGAAATATCTAATTTTACGCTTTGATTAATATAATAAGGTATTCCTAGCAAAAAACGGACTGATGAACGAGACTGAACAAACATATCACATTCCTGTATTACTGGAAGAAAGCATTGACGGAATGAACATCCAGCCGGGTGGTATCTATGTAGACATGACATTCGGCGGAGGAGGACACTCTAAAGAAATCCTGCGGCGCATGGACAAGGACAGCCGGCTGTTCAGCTTTGACCAGGACGAAGACGCCGAACGCAATATTGTGAATGACGAACGCTTCACATTCGTACGAAGCAACTTCCGATATCTCCACAACTTCCTGCGCTATTATGGTGTGGAAAAGGTGGATGCCATCCTGGCCGACCTGGGCGTTTCGTCGCATCATTTTGACGATTCGGAACGGGGATTCTCGTTCCGGTTCGACGGCAATCTGGACATGCGCATGAACAAACGGGCAGGTATCACTGCCGCAGACATCGTGAACACGTACGAAGAAGAGCGGCTGGCCGACTTATTCTACTTGTACGGCGAACTGAAGAACAGCCGGAAGCTGGCTGCAACCCTCGTAAAAGCACGCAGCAGCAAGAAGATCGTTACCATCGGAGACTTTCTGGATATTGTCAAACCGCTCTACGGACGCGAAAGAGAAAAGAAGGAACTGGCAAAGGTCTTTCAGGCACTGCGCATCGAAGTGAACCAAGAAATGGAAGCCTTGAAAGAAATGCTTTATGCGGCAACCGAGGCTCTGAAACCGGGCGGCCGCCTGTCGGTCATCACTTATCATTCACTGGAGGACCGCATCGTGAAGAATGTCATGAAAACCGGCAACGCCGAGGGCAAATCCGTTCAGGACTTCTACGGCAACGTGCAGTCTCCTTTCAGACTGGTAAACAACAAGGTGATCGTTCCGACTGAGGAAGAAATCATACGCAACCCGCGTTCACGCAGTGCCAAACTAAGAATCGCTGAAAAGAAATAAAGACCGATGATTATGGAACAACAAGACGAGAAACGACAAGAAACTTCACATATCACCCTGCGAAGCATATTGGGTGGAGACATCCTGGCTCACGACTGGCTGAAGAGACAAGCCAAACTGCTTGTGCTCATCGTCATCCTGACGTTCCTGTATATCGACAACCGTTATGCCTGCCAGCAGGAGCTGATTGAGATCGACAAGCTGAAGAAAGAACTGACCGACATCAAATATGATGCCCTGACCATTTCTTCTGAACTGACAGAGAAGAGCAGACAGTCGCGCATTGAAGAATTTATATCCAAGGAGGGTACTCCGCTGGAAACCGCAGCCACTCCCCCCTATCTGATTAAAGAAAAGTAAGCATGATACCTGAACAGAAAAAAGTTATGTTGCGCTATACGACTCTCGTGCTGTTCTTTGCACTGATGTCCGTATGCATTATTGTGAAAGCGGGACTCATCATGTTTGCCGAAAGACAATACTGGAAAGATGTAGCCGACCGCTTCGTCAAGGAAAATGTGGCCATCCCGCCTACCCGGGGAAACATCATCTCTGCCGATGGCAAACTGATGGCCAGCAGCCTGCCCGAATATAAAATCTACATGGACTTCAAGGCCGGAGGCTATAAGAAGGATACCATGCTGATGAACCACCTGCAGGAAATCTGCGAAGGGCTTCACCAGATATTCCCGGATAAAAGCGCCCAGGAGTTCAGACGGCACATCCTCAAGGGAAGAAAACAAAAGAGCCGCAACTATCTGCTGTATCCCAAACGCATCTCTTACATCGAATACAAGGAAGTAAAGAAACTTCCGGTATTCTGCCTCGGCAAGTATCAGAGCGGCTTCCATGAACTCAGCTTCAACCAGCGGAAGAAACCTTTCGGTTCGCTGGCCATGCGTACACTGGGAGACATGTATCCGGACATGGCACAAGGAGCCAAGAATGGTCTGGAGCTGGCGTATGACTCTCTGTTAAAAGGAGAAAACGGAATCACGCATCGCCAGAAGGTGATGAACAAATACCTGAATATCGTCGACAAGCCGGCAGTGGATGGCTATGACATCATTACGACAATCGATGTCAATATGCAGGATATTGCAGAAAAGGCTTTGGTGGATCAGCTGAAGAACCTTGAAGCACAATCCGGTGTGGCAGTCGTCATGGAAGTGGCAACCGGAGAAGTGAAAGCCAACGTGAACATGACCCGGGCCAGCGACGGGAATTATTACGAAATGAGAAACCTCGCCATCAGCAACCTGATGGAACCCGGTTCAACCTTCAAGACGGCATCCATCATGGTAGCCATGGAGGATAAATACATCACTCCTGATTATGTAGTCGATACCGGGAATGGTATTGTCAACATGCATGGCAGCAACATGAAAGACTGGAACTGGCATCATGGAGGTTACGGTCCGCTTGATGTAACTCACATTCTGGAATATTCTTCCAACGTGGGTGTTTCAACGATCATCGATAAATTTTACGGGAAAGATCCCCAGAAGTTTATTGACGGCTTGAGAAGAATGGACATTGACACTCCGCTCCACTTAGGCATTGCCGGTGAAGCCAGCCCGCGTATTCTGGGTCCCAAGGAACGTTCTTACTTTGCCCGGACCACTTTACCCTGGATGAGTATCGGATATGAAACGATGTTCCCGCCGATCTACATCCTGAACTTCTATAATGCCATTGCCAATAATGGTGTCATGGTAAAGCCTAAGTTCGTAAAAGCCATTGCACGCGACGGAGACATTGTCGAAGAGTTCGAAACAGAAGTGGTCAATCCCAAGATTTGTTCGGACACTACCCTGATGTATATCCGGGAAATTCTGAAGAAAGTGGTTTCTGAAGGTCTGGCCAAACAGGCCGGAAGCAAGCAGTTCTCCGTTTCAGGAAAAACCGGAACGGCACAGATTTCCCAAGGTAAGGCGGGATATAAAAGCGGTAAGACCAAATATCTGGTCAGCTTCTGCGGTTATTTCCCATCCGAAAATCCGAAATACAGCTGCATCGTTTCCATCGAAGGTCCTAACGGATATCCGTCCGGAGGTGTACAGGCCGGAAGCGTGTTCAGCCGCATTGCCGAACGGATCTATGCAAAGCATCTGTACAAGGATCTGGCCGAAGCCAAGGATTCTACTGCCATATTCATCCCCGACGTGAAAAACGGTGATCTGAAAGAGGCTGCCTTTATCCTGCAGCAACTGAATATCGCCAGCAACGGAAGCAGTATTCCGCAAGGGAAGAATCCGGTTTGGGGAAAGGCAACACATACTGCGAACGAGGCAGAACTGAAGAAGATGACAACAAACAAAAAGCTTGTCCCCAACGTAAAAGGCATGGGAGCTAAAGATGCCGTATACTTATTGGAGAGTTACGGGCTGAGAGTAAAACTTTCAGGTCTGGGAAAAGTCAGTGCACAAAGCATCCAGCCGGGAAGTTACATACATAAAGGACAAACCATATCATTAACACTAACAAATTGAGAATACAATGAAACTGGGAAATATACTGCAGGCCATTACTACAGGAATGGTCAAAGGCAATTTGGATAAAGAAATAAGCGGAATCCAGATGGACTCCCGTCAGATTAAAGAAGGTGACCTTTTTGTCGCCGTCAAGGGTACACAGACTGACGGACATGCTTACATCGGAAAAGCAATCGAAAAGGGTGCGACAGCCGTAGTATGTGAAACGCTGCCCGAAACCTTGTCGGAGACTGTAACCTATATACAGGTTAACGACTCGGAAGATGCGGTTGGCCGTCTGGCTACAACTTTTTATGGAGATCCGACCTCAAAGCTGGATCTGATCGGAGTAACCGGAACAAACGGAAAAACGACAATCGCCACCTTATTATATAATATGTTCCGCAAATTCGGCTACAAAGCCGGACTGATTTCCACGGTTTGCAATTACATTGACGGCGAAGCAATCCCTACAGATCACACTACCCCCGACCCCATCACACTGAATCAGCTGCTGGGACGGATGGCCGACGAAGGTTGCAAGTATGCATTTATGGAGGTAAGCTCTCATGCTGTTGCCCAAAAGCGGATCGGAGGGCTGAAATTTGCAGGAGGTATCTTCACCAATCTGACACGCGACCATCTGGACTATCACAAGACTTTTGAGAATTATCTGAAAGCAAAGAAGGCATTCTTTGACGGTCTTCCCAAAACAGCTTTTGCCCTGACAAATGCCGACGACCGCAACGGACTGGTCATGACGCAGAATACAAAAGCTAAAGTGGCAACCTATTCGCTCCGCTCACTGGCAGATTTCAAGGGTAAGGTGCTGGAAGATGGTTTCGAAGGAATGTTGCTGGATATCAACAACCGGGAAGTAAACGTCCAGTTCATCGGACGCTTTAATGCTTCTAACCTGCTGGCTGTATATGGTGCTACATGTCTGCTGGGAAAACAACCGGAAGATGTTCTGCTCTTGCTGAGCACACTGCGTCCTGTTTCCGGACGTTTTGACTCACTCCGTTCAACGAAGGGTTATACTGCGATCGTAGATTATGCACACACTCCCGATGCCTTGACGAATGTTCTGAATACAATCCATGAAGTTCTGAACGGCAGAGGAAAAGTCATCACCGTCGTAGGAGCCGGAGGAAACCGCGACAAGGGCAAACGCCCGATCATGGCTCAGGAAGCTGTTCGCCTCAGCGACAGAGTCATCATTACTTCCGACAATCCGCGCTTTGAAGAACCGCAGGATATCATTAATGACATGCTGGCCGGCCTCAAGAGCAATGATATGAACAAGGTGCTTTCCATTACAGACCGCAAAGAGGCTATCCGCACAGCCTGCATGCTGGCTCAAGCCGGAGACGTGATCCTGGTTGCAGGAAAAGGACACGAAAACTATCAGGACATCAAAGGTGTAAAACATCATTTTGATGACAAGGAAGTTTTGAGTGAAATTTTTAAGAATGAAAACAATCAAGAATAAATCAGACCAAGATGCTATACTATTTATTCAGATACCTTGAACAATATGACTTCCCGGGAGCACGTATGTTTGGCTACGTGTCTTTCCGCTCATTAATGGCAGTCATTCTTTCTCTGCTGATTTCTGCAATCTTTGGTGAATATTTCATCAAACTGTTGAAGCGGAAGCAGATTACGGAAACACAGCGGGATGCTTCTATCGATCCGTTTAATACGAACAAGATCGGGGTTCCGACCATGGGAGGAATCATTATCATTGTTGCGATCCTGATTCCCTGCCTTCTTTTGGGAAGACTTCACAACATTTATATGCTGCTGATGCTAATCACCACTGTCTGGCTGGGTACGCTTGGCTTCCTGGATGATTATATCAAGGTATTCAAGAAAGACAAGGAAGGGCTTCACGGCAAGTTCAAAATCATTGGTCAGGTCGGACTGGGACTGATTGTCGGCCTAACGCTTTACCTCAGCCCGGATGTAGTGATTCGGGAAAATGTGGAAATCCAGCGAGACGGACATGTAGTGGATGTGATCCATAAATCACACGATGAGAAATCTACCAAGACTACGATTCCGTTCTTTAAAAACAACAATCTGGACTATGCTGATTTTGTCGGATTCATGGGAGAACATGCACAGACAGCCGGGTGGATTGTCTTTGTACTGATTACGATCTTTGTGGTAACAGCTGTTTCGAACGGCGCCAACCTGAACGATGGTATGGACGGCATGGCAGCTGGTAATTCAGCAATTATAGGAGTAACGCTCGGTATCCTGGCATATGTCTCGAGTCACATTGAATATGCAGGTTATCTGAATATCATGTATATCCCGGGAAGTGAAGAATTGGTTATCTTCATCTGTGCTTTCATCGGAGCCCTGATCGGTTTCCTGTGGTACAATGCTTTCCCGGCTCAAGTATTTATGGGTGACACCGGAAGTCTGACTATCGGCGGTATTATCGCTGTATTCGCCATTATCATCCACAAGGAACTCCTGATTCCGATCTTATGTGGCATATTTCTGGTGGAAAACCTGTCCGTCATCCTGCAGGTTAAATATTTCCAGCGGGGAAAACGGAAAGGACGTAAGCAACGCGTATTCAAACGTGCTCCGATTCACGACCATTTCCGTACGACTCTGGCCCAGTTGGATCCAAACTGCACTTATCTGATCAAGAATCCGGCAAGTGTATTCCATGAGTCAAAAATTACGGTCCGCTTTTGGATTGTAAGTATTGTGTTAGCAGCTATTACGATTATAACTTTAAAGATAAGATAAGATCATGGCAAAGAGAATTGTCATATTAGGAGCTGGTGAAAGCGGCGCGGGAGCTGCCGTACTGGCAAAGAAACAAGGCTTCGATACCTTTGTGTCAGACATGTCCCAAATCAAGGACAAGTATAAGAAGATGTTGGATGAAAGAGACATTCCATGGGAAGAAGGCCATCACACGGAAAGTCTTATCCTGAATGCCGATGAAGTTATCAAAAGTCCCGGCATTCCCAATGATGCACCTCTGATTCTGAAACTGAAAGAACAAGGTACACCCATTATCTCAGAAATTGAATTTGCCGGCCGATATACGCAGGCAAAGATGATTTGTATCACAGGCAGTAATGGCAAGACGACGACAACCTCACTGATTTATCACATCTTTAAAAAAGCAGGACTGAACGTCGGACTGGCCGGCAATATCGGACAGAGCCTTGCTTTTCAGGTGGCAGAATGCAATTATGACTATTATGTCATTGAATTAAGCAGTTTCCAGCTGGATAACATGTACAAATTCCATGCTAATATCGCCGTGCTGATGAACATTACGCCCGATCATCTGGACCGTTACGGATATCAGATGCAAAACTATGTAGATGCCAAGTTCCGCATTATCCAGAACCAGACCGATGCTGATGCATTTATCTTCTGGAATGACGACCCGGTTATCCAACGGGAATTGCACAAATACGGCATCCATGGCCATTATTATCCATTCGCTGAAAAGAGAGAAGAAGGACTGGCAGCTTTCGTGGAAGAAAACAAAGTCTATTTCACGGAACCGATAGCTTTCAATATGGAACAGGAAGAATTGGCTCTTACGGGTACACATAATCTGTTCAATTCCATGGCTGCTGGAATCTCTGCCAATATCGCAGGCATACGGAAAGAATGTATCCGTGAAGCGTTGAACGACTTCAAGGGAGTGGAACACCGCCTGGAAAAAGTTTGCCGCGTACGAGGAGTAGAATACATCAACGACTCCAAAGCAACAAATGTCAACTCTTGCTGGTATGCCCTGCAAAGCATGAAGACTAAAACGGTTCTCATTCTGGGAGGAAAGGACAAGGGTAACGACTATAATGAAATAGCTGATCTGGTTCGGGAAAAATGTTCCGGTCTGATCTTCATGGGACTGCATAATGAGAAACTGCACGACTTCTTCGACAGTTTCGGATTGCCGATTGCTGACGTACAAAGCATGAAAGATGCAGTCGATGCAGCCTACCAGATGGCTAAGAAAGGTGAAACCGTCCTGCTTAGCCCCTGCTGCGCAAGTTTCGACCTGTTCAAAAGTTATGAGGACAGAGGCGACCAGTTTAAAAAATACGTAAGAGAACTCTAATAAACCAGAGATGGACCTGTTAAAGAATTTATTCAAGGGAGATAAGGTTATTTGGATCATATTCCTTTTTCTCTGCCTGATATCCATTGTAGAAGTATTCAGTGCATCAAGTACACTGACCTACAAGAGTGGTGATCATTGGGGGCCTATACGTTCCCATATGATTCTGCTCTTTATTGGGGCAATCGGTGTTTGGATTATTCATAATATCCCTTGCCGCTGGTTCAAGACATTCATTGTTGCGCTTCCGCTTTCATGGTTACTTCTCCTGGGGGTTTTATTGCTAGGAGCTTTGACCAATGGAGCCAGACGATGGATCGACCTGGGCTTTTTCCAGTTTCAGCCTTCTGAAGTTGCAAAGATGGCAACAATCATTTCCGTTGCTTTCATATTGTCCAAAACCCAGGAGGAAAACGGAATAAACAAAAAAGCCTTTAAGCTGATTTTAGGAATTACAGGCGCAACGTGTCTGCTCATCGTCACCGAGAACCTTTCAACAGCAGTACTGCTGGCAGGAAGCGTTTATCTGATGATGTTCATAGCCCGGGTTCCATTTAAACAGATGGCAATGCTGACCGGATGTGGCCTGGCTGCGATTCTTTTGGCTTTCAGTACAATCAAATATGTTCCGGCTTCTGCATGGGACACCATCAAACTTCACCGAATGGTTACCTGGCAAAGCCGACTGAACAACCATTTTGATCCTGCTGAAATCCCTGCTGCCAAGTTTGATATTGACGGAGATGCTCAGGTTGCTCATGCCAATATTGCTATCGCCACCAGTCACATTCTTGGAAAAGGACCGGGAAACAGTGTGCAGCGTGACTTCCTCTCACAGGCCTTCTCTGATTTCATCTACGCAATCATTATTGAGGAGCTCGGACTTGTAGGAGGAGCTTTTACGGCCCTGCTCTACATCGTTCTGCTGATGCGAATAGGTAAGATTGCAAGGAACTGTGACAAGCCCTATTATGCTTACCTCGTCATGGGCTTCGGCATTATCATTGCCCTGCAGGCAATGTTCAATATGATGGTAGCGGTAGGTCTGATGCCGGTAACCGGACAGCCTCTTCCTCTGATCAGTAAAGGAGGATCCTCCACTTTGGTCACATGTGTTTACATCGGCATGATTTTAAGCATCAGCCGCCATGTCTATGACCTCAAGAAACAAAAAGAAGAAGAGGAGGCCCAAAAGCAAGAAGAAGTTCAACAAGCAGCTCTTTCTCTGCTACAAAGTGCAACCTCTCTGGCAAAGCAAAATCTAAAAGAGTCAGACAGCGAAGTTTCTGAAGAAAAAATCAGTGAACGAGAAATAAAGAATAGACATTATATAGATTAATTTGTTATATGACTCATTTTGTGGCTGATTCT
>OGQZ01002850.1_pt1 | contig 11550 bp, 10 predicted proteins | sample 1553321 | NCBI WGS metagenome assembly OGQZ01 (sample SAMEA2579958, study PRJEB22360) | human gut metagenome | reverse complement strand
AGTCAGTTTCGCCTGTCTTCTGCTGTGTTGTGGAACAGCCGAAGAGCGAGCCTGCCAATACAAATGCGCAAAGGATAGAATAGGTTTTCTTCATAGATTCGCAATTAATAAATATTTTGCGTAAAGATAAAGAGTTTTCTGGAAAAATGGGTCAAGAAATCAAAACAAGAAACGAATTAATAAGAAGTAAATGAATATCTTTGCATCTCTTAAATTAATAAACGACATGAAAAACCTTAGTTTGGGATCTCTCATGAGGATACTCTCTGCATTCATTTTCCTTTTATCGAATCTTCTTTAGATTAATCCGAAATGTTTCAAAGCATTGGCTATCCCGTCTTCATCTACGGAGGTTGTCACGTAGTCGGCCACAGCTTTGACATGAGGTTCGGCGTTTCCCATAGCTATCCCTGTGGCTAAGTGTTTCAGCATGGGGATATCGTTGCCGCCGTCACCGAAAGCCATTGTGTCTTTCAGGTCAATGTCAAAATATGCCAGCACTTTGTCTATTCCCGTACTTTTACTGTTGCCCCGTGCAATGATATCGGCAAACAATGGATACCAGCGCATCGGTTCGCAATGAGTCAGCACTTTGCCGAATATATCTGTTTCTTTTTCCTCTTCGGCCGTAAAGTATCCCATTATTTGCAGGATATCTTTTCCACGGGCTTCTTCTATGGAGGCGACAGGGGGAACAGGAATTTCAATCAGATCGGAAACAGCCTGTACTCTGTCATTCACTTCAGTGACGAACATTTCATTGCCGTGTACAAAAACGAAAGGTACCGGATATTTCTGTTGAAAAGTTATTAGCCGTTCAATGTCTTCTTGCGGGATGCAACCTTTATAAATGGGCCGGTGGCCGGCGGTAAAGCAATAGCTTCCGTTTACGGTGATATACCCGTCAAACTCTAAGTCACCCAGGTTGTTTATTAAACATTGTGGGCGTCCGGTAGCAATAAAGATTTTAATGCTTTTATCACGGAGTGCCTTTAATGCTTCTTGGGTCGAAGCAGGAATCTTATGTGTTTTAAAAGAAACCAGTGTACCGTCAATATCGAAAAAAATAGCTTTAACCATACGTTTGCCTATTGAATATTATCGTTATATATTTTCATTTTGCAAAGATGAGAATTAAAATACATGCACACAAATACGATAAAGGTTAATTTTTGGCTTATTTGACTTTACAGATTGATTTTAATATCTATATTTGTGTTTCTAAAATAACAAGAGAAATGGCAGTTCAGTTTACAAGAATAGCAGTAAAGATCGGTAGTAATGTGTTGGCGCGTAAAGACGGTACACTGGATGTGACGCGTATGTCGGCATTGGTAGACCAAGTGGCGGAATTGCGCAAAGCCGGAGTGGAAGTCATTCTGATTTCATCTGGGGCGGTAGCTTCGGGACGCAGCGAGATCAAACCTTCCAAAAAATTAGATAGTGTGGAGCAAAGGCAACTTTTCTCGGCGGTGGGGCAGGCAAAGCTGATCAACCGTTACTATGAGCTGTTTCGTGAACACGGTATTCCCGTCGGGCAGGTGCTGACTACGAAAGAAAGTTTTGGCACGCGCCGTCATTACCTGAACCAGCGCAACTGCATGATGGTGATGCTGGAGAACGGTGTCATACCTATCGTAAATGAGAATGATACTATTTCGGTCACCGAACTGATGTTTACAGACAATGACGAACTTTCGGGAATGATCGCTTCTATGATGGATATGCAGGCATTAATCATACTGAGCAATATTGACGGCATATACAATGGCTCTCCTTCTACCCTCGGTACGCAGGTGATACGGGAGGTGGAGCAGGGAAAGGATCTTTCGGACTATATACAGACGGAGAAATCGGGCTTTGGCCGGGGCGGTATGCTGACAAAGACTACCATTGCCCGCAAAGTGGCCGATGAGGGTATCACAGTCATTATAGCCAATGGCAAGAAAGACAATATTCTGGTCGATTTACTGCAACATCCGGCAGGGACAGTCTGTACGCGCTTTATTCCGGCAGAAGGCGGAGTATCCAGCGTGAAGAAGTGGATTGCCCACAGCGAAGGCTTTGCGAAAGGCGAGTTGCATTTGAACGAACAGGCCGTGAAAGTGTTGAAAGGACATAAGGCGGTAAGCCTGCTTCCTGTGGGAGTGGTCCGCATAGAAGGGGAATTTGAAAAAGATGATATAGTGAAAATCATAGACCACCGGGGCAGGCAGATAGGAGTGGGACGCATCGGATTCGATTCGGCAGAAGCGCGTGCATTGCAGGGGAAACATGGACAGAAACCTATGGTACACTATGATTATTTGTATTTGGACTGATGCGGTGTGGTAATGATTTAGATAAAATGAAGTGACTATGGAACAGATAAAAGATATTTTTAAACAGGTGCGGCAGGCAAAAGGATCTCTTGCTTTCTGCAAGGAGGAGATCATCAATGACACCTTGTATGCATTGGCCGACAGGGTGGAGGCTGCTACGGACCGGATTCTGGAAGAGAACGCCAAGGATCTGGCGGCGATGGATCCGTCGAATCCCAAATATGACCGTCTCAAACTGACGGCGGAACGTATTCGCGCTATAGCTGGAGGCATACGGCAAGTAGCCACGTTGCCTTCTCCGTCGGGGAGAATACTGAATGAGACTGTGCGTCCCAATGGCATGAAGCTGACCAAGGTAAGTGTGCCTTTCGGGGTGATAGGCATTATTTATGAAGCTCGTCCTAATGTGACTTTGGATGTGTTTGCACTTTGTTTCAAATCCGGCAACGCCTGTATATTAAAGGGGGGGAGCGATGCCGATTTCTCCAACCGTATCCTGGTGGAGATTATCCGGAATACCTTGCTGGATGTAGCCCACTTGTCTCCTTATCTGGTGGCATTGTTGCCGGCAGGACATGATTCGGCCGACGCGCTGCTCCATGCCCGCGGCTATGTGGATCTGATTATCCCCCGGGGCGGTAAGGGGCTGATAGACTATGTGCGGCAGAACGCCACGATTCCCGTTATCGAGACAGGAGCCGGTGTGTGTCACGTTTATTTTGACAAGGAGGGTGATGTGGCGAAAGGAGCCGCCATTATCCGCAACGCCAAGACACGCCGTGTCAGCGTGTGCAATGCCTTGGACTGTCTGATTATAGATGTGAACCGGCTGACCGACCTTTCCACTCTTTGTAGCGGCTTGCAGCAGGACAACGTGGAAATCTATGCCGATGACTTGTGTTACAATTATCTGAAGACTTCTTACCCTTCCCACTTGCTGAAACATGCTTCTACGGATACTTTCGGAACAGAGTTTCTGGACTACAAAATGGCAGTGACGGCGACTATGACCATACAGGCGGCTGTGGCCCACATTTCTATTTATGGTTCGGGACATAGTGAATGTATTGTGACGGAGAATGACCGGGCGGCCGATTATTTTATGAAGATGGTGGATGCGGCTTGTGTCTATGTGAATGTGCCTACTTCGTTCACCGATGGAGGTGAGTTCGGACTGGGAGCGGAAATAGGTATCAGCACGCAGAAGCTTCACGCCCGTGGTCCGATGGGCCTGGAGGAACTGAACACATACAAGTGGATTATTCAGGGGGATGGACAAATAAGACAATAATAATATAAATGAAAGGATTATGAGATACTTTACAAACGTACATGATTTGGGCGACTTGAAGAGTGCCCTTGCCGAAGCTTTCGAAATCAAGAAAGACCGCTACAAATATGAAACCCTGGGAAAGCATAAGACTTGTCTGTTGATTTTCTTCAACAACAGTCTGCGTACCCGTTTGAGTACCCAGAAGGCAGCTCGTAACTTGGGGATGGATGTGATTGTACTCGATGTGAATCAAGGTGCATGGAAGCTGGAAACAGAGCGTGGTGTCATTATGGATGGCGATAAGAGTGAACATTTGCTGGAGGCTATTCCGGTGATGGCTTCTTATTGTGATATCATCGGTGTGCGTTCGTTCGCTCATTTTGAGAACCGCGAGGATGATTATACCGAAAAGATTCTGAATCAGTTCATCAAGTATTCCGGCAAGCCTGTATTCTCCATGGAAGCCGCTACCGGTCATCCGTTGCAGGCTTTCGCCGACCTGATTACTATCGAGGAGTATAAGAAGAAAGACCGTCCCAAGGTGGTCTTGACTTGGGCGCCGCATCCGCGTGCATTGCCTCAGGCCGTTCCCAACTCGTTTGCCGACTGGATGAACGAGGCCGATGTGGATTTTGTCATCACTCATCCCGAAGGCTATGAGCTGGACCCGAAGTTTGTCCGTGGAGCGAAGGTGGAATACAACCAGATGAAAGCCTTTGAAGGGGCTGACTTTATCTATGCCAAGAACTGGGCATGTCCCGGTGTCACCCGTCCTGCCGACTATGGAAAGATCCTGAGCAAGGATATGAGTTGGACGGTAGATGCGGCGCACATGGCAGTGACAAACAATGCTTTCTTTATGCATTGTCTGCCGGTGAGAAGAAACATGATTGTGACCGATGAGGTGATTGAAGCTCCTACTTCGTTGGTTATTCCTGAAGCGGCCAACCGGGAAATTTCTGCTACAGTTGTTTTAAAGAGAATGCTGGAAGGGTTGGAATAACCGGCAGTCGGAATGACGTATGCTTCCTTTTTTATTTATCGTTTCACCTGTGTGATGAAACAGTATCACCCATGTGATGAAAATTGATCACCTTAGTGATAAAACTTCATCACTAAGGTGAAACGATAAGCCTAAAAAGGACAGCATAGTGATTTCTATCGGACGAAAAACTGTGTGTATCCTTGGCTTGATTATAAGACAGTGCGTGGCAAGATTGCCATTCAAGAGGAAAAGGTATCGCTTCGGAAATAGAAGACCGGGCGGGGACTCTGGAACAAACTTACAGAGATGAAGAATTTATGAAGGATTGAAAAAAAATCCTTCATAATAAGTGACAGTAAATCAACTTGCTAAACCATAATGAAGAATTTGAAGGAAAAAAACGGTTAAAAACTTATTTCCTTCCCTAATTCCTTCCAGTCCAGGATACCCTTATCCAGATTATACACTTTGAATCCTTTTTTTACCAAAATATTGGCCGCATTGCGGCTGCGCCTTCCACTTTTGCAATAAACGGCTACGGGACGGTCTTTTTGAAGAAGCTTCTCGATGTTTGTACCAAACTCATTGTCCAATACATTGATATTGATGCTGCCCGGTATATGGCCTTCGGAATATTCGGCTACCGTGCGTACATCAATCAGTTGGATGGTCTTGTCCTGTATCATTTCCTCAAACTGGTCAGAGGAAAGATTCTTGAATTTGTCACTGTCTTTGCCGGTACATGCCCATAATCCTAGTGAGAATGCGCAGATGAAGAATACAAAATAGATGGTCTTTATCATAAAATGGAATGTTTTGATGTTTTTGTTTGCTAAAAATAAAAGATACGACTGGTCATACCTTCTTTATAAGTATGGATGTTGAATACAATCTTATCGCCTTTATGCAGCTTGCCGGCGTATGCCCATAAGGGAACAGACAGATAGACTTTACGGTTGAAACCTTCGATGTCATTATTCCTGTCATGATAGAGTGTCAAGTATAATGTTTGTTCTCCGTCTTTGTTCTCCAGTTTGTTCTCAATAAAGTGATAACCGTGTTTCTGGTCTTTGACTTTGACTTGTAAAATCAGGTTCAGGTAATTCCCACCCCGCCAGATGCTTTGAATGGCCACCGGATCGGTCTTTATCTCCTTGAATTTAGATTCGGGCAAGGGAACAGGAGAAATAACCAGTTGGGTATTGTAAAGCATGGCTTCTTTTTCTGCTTCTTCCGAGTCTGTCAATGGAGCGTACATGGTAACCGTGCGGTACGTGGTGTCTGGTGCCAGTCCGTCAAGACCGGTACGTGACTGGATGCGCCACTCTGTCCCTTCATCCGTTATCAGATACCGTCCGGTTCCTGTATGGTCGGTTTTCAAGTCGATCATATCTGTCAGAACATTAGGATATACATAGTCGTCTTCACCGCACGCGCCGAGAAGCAAAGAAGCTAGAAAAGATAAAATAACGACTTTCCTCATGTTTGTAATTTTCTTTTTCAGGGTGGACTGTAAAATCCACCCTTTACGGTAAACGTTCTTATCCTTTTGCCGCTTTCAGGTAATTGATGAGCGGATTGGCATACATAGTCAGCAAAGCATGGCGCAGGAAAGAGGCATCTTTATTGTGAAGGTCTACTTTGGCAATCTGTTGTTCCATGTAGTTTTCAAAATGCTCTTTTTCTTCTTCTGTGTACTCGGCCGTGAAACGGTTGTCTCCCATCAAGAGGTCACACGCCACATAATTACCTGCAAACAGGCGGTAACTGCTGTGGATATGCCGGTCTATGGTTTCCGATATGGCGGTAAACAAATCACATTTAGGCAAATTGTGTTCTTTCAGTTCGTCCAGTTCATGATTCAGACAGGCGGAAGTCTGGAAATGGATGCGTCCTTTGTATCCGTAAAGGCCGGTCTGCATATTGATCAGGTCGTCTTCGGGACTTTTCTGGAAATAGGGATCATCCCGTTTCTGTTGTAATTCCTTGGCTTTCAGGAAATCGCATGGGTCATATTCATAAGAGATAGCGAGCGGAACGATGTTCAGTTCTTTCAGTCTTTCGGTGACATCGCCTTCACCTGCCATGGCCATCATTTTCAATACACTGTCTTGGGTACGGTCATTGGAATCTTTGGCACGTCCCTGACGTTGCGCTATCCATAAATTCTCATGTTTTTCCTTCATGGCGAAATGCATGTAGCGCGACATCAAAGCAGATGCTTCCAGTTTCTGCCGCATGTTGAGGCCGCGTTTCACGATGAATGATTTATTGACACGTACCAGCTTATGAATCCATGGGTAGATGAGCAGGTTGTCGCCGATGGCGATTTCTACGGTGGTCATTCCTTTGTCTATCAGTAGGATAGATAGAAAAGCCGAATCCAGAATAATGTCACGATGATTGGAGATGAAAGTGTAGTTCCGGGTTAAGTCGGACAAGGCGGAACAGTCGAATGTCAGTCCGTTGGCTGTTTTTTTCACCAAATCCCATAACAGTCCGTAAAAGAACGCTTTTTGGAATTCCAGGTTTGTTTTGCATTGACGCATCTTCATGGCAAGACCTTCGAAAGGTACGCCCGGCATAACAGACTCTACCACTGTCCGGAAAGCGGGATCAGCGATTAATTCTTCATAGATTTGCGGCAACTCTTCGGGAGTGTACGGACGAATCTCGTTAAATTCAGCTGGTATGTTCATAATTTATAAAGGTTAGTCAGTGATATCACTAAAATTTATTTTCTATAATGTCAGTCATCACATCTTTTATATCCAATCCTGCTGCACGCACCTGTTGGGGAATGAAGCTGGTAGCTGTCATGCCCGGAGTGGTATTGATTTCGAGCAAGTTTACTTTTTCGCCTTCGGTAATGATATAGTCAATGCGGATAAGGCCGGAACACCCCAGAATGTCATAAATGGCCGAAGTGAGCAGACGTACACGTTCGGCTGTATCTTCGGGCAGGCGGGCAGGTGTGATTTCCTGTGACTCGCCGTTGTATTTGGCTCCATAGTCAAAGAATTCGTTGGCACTTACCACCTCGGTGATGGGGAATACCACTTCCTTGTCCGAGGTCTTGTAACAGCCGCAGGTGATTTCCGTTCCTCTCATAAAGGCTTCAATCATTACTTCGTCACTTTCCTTGAAAGCTTTTTCGATGGCGGGTTGTATATCTTCCTTAGTCTTTACTTTGGTGACACCGAAGCTGGAACCGCCGGCGTTGGGTTTGATGAAACAAGGCAGACCAATTTTGTTGATTACTTCTTCGTCTGTAATTTCAAATCCTTTACGCAGGATCAGTGATTCGGCTACGCGGATACCGAAGCCTTTCAGGTATTGGTTGCAGGTGAATTTATTGAAAGTCATGGCCGATACCAGTACGTTACAACTGGAGTAGGGGATTCCTAACAGGTCGAAGTAACCTTGCAGGATACCGTTTTCCCCCGGAGTTCCGTGGATGGTGATGTAGGCGAAGTCGAAATGTTTCTTTTCGCCGTTCTCCATGAAACTGAAATCATTACGGTCTATCGGGGTTTTGGAACCGTCCGGAAGGACTACTTCCCACCGATGCCCTTCCATCTCTACTATATATAGGTTATAACGCTCTTTGTCAATGAAAGAGTAAAGTCCCTGTGCACTGCGCAGGGAAACGACAAGTTCGCTGGAATCTCCTCCGGCTACTATGGCAATAGTACGTTTCATAGTTCTTCTCTGTTACTGATATAGTTTCTCCACTTGTCTATCAGGTTTGTCATATCCTCGGGCAGCGGAGAGGTGAAGAACATCTCTTCGCCTGTACGGGGATGGACAAAGCCCAGCGTCATGGCGTGTAATGCCTGGCGGGGGCAGGTCTCGAAACAGTTGTTCACGAATTGTTTGTATTTACTAAAATGAGTTCCTTTTAAAATTTCGTTTCCGCCATAACGCTCATCATTGAACAGCGTGTGCCCGATGTGCTTCATGTGGACACGTATCTGGTGGGTGCGTCCCGTTTCAAGTACACACTCTACCAGCGTGACATAGCCCAGACGTTCCAGTATCCGGTAGTGGGTGACGGCGTGCTTTCCTTGGGCGGGGTCACTCAGTACAGCCATTTGCATGCGGTCTTTGGGGTTGCGCCCTATATTCCCTTCTATGGTTCCTTCATTATTTTCTACGATACCCCATACCAGAGCATTGTATTTACGTTTGGTGGTCTTGTTGTAGAACTGAAGTCCCAAATGAGTCTTGGCATCGGGGGTCTTGGCTACCACGAGCAGGCCTGAGGTATCTTTGTCTATACGGTGGACTAATCCCACTTGCGGATCGTTAGGGTCGTATCTGGGGTTGTCTTTCAGATGCCATGCTATGGCGTTGACCAGCGTACCGTGGTAGTTTCCGCATCCCGGATGCACTACCAGTCCGGCCGGTTTGTTGACTACCATCAAATCGTTGTCCTCATAGACTATATCCAATGGAATATCTTCGGGAATGATATCATTATCATAACGTGGACGGTCCATCATCACCGTCAGCACGTCGCAAGGCTTTACTTTATAACTGCTTTTCACCGGTTTGCCGTTCGCCATGATAAGACCGGCGTCGGCAGCCTTCTGAATACGGTTGCGCGAAGAGTTGACAAGCCGTTCGAACAAATATTTGTCCACGCGCACTTGTGACTGTCCTTTGTCTACTACTACACGGAAATGTTCATACAGTTCGGCAGGGTTGTCCACTACCGGTTCCACATCATCCAGTGTGTCGTCCAGTTCATCCACATATTCTTCTTTCATCATCACTGTGTGTTAAGTTTAAAACCAAGATTCGTCTACCACCGGTTTGTCATCGTTCGCAGTTCCGGATTCATTTACCAATGCAGAATCTTCGGGCATGGTTTCATTGCCGTTGCCTACCGTGAGGGTCAGTACGGCTTCGTGAGGAATCTTTTCTCCGGCTTTCAAGTCGCGTCCTCGGTATTTTATGCTGTATACCCAGTCTTTTTCGCCGCTGATATATTCGGGTTCGGTTATTTTAAAACCTAATGCACGTAATTTGGCTTCGGCCTGGCGGAGAGAACTATTATCCATGACATCGGGAATGGCTACCTTGGGGGCGCTGTCTGCATTGACGGTCAGATAGACGGTTCTGCCCGACTTCACCTTGGAGCCACCGGCGGGATTCTGTTCCAAAATAGCACCGGGGGCTATTCCTTTTACATAGCTGGAGTCTATGACGATTGATTTTAGTGACTGCTTGTCGAGTTCATTTTCTGCAATCCGCAGATTCATTCCTTTTACATCGGGCACTACCACTGCTTCGCCGTGGCGTGTATAGCTGTCCAGCCATTGAAGGGTTCCCCAGGCTGCTGCCACAATGACCACTACCATCGCTATCAGATTGAGCCAGAAGAAGCGGTTATTCTTGAATGAAAAGAATTCTTTGAATGTTACCATATCTAACTTAATTATTTCGGGTCAAAGATACGACAATTTCATTTCTGTTCCTACATTTAGTTATGAATATCATATACTTTTTGTACCTTTGCATCCCGAAAAAACAACCTGTTTCCTGTCAGAGTAAATAAAATTGAGGTAAAAAGAAGATGAACGAGACAACAAATGAACAAGAGGTGCTGTTATTGCGCCGTAAACTAGACCTTTTATTACGTACCGGCAAGCTGCTGATGGAGAGCGCGGCAGACACTAACCGAATTGAAAGAAACATGAAGCGCGTGGCCGCTTATCTGGGTATTCCGGAAGAGAAACTGCATATTGATATCCGGTGGACGATGCTGATGGTCAATGTGAGTGACGAGAAGCACTCTTTTTCCAAGTTTCAGAAATGCGAGAAACATGGCATCAATATGGAAGCCATTTCAAAAATCAGTAAACTTTCGTGGCGTGCCATTGAGCAGGATTATTCATTGGATAAATACGAGGAAGAACTTGAGAAGATTGCTCGTCAGGAGCGTAATTATACCCCCTATGTCGTGGCAATCTGTACCGGGTTTGCCTGTGGAGGGTTCTGCAAGCTGTTTGGTGGTGACTGGATTGCTTTTCTGATTACGGCTATTTGTACTTTTGTGGGGTTCCGTACCCGTGCCCGTTGTATTGAGTTCGGTATCAATGTATATATGAGTATTGCGATCTCTGCATTTTTATGTACTTGTCTGGCTTATGCGTTTTCTTTTTCAGGTTTATCTTCCACTCCGTATCATCCGTTGCTGGCCTGTACTTTATATATAGTACCCGGTGTGCCGCTGATAAATTTTGTGGACGATATGATTGACAATCACTTGTTGGTAGGTATTACGCGTGCAGCCAACACGGTAATGATGGTAGGAGGCATGGCGTTTGGTATCGCTTTTGCCTTGAGGCTGCTGGTGATGAGTGATGTGACTATCGACCAGAAGTTCAGTGAACTGAGCATGGTGCCGCACGATGCTTATTGGGTATATGCTGTTGCGGCTGCAATTGCGGCTATGGGATTCGCTACTATTTTTAATGTGCAGAGACGTTTGTTGTGGGTGGTGGCTGTAGGTGGAATTATTGCAGTATGCACCCGTAACTTTGTAAACTTTGAATTAGGATATGGTCCGGTGATCGGTTCGTTTATGGGAAGCTTTGTCGTGAGTTTGATAGCTGTCAAAGCCGTTCATTGGTTTCATGTTCCTAATCATGTGCTGACTATTCCTTCTGTCATTCCGATGGTACCTGGTGTCTTGATGTATCGTTCGTTGCTGGCGCTTATCAATATGCGTGGAGTGGTAGGGGAAGTGACACTTGCTTTTTCCAATGGTATTAACTCGGCGCTTATTATTTTCTGTATAGCCTTGGGGGTAGCTGTTCCTAATATTTTTGCCCGGCGTTACATAGCCAAGGACCGCCAGCGTTTTCTTACACAGATGTTGGCGGAACGCAGAGCTCGTGGTAAATTTATAGAGTGGTAGCTGGGGGATGTAAGCAGGATTCATTAAAACTTGATTCGCATTA
>OGQZ01002847.1_pt1 | contig 11559 bp, 6 predicted proteins | sample 1553321 | NCBI WGS metagenome assembly OGQZ01 (sample SAMEA2579958, study PRJEB22360) | human gut metagenome | reverse complement strand
GCGGTCTTGCGGATAGTGGCAGAGGCGCACGCTGTTGATGTTGTTCTGTTTCATCAGGGTGAAGTCCTTGCGCATCAGCTCTTCGGGAACATAATGTCCTGTTTCGGGATTATGCTCGTGTATGTTTACGCCTTTCAGCTTGATGGGTTGTCCGTTGATGAACAAGCAAATGTATGGTTTGCCGTTTTCGGCTATCTGATCGGTTGGTTTGATCTCGAAACGGCGGAAACCTACCGTATAAGGAATGATCTCGCTTGTTTTTTCTCCGTCTTTCAGAGATATCAGTAACCGATACAGGTTAGGGTGTTCTGATGTCCAGGTCTTGACGTTGCTGAGGGTGGCTTCAAAAGAGATACTCTTCTGTCCGTCCGCTGTAACAGGACAGGGGGTGTTACCTTCTGCCACCACTTTCTTTGCGGCATCCAGCAATTCGTATGCTACGGTTACCTCTTTGTTGCCTGCTGTATGGTTGGTTACGTCCACATTCAGTTTGAAGATACCATTCTTATAAGTGTCGTCCAGTGTAGACACCACATTGAAATCTTTGATGTGGGTTTTGGGCTGTGAGAACAGGAATACATCACGTTCAATACCGCTCATGCGCCAGAAGTCCTGGCATTCCAGATAAGAACCGGTACTCCAGCGGAATATTTTAATGACCAGCGAGTTTTTACCGGGTTTCAGGTAGTTGTTGATTAAAAATTCTGCCGGATTCTTGGAGTCTTCGCTGTATCCCACTTCCTGTCCGTTGACATATACGTATACACCGGATTTTGCTCCTTCCAAACGGAGGAATATGTCGCGTCCATCCCAATCGGTGGGAATTTCGATATCACGCTGATACACACCGACCGGATTGGCTTCGGGTAATTGCGGCGGTTGTGGATTTCTGGGCTTGAATTCGTATCCATGATTGGTGTAGATGGCCACTCCGTAGCCCTGTACCTCCCAGTTGCCGGGTACTTTAATCTCCTTCCAGGCTATGTTGGCATCCGGTTGCTCAATGTTGGCAGGCAGATCTTTGTATGTATCTGCATAATAAAAGTTCCATGTACCGTTTAGTAGTTTGTAATAAGGGCTGTTTTCATACTCGCCGGTCAGTGCCTGGTCCCGGTTGTCATACGTCATAAAAGAAGTTCGGGGATCTTCCGTATTTACAGAAGTCGTCTGAATATCTTTCCAATAAGGTAGTTTTGTATCTTCTGCATGAAGAACTTGTGTTGAAAAAGCGCATACAGCGGCGCCAATCAGGCATTTAAATAAGGTTGTCATTTTAGGTTTCATAGGTTCAAATAGAAAAATGAAGAAGAAAGGGCGCTAGTACCGGCGCCCCTTTCCTTAAGTCCTTTTATGTAAAATAGCAATTATTTAATTGCGTCTGCTAGTTCAGCACCTGGTTTGAACTTGGTTACTTTTTTAGCAGGAATAGTAATCGTTGCTTTTGTGGATGGGTTGATACCTGTTCTTGCACTTCTTTCAGCAACAGAGAATGTTCCGAATCCGATTAATGATACTTTGTCCCCTTCTTTGAGGGCCTTTGTTACAGTTGAAACGAAAGCTTCAACTGCTTTTTTTGCGTCGACTTTGCTCAAGCCGGCTTCAGCGGCGACTGCGCTGATAAGATCTGCCTTATTCATAACGAAAATGATTAATTATTAAATGTAACACAAAAGTTTTACCAAAATCAGTGACAAATATATGCTTTCAAAATTAGAAATCAAACAGATAGCCTAAAAAAGATGCTCCAAAAATCAAAAAAACGTAAGAGAACTCTTGTTTTCTGTTATATAACAGAATAAAATTGTAAATTTGCGCGCAATCAATGTTTTATTAGACGAAGAATATTTATGAACAGTATACCTACAGTAACCAAGAATTTATTGATAATAAATGTGTTGTGTTTCTTTGGAGGCGTGGTAGCCATGAAGTATGGAATTAACCTAAACGACCTGCTGGGACTACACTTTTTTATGGCATCTGATTTTAATCCTGCCCAGTTGATTACTTATATGTTTATGCATGGCGGTTTCCAGCATATCTTTTTTAACATGTTTGCCTTGTGGATGTTTGGACGTACGCTTGAACAGGTTTGGGGACCGAAACGTTTCTTGTTCTATTATATGGTATGTGGTATAGGTGCGGGATTGGTGCAGGAGCTGGTGCAATATATACAATATGTGACCGAATTATCGCAATATGACAGTGTGAATACGGGGATTGCCGTGATTCCGATGGCGGAGTACTTGAATCTGATGACTACAGTTGGCGCTTCGGGAGCGATATATGGCATTTTGTTGGCATTCGGTATGCTATTCCCCAATAGTCAGATGTTTGTATTCCCTATCCCATTTCCTGTCAAGGCTAAATATTTTGTGATGGGATATGCTGCTTTGGAGATATTTTTGGGCTTGGGTGCTTCGACCGATGGCGTTGCCCACTTTGCACACTTGGGAGGTATGATTTTTGGCTTTATATTGATAATGTATTGGAGAAAAAAGAATAACAATGGGCAGTTTTATTACTGATTTGAAAAATAGTTTCAACAAAGGGAACATATATATCCAGTTTATATATATTAATGTAGGGGTATTCATTGTAACTTCCTTATTGGGAATTTTATGGATGCTGTTCAACCGGAATGGAGCATTTGTGCTTCAATATTTGGAACTGCCGGCCTGGACGTTGCAGTTTGTCAAGCAGCCTTGGTCTTTGCTGACTTATATGTTCATGCACGCAGGTATTTTGCATTTGCTGTTTAACATGCTGTGGCTTTATTGGTTCGGGCAGATGTTTCTGTCTCTTTTCTCGGCAAAGCATTTCCGCGGACTCTATCTGTTGGGAGGTATTTGTGGCGGTTTGTTGTATATGATCGCTTACAATGTTTTCCCTTATTTCAGTGATTCTTTGTATTATTCTTATTTGTTGGGAGCATCAGCTTCCGTACTTGCTATTGTTGTAGCTACTGCGGTACGTGCACCGGAATATAGAGTAAACTTTATGTTTATTGGGACTGTTAGGTTGAAGTATGTGGCTTTGTTTATGGTTGTGACCGATTTGCTGTTTATGACATCGGGCAATGCCGGTGGCCATATCGCTCATTTAGGAGGTGCTTTGGCCGGATGGTGGTTTGCTTCCGGATTGTCCCGCGGACATGATGCTACGTCATGGATAAACCGATGCTTGGATTGCTTCTCAGAAGGCCTTTCGTTTCGTCGTCAATCGAAAAAGCCGAAGATGAAAGTTCATTATGGTGATAAGGCAAAAGATTACGATTATAATGCCCGTAAAAAACAGCAAAGCGAGGAGATAGACCGTATATTGGATAAATTAAAGAAATCCGGTTATAACAGTCTGACTACCGAAGAGAAGAAAAGCTTGTTTGATGCGAGCAAGAAGTGATATATGAAATATATTGGTCGTTTTTTGGGATGGATACTACTGGGCATAAACTTGTGTATGGTGGTATTGTTACTGGTATGTGCTTACAGCCCTTATATTGATCCTGTGGCTCATCCGGTATGGTCATGTGCCGGTTTGGCTTTTCCCGCTTTTTTGATTGTTAATCTTTTGTTTCTGGTCTTCTGGTTGGTGATTTATCGTAAATATGCGTTGCTTTCATTTTTAGGCCTGGTATGTTCCATTGGTGCTATCCGTACTTATTTCCCAGTCAATGTATTTGTATCTGATGTACCGGAAGGGGCAATCAAATTCTTATCCTACAATACGATGGCCTTTGAAAAGAACCGTGCGAACACCAAGGATAATCCGAACCCTGTGCTGGAATATTTAAGAAACAGCAATGCGGATATAATCTGCCTGCAGGAATATATTGTAGGGGGACGGTTAACCAAGAAAGAGGTGGATTATGCTTTAAGAGATTATCCTTATAAAAATTATCATAAGATATCGGGGGCCAACGGTTTGGGTTGTTATTCCCGTTTTCCTATTTTGTCGGCACATCCGGTGAGATATGCCAGCCTTAACAATGGTTCCATTGCTTATAAAATCAAAGTGAATGGTGATACCTTGCTGGTTGTTAATAATCATCTGGAATCCAATAAGCTGACTGAGAAGGATAAAGAAGTCTATCGCGAAATGATGAAGGACCCTGATAAGCAAAAGGTATCGCAAGGGTCTCGTTTGCTGATCAGAAAACTGGCGGAAGCATCGGCTATACGTGCCGTTCAGGCTGATTCCATAGCTCGTTTGGTGGCCGGTTACAAAGGGGGAGGCATAATTGTATGCGGTGACTTCAATGATTCTCCTATATCATACACTCACAGGGTGGTAGGGGAAGGCCTGAATGATGCTTTTGTGGAGTCGGGAAACGGCTTTGGCATATCTTATAATCAAAATCATTTTTATTTCAGAATAGACAATATTTTATTGAGCAAGAATTTAAAATCTTACCGTTGTACGGTGGATAATACGATAAAGAGTTCGGATCATTACCCCATTTGGTGTTATGTGGTGGAGAAGTGATTTTACATACCTTTAATTGACAGATTATGAAAAGACTATTATTTACGTTAGCGACGTGTTGTGTAATGTGTGCATGTGAACAGAAAACAGAAATGAATCCGTTCTTTACGGAATTCCAGACCGAGTACGGTGCTCCCGATTTTACTAAGATCAGACTGGAGCATTATGAGCCTGCTTTCTTGAAAGGAATAGAGGAGCAGAATGCGGAAATTAAGGCAATAGTTGATAATCCCGAGGAACCTACTTTTGAAAATACCATTGTGGCGCTGGATAAAAGTGGCGGGATTCTGGCGAGAGTAAGTGGGGTGTTTTTTGCATTGACCGAAGCGGATACAAATGATTCGTTGACGGCCTTGAATGAAAAGATGGCTCCTGTACTTTCAGAACATAGTGATAATATTTATTTGAATCAGGATTTGTATAAACGGGTGGCTGATGTGCATCAACAGGAAAAGGAAGGTAAGATAACTCTTACGACTGAGCAACACCGGCTGTTGGACAAGTATTATAAAGCTTTTGTCCGTTCGGGTGCCGGACTGGATGCCGGAAAACAATCCCGTTTGAGGGAGATCAATAAAGAATTGTCGACTTTGGGGATTGCTTTCGACAATCATATCTTAAATGAGAATAACGCTTATCAGTTGGTTATCGAGAATGAGGCTGATTTGGCCGGGTTACCCGAATGGGTGAAAGCGGGGGCCGCAGAGGAAGCGAAAGCTGCTGGAAAAGAAGGGAAATGGCTATTCACTTTGCAAAACTCCAGTCGCTTGCCTTTTTTGCAATATGCTGAAAACCGTGAGCTAAGAAAAAATATTTATGAAGCTTATATCAACCGGGGGAATCATGATGATGCGAATGACAATAAAGAGATATTGGGAAAGATCATGGCATTGCGTTTGGAACAGGCAAAATTATTAGGATTCGATTGTTATTCCAATTTTGTACTGGATGAGAACATGGCTAAGAATTCGCAGACAGTCATGGATTTCTTGAACAACCTGTGGGGATACTCACTGGAAAATGCAAAGAAAGAGGCCGCCGAGTTGCAGAAAATAATGGATAAGGAAGGTAAGGGAGAGAAGCTGGCTGCATGGGACTGGTGGTATTATGCCGAAAAATTGCGTCAGGAAAAGTATGATTTGAATGAAGATGAAATCAAGCCCTATTTCAGTTTGGAAGATGTGCGTAGCGGATTGTATACCGTGGCCAACAAATTGTATGGCATTACATTGACCGAACTGAATGATGTGCCCGTATATGAGTCTGATGTGAAAGTGTATGAAGTAAAGGATGCCGATGGCTCATTTTTGGGATTGTTCTATGCAGATTACTTTCCACGCGCAGGTAAGCGTGGTGGCGCATGGATGAGTAATTTTCGTGAACAGGCCGGTGAAGTACGTCCTTTAATTTATAATGTGGCAAGTTTTACTAAACCTGCAGGAAATATGCCTTCTTTACTGACTTTGGATGAGGTGGAAACCATGTTTCATGAGTTTGGACATGCATTGCACGGTATGCTGACCAAGTGTAACTACAAAGGAGTGTCCGGAACCAGTGTGGCGCAGGATTTTGTAGAACTTCCTTCACAGATTATGGAACACTGGGCTGTAGAACCTGAAGTGCTGAAACTCTATGCCAAGCATTATGAAACAAGAGAAGTGATTCCGGATGAGTTGATTACGAAAATCCAAAATCAGGGTACTTTTAATCAAGGTTTTATGACTACGGAATTATTGGCAGCCGCTTTGCTTGATATGGAACTGCATAACCTGACTGATACAGACAATCTGAATGTCGTTGCTTTTGAAAAAGAAACGATGGACAAGCTGGGGCTGATTCCTGAAATAGCTCCTCGGTATCGCGCCACTTATTTTAGTCATATTATAGGTGGATATGCTGCTGGGTATTACAGCTATCTATGGGCAGAAGTTCTTGACACGGATGCTTTTGAAGCGTTTAAAGAACATGGAGTGTTCGATAAAAATACCGCAGACTCTTTCCGTAAAAATATTCTAGAGAAAGGTGGAACGGAAGATCCTATGACCCTTTACAGAGGTTTTCGTGGGGCTGATCCCAGCTTGGAGCCCTTGCTTAAAAATAGGGGTTTGAAATAAAATAGGCTGTGAGATAGAATAATTTAGGCTGCAAAAAATGCTTTTGCAGCCTTTTTTCTCTTTTGGAATCTAAATATTTGTGTTTGATACCGTGGGAATGTGAAAAAAAAACTATATTTGCAACCTTGTATAAACTAAGAATTAATCAAAAAGTAAAAATAATAAATTTCAAAGTAACATGCAAAACAAAGGATTTGTAAAGGTTTTTGCGGTATTACTCACCCTTGTATGTGTGTTTTATCTTTCTTTCTCTTTTGTGACCCGCTATCACATGGACAAAGCGGCACAGGACCCGAAAGGTGAAGCACATTACCTTGATTCTATGCAGAATGAAAAAGTTTATTTGGGTAGTTATACGCTGAAACAGTGTCGCGAGATGGAGATTGGTCTGGGTCTGGACCTGAAAGGTGGTATGAACGTTATCCTTGAAGTTTCTGTACCGGATGTAGTGAAGGCTTTGGCTGACAACAAGACTGATGAAGCTTTTAACAAAGCGGTTGCAGAAGCATCAAAACAATCTATCACTAGTCAGGATGACTTTATCACTCTTTTTGTAAAAGAGTATAAGAAACAAGCTCCCAATGGCAAATTGGCTGAATTATTTGCTACTCAGCAGTTGAAAGACAAAGTAACCACCCGCAGTTCCGACAGTGAAGTTGAAAAAGTATTGCGCGAAGAGGTAAAGGCTGCTATCGACAACTCTTATAATGTATTACGTACACGTATTGACCGTTTTGGTGTGGCACAGCCTAACATTCAGGCGTTGGAAGGAAAGATGGGCCGTATCATGGTGGAACTGCCGGGTATCAAAGAACCGGAACGTGTCAGAAAACTGTTGCAGGGATCTGCTAACTTGGAATTCTGGGAAACTTTCGACGCAAAAGAAATAGTTCCTTATCTTTCTTCTGTAGATAACAGACTGCGTGATATTCTTGCTGTTGAAAGTGGTGCTGCTTCTGCTGATTCTGTAGCTACTGATACTGTTGCTGTTGCACAGGCTTCTGCAATTTCTGCTGCCGACAGTCTTGCAGCCGCATTGAAAGGCGAAACGGCAAGTAACTCTGCCGCAATGGAGCAGATGAAGAAAGAACATCCGTTGGCTTCTGTTCTTCAATTAAATCCGAATGGTTACGGGTCGGTGGTAGGTTATGCCGATTATAAAGATACTGCTCAGGTAAACCAGTACCTTGCTATGAAAGAAGTGAAAGAAATGTTGCCGAAAGATCTTCGTTTGAAATGGGGTGTAAAGGCTGCTGATTTTGACAAGCAGGGACGTATCTTTGAATTGTATGCTATCAAGTCTACTGAACGTAACGGACGTGCTCCGTTGGAAGGTGATGTGATCACTGATGCTAAAGATGAATATGACCAGTTCAACAAGCCTTGTGTCAGTATGTCTATGAACACTGACGGCGCGCGCCGCTGGGCTGTTCTGACAAAGAACAATGTAGGCAAGGCTATCGCTATCGTACTGGATGGTTACGTATACAGCGCTCCGAATGTAAACGGTGAAATTACGGGCGGACACTCTCAGATTACCGGTAACTTTACTCCGGAGGTGACAAAAGACTTGGCTAACGTATTGAAGTCTGGTAAGATGCCTGCTCCTGCACGTATCGTTCAGGAGGATATCGTTGGTCCGTCATTGGGTCAGGAATCTATCAATCAAGGTATCATTTCATTTGTTGTTGCGTTGATTCTGTTGATGATCTATATGTGCGCTATGTACGGATTGATTCCGGGTATGGTTGCCAACTGCGCATTGGTTGTTAACTTCTTCTTCACATTAGGAATCCTTACCTCGTTCCAAGCTGCACTGACCATGTCTGGTATTGCCGGTATGGTGTTGTCATTGGGTATGGCTGTAGATGCTAACGTGTTGATTTATGAACGTACAAAAGAAGAATTGAGAGCCGGTAAAACTGTTAAGGCTGCTTTAGCAGACGGTTATTCTAACGCATTCTCTGCTATTTTTGACTCAAACTTGACATCAATTATCACTGGTATCATTCTGTTCTATTTCGGTACGGGTCCGATTCGTGGTTTTGCCACTACGTTGATTATCGGTATCCTCTGCTCATTCTTTACAGCAGTATTCTTGACTCGTATTGTTTATGAGCACTTCATGAATAAAGACAAGTGGTTGAACTTGACATTCACTACAGGGATTTCCAAGAACCTGATGCAGAACGTGAATTACAACTTTATGGGAATGATGAAACGTTCATTCACGGTATTCGGAGCGATTATCGTTATCTGTATCATTTCATTCTTTATCCGTGGTTTGGCGCAGAGTATTGACTTTACCGGTGGACGTAACTTCGTAGTTCAGTTTGAACAGCAGGTTGAACCTGAAACAGTGCGTGACTTGTTGAAGAAGAAAATCACAGAAGATAATGTACAGGCTATTGCTTTGGGTACAGACAAGAAGACAATCCGTATTACAACCAACTACCGTATTAATGAAGAGTCTCCTACTATCGACTCCGAAATTGAAGAGTTCTTGTATCAGTCTTTGAAAGATGGTAACTTGCTGGGCGAAGGTACTACATTGGAAATCTTTATTGATCGTGATAATCGTGTCGGTGGTTCTATTATCAGTTCTCAGAAAGTAGGTCCCAGTATCGCTGATGATATCAAGACATCGGCTATTTGGTCTGTATTGTTTGCACTGGTGGCTATCGGTTTGTATATCTTGCTGCGTTTCCGCAATGTAGCTTATAGTGTGGGTGCGACTGTTGCATTGGCTGTCGATACTATTCTGATTATCGGTGCATACTCATTATGTTATGGATGGGTTCCGTTCTCATTGGAAATTGACCAGACCTTCATTGGTGCCGTTTTGACCGCTATCGGTTATTCTATCAATGACAAGGTGGTTATCTTTGACCGTATCCGTGAGTTCTTCGGTCTGTATCCGAAACGTAACCGTATGCAGTTGTTTAATGATTCATTGAATACTACTTTGGCTCGTACCATCAATACTTCATTAAGTACATTGATCGTATTGTTGTGTATCTTCGTGCTGGGTGGTGACAGTATCCGCAGCTTCGCCTTTGCAATGATTTTGGGCGTTGTGATCGGTACATTGTCTTCTATCTTCATTGCTGCTCCTATCGCTTACCTGACTATGGGTAACAAGATGCCGGAAGAAACAAAAACCGCACTGAAAGATGGATGGCTTTGCACAGGGGATCTTGGATATGTAGATGAAGAAAGGTTTATCTATCTGACAGGACGAAAGAAAAACCTGATCATTACAAAGAATGGAGAAAATGTCTCACCGGAAGAACTGGAGAATAAATTAAGTTCTTCAAGACTCGTACAGGAAGTATTAGTAAGAGAAGCAAAAGGAGTGATCGAGGCAGAAATATATCCGGATGAAGAGTACGCAAAAAAGCAGGGACTTGAAAGAGAAGAGGAAGTCCGTGTAGAACTCCAAAAACTGATTGATGAATACAATCAGGGTGCACCGGCATATAAAAAGATTTATAGTCTGATCATTCGCGAGAAAGAATTTGAGAAGACAGCTTCAAGAAAAATCAAGAGATATTAAAAGACAGATAAAAAAGTCTGAATAAATGGAGGATTGCAAAAGCTTTGTGATTGCCGGATTTATTCAGACTTTTTTGTGTGAATGCGAAAGAACAGATCGTGTACGTTGACTTTTCGGCAGTTATTTACTATGATACTAAAGTCAAATAAGAAGAATAGTTATAGATTAGAAAGAATAGAATATGATGAAACAGTTGAAAATAGGAAATGTGACGCTGCCAAACCGTTACATCTTAGGACCGATGGCCGGAGTGACAGATCTTCCATTCCGTGTGTTGTGCAAAGAACAGGGAGCAGGTCTTTTGTGTATGGAGATGGTCAGCGCAAAAGCGATTTTATATAATAATAAGAATACAGAATCACTTCTGGAGATCCACCCGGATGAACAGCCGGTGTCACTGCAGTTTTTTGGATCAGATCCGAAGATTATGAGTGAGATGGCAAAACGTGTGGAAGAGCGTCCATTTGATATTATGGATATTAATATGGGATGTCCGGTGCCGAAGGTTGTACGTAACGGAGAAGGCTCTGCACTTATGAAGAATCCGAAGCTGGTTTATGAAATCGTCAGTGCAATGGTGAAGGCAATTGATAAGCCGGTCACTGTGAAGATAAGAAAAGGATTTGATGACAGCTGCATTAATGCGGTTGAGATCGCAAAGATCGTTGAGGAGGCCGGGGCAGCAGCTGTAGCCGTGCACGGAAGGACAAGAGAACAGTATTACAGCGGACAGGCAGATTGGGATATCATCCGTCAGGTAAAAGAAGCTGTCTCTATTCCGGTAATTGGAAACGGAGATGTGACAAGCCCACAGAAAGCAGAGGAGCTGGTAAAACAAACAGGGTGTGACGGAATCATGATCGCAAGAGGAGCACAGGGGAATCCATGGATCTTCTCCGAGATGATCACATATGAAGAGACAGGCACATTACCAGAACGTCCGGGAAAAGAAGAAGTTCGTGACATGATGCTTCGTCATGCCAGATTACAGTTGAAATACAAAGGTGAATTCATTGGTATCCGCGAGATGAGAAAACATGTGGCATGGTATACAAAGGGACTGAAAGGTTCTGCAAAATTGCGTGAAGAAATCAATCGCGTAGAGTCCTATCAGGAACTGGAAGAACTGCTCTTTCAGAGACTATAGGAAAAGAAGCTCCGGGACTTCGAAAAACAGTTGGAAAACAGAATGGAAAAAGTTCGGAAAAAGGCGGTTTTAAAGGCTTTTCATACACTGCGCAGAAGTGACCTGTGAGAGTGAAATTGCTTGACAGAAAGCGCGAGTTTGAGTATAATATTGAAATTGCGGACGGACGCTGATACAACGATTGGCGTTCAGGAGAAAAAGACAGCAGACATGCATTTTAAAACCGATAATATGATGTAAGTGTCAAAAGTATAAATTGC
>OGQZ01002836.1_pt1 | contig 11590 bp, 10 predicted proteins | sample 1553321 | NCBI WGS metagenome assembly OGQZ01 (sample SAMEA2579958, study PRJEB22360) | human gut metagenome | reverse complement strand
GCTCAGGAAGTACGGCTTCTGACCGAAGACCGGCGCAATCGCCAGCAGTTCTTCGCGCAGTTGCTTACGTGCGGCATCTGCTTCAGAAGCTGAACCGTTGATGATGGTGTTCATCAGCGTGTACCAGTCTTTTTCGATGCGATGCATGTACAGACGGCTTTCACCGCGAGCTACCGGGTAAACAGGCATCAGTGGCGGATGCGGGAAACGCTCATCCAGATATTCCATAATGATGCGAGATTCCCACAGGGTCAGCTCACGATCCACCAGGGTCGGAACGCTCTGATTCGGGTTGAGGTCAATCAGATCCTGAGGCGGATTGTCCTTTTCCACGTGTTCGATCTCGAAACTTACACCTTTCTCAGCCAGCACAATGCGGACCTGATGGCTATAGATGTCAGTAGGACCGGAAAACAGCGTCATTACCGAACGTTTGTTGGCAGCGACAGCCATGAAAACCTCCAGGTATAGTCAGAATTTTTACTGCTACCAGCCACCAGGTGGCCAGTCAGAAGTTGTGTTACCCAGTAAGGAACGACTCTCTTTGTTCGAAAATCAAACAAAAAATGAGCAATACCCGACATTTGGGCAGAAAATTGGATGATAGTTTACCAGATTTTGCGACCTTTGTGGTGAGTCGATGCCGGAAATGGGGAAAAAGAGATGCGCTTTAGTCTGAAATAGTTGACTTAGTCCCTTATTGGCGATGTGGTTTTTGTTTTGCCTGTCTGTCAGACGGCAGCAAAAAGCAACTTTCCATTTTTTACGCTGATTCAGAATTTAGCCATAAAAAAACCCGCCGAAGCGGGTTTTTTCGCAAATTGTTTTCTGCCGGAGCAGAAGCCAATTAACGTTTGGAGAACTGCGGACGACGACGTGCTTTACGCAGACCGACTTTCTTACGTTCAACCTGACGAGCGTCACGAGTAACGAAGCCAGCTTTACGCAGTTCAGAACGCAGGGACTCGTCGTATTCCATCAGAGCGCGGGTGATACCGTGACGGATCGCACCAGCCTGACCAGAGATACCACCACCTTTAACGGTGATGTACAGGTCCAGTTTCTCAACCATGTCGACCAGTTCCAGCGGCTGACGAACTACCATGCGGGCAGTTTCACGACCGAAGTACTGTTCCAGAGAACGTTGGTTGATTACGATTTTACCGTTGCCCGGTTTGATGAAAACGCGAGCTGCGGAACTTTTGCGGCGACCAGTGCCGTAGTATTGATTTTCAGCCATTGCCTATAATCCCGATTAGATGTCAAGAACTTGCGGTTGCTGTGCCGCGTGGTTGTGCTCGTTACCCGCGTAAACTTTCAGTTTACGGAACATAGCACGACCCAGCGGGCCTTTTGGCAACATGCCTTTAACCGCGATTTCAATCACACGCTCAGGACGGCGAGCAATCATCTCTTCAAAGGTCGCTTGTTTGATACCACCGATGTGGCCGGTGTGGTGATAGTACACTTTGTCAGTACGCTTGTTGCCGGTTACAGCAACTTTGTCAGCGTTCAGAACGATGATGTAATCACCGGTATCTACGTGCGGAGTGTATTCCGCTTTGTGCTTACCGCGCAGGCGACGAGCCAGTTCAGTAGCCAGACGGCCCAGAGTTTTACCGGTCGCGTCAACAACATACCAGTCGCGTTTTACGGTTTCTGGTTTAGCTGTAAAAGTTTTCATTAAAAGCTTACCCAATAAATAGTTACACGTTGGTGAACACCCAAACGTCTTCAATTGTTGAGGTTCACACGACAAAGTCCGGCAAACCTACCCCTTCGAATAGCCTATGCCAGCACACAAAAAGTTTTGGGAAAAAAACTTTCTTGTAACGTGGGGTCGCAGGATTATAGAGAAGTCGGGGTCAAAGATCGACCCCTTTTTGTGATTTGTGGCAGGTTTTAACCCGCTAAATGCTCGCGCTTCAGATACTCTTCGCTTTGCATCTCTTGCAGACGTGACAGGCAACGCTGGAACTCAAATTTCAGCCGCTCGCCCTGATAAATGTCATATAGCGGCACTTCTGCACTCACCACTAATTTGACATGGCGCTCGTAAAACTCATCCACCAGCGCAATAAAGCGCCGCGCTTCGCTCTCCATCAACCGCGTCATAACTGGCACATCAAACAACATGACCGTGTGAAAGAGGCGTGAGAGCGCAATATAGTCATGCTGACTGCGGGCGTCGACGCACAGCGTAGTAAAAGAGACCGCCAGCGTCTGGTTCTCGACGCCCATTGTCGCCAATGGCCGATGGTTGATTTCTAACGTCGGTGAATTTTCTCGTTTCGCCCCCGCCAGCGCCAACCATAGTTTATCCATTTGCGCCCGGGTTTCATCGTTGAGGGGCGAAAGCCACAGATGCGCCTGAGTGAGTGTACGCAGTCGATAATCAACACCAGCGTCCACGTTCATTACATCACAATGCTGTTTAATGGCATCGATTGCAGGCAAAAAACGCGCACGTTGTAGGCCATTTCGATAAAGTTCGTCCGGCGGAATATTTGACGTCGCTACCAGGGTAATACCGCGGGCGAACAGGGCTTTCATCAGACCGCCAAGTAGCATGGCATCGGTAATATCAGAAACAAAAAATTCGTCAAAACAGAGCACGTCAGTTTCTGCTTTAAAGCGATCGGCAATAATTTCCAGCGGATCGCTTTGGCCTTGTAATTCGGTCAGCTCTTCGTGCACCCGCAGCATAAAACGGTGAAAGTGCAGACGCTGTTTCCGCTCTCCCGGCAGGCTTTGATAGAAAAGGTCCATCAGCCAGGTTTTCCCGCGTCCTACACCGCCCCACATATATAAGCCACGCACTGGCGTATGCTTTGTGTCTTCGCGTTTACCCCACAGCTTACCGACCCGCGCCATTAGCCCACTCGTCCTGGGGGCTGGAGGCGTGCTATTGATGAGTTCCTGATAAATAATTTCCAGGCGGCTGACGGCCTCTTTTTGAACGTCGTCGGGTTGATGGCTGCCTTCATTGAGCGCCTTCAGGTATTGCGATGTTGGGGTAACGCTTTGCATGATCTTATTGTTATTCCTTGAATAATCGGTGCGCCGTTGTTCACGGTTGACGAAAAAAAGGCCGTTCTACACTACGCGATATGCAGTCGGGATTCCACTTCTGTGGAATTAACGGTTATAGTGGCATAATCAGCCGCAGGCATGGAGCCTGAAGCCAACACCCTACGGAAACAAAAGACAACGGGAGATGTTCATGACCTGGGAATATGCGCTAATTGGGTTAGTCGTCGGCATCATTATTGGTGCTGTGGCCATGCGTTTTGGTAATCGTAAACTACGCCAGCAACAGGCGTTGCAGTACGAACTGGAAAAGAATAAAGCTGAACTGGACGAGTATCGCGAAGAGCTGGTTAGCCACTTTGCCCGCAGCGCGGAATTACTGGATACCATGGCGCACGACTATCGCCAGCTGTATCAGCACATGGCGAAAAGCTCCAGCAGCCTGCTGCCGGAACTGTCTGCTGAAGCAAACCCGTTCCGTAATCGTCTGGCAGAGTCTGAAGCCAGCAACGATCAGGCACCGGTGCAGATGCCTCGCGACTATTCTGAAGGCGCGTCCGGCCTGCTGCGTACTGGCGCGAAGCGCGACTAATTTATTTTTCGGGCGCAGCCATTGCGCCCTCCTCTTCTCTCCCTCCCCGACTATCATTTAATCTGGTGTCTCATTGTTAGCCGTCTGAAAATTCAATAACATCAAACTGTTTTGAATCTCTTTTCTTATCATTCAGGTACGAGAGCAGGAATAATGAAAAAACAAACCCAGCTGTTGAGTGCATTAGCGTTAAGTGTCGGGTTAACTCTCTCGGCGTCATTTCAGGCCGTTGCGTCGATTCCAGGCCAGGTTGCCGATCAGGCCCCCCTCCCCAGTCTGGCCCCAATGCTGGAAAAAGTGCTTCCGGCAGTGGTGAGCGTACGGGTGGAAGGAACGGCCAGTCAGGGACAGAAAATCCCGGAAGAATTCAAAAAGTTTTTTGGTGATGATTTACCGGATCAACCTGCACAACCCTTCGAAGGTTTAGGCTCCGGTGTCATCATCAACGCCAGTAAAGGCTATGTGCTGACCAACAACCATGTGATTAATCAGGCACAGAAAATCAGTATTCAGCTCAATGATGGGCGCGAGTTTGATGCAAAACTGATTGGTAGCGATGACCAGAGCGATATCGCCCTGTTGCAAATTCAAAACCCGAGCAAATTAACGCAAATCGCTATTGCCGACTCCGATAAATTGCGCGTCGGTGATTTTGCCGTGGCGGTCGGTACCCCATTTGGCCTTGGGCAAACCGCCACCTCTGGCATTGTGTCAGCATTAGGCCGCAGTGGGTTGAATCTTGAAGGTCTGGAAAACTTTATCCAGACAGATGCTTCCATTAACCGCGGTAACTCCGGCGGTGCACTGTTAAATCTTAACGGTGAGTTAATTGGCATCAACACGGCAATCCTTGCGCCTGGTGGCGGGAGCGTCGGGATTGGATTTGCCATCCCCAGTAATATGGCGCGAACACTGGCGCAGCAGCTTATCGACTTTGGTGAAATCAAACGCGGTCTGTTAGGCATCAAAGGCACAGAGATGAGTGCCGATATCGCCAAAGCCTTCAACCTTGACGTGCAGCGTGGCGCGTTTGTCAGCGAAGTGTTGCCAGGTTCTGGCTCGGCAAAAGCGGGCGTCAAAGCGGGCGATATTATTACCAGCCTCAACGGCAAACCGCTGAATAGCTTTGCTGAGTTGCGCTCTCGTATCGCAACCACCGAGCCGGGCACGAAAGTGAAGCTTGGCCTGCTGCGTAACGGCAAACCACTGGAAGTAGAAGTGACGCTCGATACCAGCACCTCTTCGTCGGCCAGCGCTGAAATGATCACGCCAGCGCTTGAAGGTGCAACGTTGAGCGATGGTCAGCTAAAAGATGGCGGCAAAGGTATTAAGATCGATGAGGTTGTCAAAGGAAGCCCAGCTGCTCAGGCTGGCTTGCAAAAAGACGATGTGATCATTGGCGTCAACCGCGATCGGGTGAACTCGATTGCTGAAATGCGTAAAGTGCTGGCGGCAAAACCGGCCATTATCGCCCTGCAAATTGTACGCGGCAATGAAAGCATCTATCTGCTGATGCGTTAATGTCGTAAACCGGGCATCAGGCTGACGTGTGATGTCCGGTTAACTCGTGGTATGCTGCTGCCGTTCCCTTTTTTAATGACGCCTCCATCATGTTTGTGAAGCTCTTACGTTCCGTTGCGATTGGATTAATTGTCGGCGCTATTCTGCTGGTTGCCATGCCTTCGCTGCGCAGCCTTAACCCGCTTTCCACTCCGCAATTTGACAGTACCGATGAGACGCCTGCCAGCTATAATCTGGCGGTTCGCCGCGCCGCGCCAGCGGTGGTTAACGTTTACAACCGAGGTTTGAACACCAACTCTCACAACCAGCTTGAGATCCGCACCCTGGGATCCGGTGTAATCATGGATCAACGCGGTTATATCATCACCAATAAACACGTCATCAACGACGCCGATCAGATCATCGTCGCCTTACAGGATGGACGTGTATTTGAAGCATTGCTGGTGGGATCTGACTCTCTAACCGATCTGGCGGTACTTAAAATTAATGCCACTGGCGGGTTTCCTACTATTCCAATCAATGGACGTCGCGTACCGCACATTGGCGACGTGGTACTGGCGATCGGTAACCCGTACAACCTCGGGCAGACCATTACCCAGGGGATTATTAGTGCCACGGGTCGAATTGGTCTGAACCCAACCGGGCGGCAAAACTTCCTGCAAACTGATGCTTCCATTAACCACGGTAACTCTGGCGGCGCGCTGGTGAACTCGCTGGGCGAACTGATGGGCATTAACACGCTGTCGTTTGATAAGAGTAACGATGGCGAAACGCCGGAAGGTATCGGCTTTGCGATTCCTTTCCAGTTAGCAACCAAAATTATGGATAAACTGATCCGCGATGGTCGCGTGATCCGCGGCTACATTGGTATCGGCGGACGTGAGATCGCACCACTGCACGCGCAGGGCGGTGGTATAGATCAACTGCAAGGGATCGTGGTTAATGAAGTGTCACCTGACGGCCCGGCGGCGAATGCGGGTATTCAGGTCAATGATTTGATTATTTCGGTGGATAACAAACCGGCCATCTCTGCTCTGGAGACGATGGATCAGGTGGCGGAAATTCGCCCTGGTTCGGTGATCCCGGTTGTAGTGATGCGTGATGATAAGCAGTTAACGCTGCAGGTCACCATTCAGGAATATCCGGCAACCAATTAAGTCGTGCGCTCAAAACAAAAAACCGGAGTCTGCGCTCCGGTTTTTTATTATCCGCTAATCAATTACTTATTAACGAACTCTTCGCCCAGAGCGATATCTTTCTTCAGCGTATCCAGCATACCTTCCAGCGCGTTCTTTTCAAATGCGCTCAGAGTGCCGATAGATTTACGCTCTTCCACGCCGTTTTTACCCAGCAGCAGCGGTTGAGAGAAGAAACGGGCGTACTGACCGTCGCCTTCAACGTAGGCACATTCGACAACGCCTTGTTCGCCCTGCAGTGCGCGTACCAGAGACAGACCAAAACGTGCAGCTGCCTGGCCCATAGACAGGGTTGCAGACCCGCCACCGGCTTTCGCTTCAACCACCTCAGTACCCGCGTTCTGGATACGTTTGGTCAGATCAGCCACTTCCTGCTCGGTAAAGCTAACGCCAGGAACCTGTGACAGCAGCGGCAGAATGGTAACACCAGAGTGACCGCCAATAACCGGCACTTCAACTTCGCCTGGCTGTTTGCCTTTCAGTTCCGCAACAAAGGTGTTGGAACGAATGATATCCAGCGTGGTAACGCCGAACAGTTTGTTTTTGTCATAAACACCGGCTTTTTTCAGCACTTCAGCAGCAATCGCAACTGTGGTGTTAACCGGGTTAGTGATAATACCAATGCACGCTTTCGGGCAGGTTTTCGCAACTTGCTGTACCAGGTTTTTCACGATGCCGGCGTTAACGTTAAACAGGTCGGAACGATCCATACCCGGTTTACGCGCTACACCTGCAGAGATAAGAACGACATCTGCGCCTTCCAGCGCCGGAGTCGCATCTTCACCAGAAAAACCTTTGATTTTCACAGCAGTAGGGATATGGCTCAGATCGACAGCCACACCGGGAGTCACTGGAGCGATATCATACAGAGAGAGTTCTGAACCTGAAGGCAGTTGGGTTTTTAACAGTAGTGCAAGCGCCTGGCCAATACCGCCAGCAGCGCCGAGGACTGCGACTTTCATCCTAAACTCCTTATTATATTGATAAACTAAGATATGTTGCTCCGCTGCCGCGACCTTAATCCACAAAATTGCCGTTTACAATGACCACATCTCAAGAATGTGTAGTCACGCAAGTTTAGCGTTTATGCATTTAATTGCCGTAATCAGGAACCTAACTTACGTAATTAACAGTCGCTTATGCATTAGCGCAACATTCCAACAGGTGGTGACAATATACCCTACCGTTCAGCCAAAACAACATCAATTTGATAACAATTAATTTACTTTTAAGCAGAATTTGCATGCCGTGACGCAGGCATGTTTCTCAATAACGAAATTTGATAAAATCCCGCTCTTTCATAACATTATTTCAGCCTTCTTCAGGGCTGACTGTTTGCATAAAAATTCATCTGTATGCACAATAATGTTGTATCAACCACCATATCGGGTGACTTATGCGAAGCTCGGCTAAGCAAGAAGAACTAGTTAAAGCATTTAAAGCATTACTTAAAGAAGAGAAATTTAGCTCCCAGGGCGAAATCGTCGCCGCGTTGCAGGAGCAAGGCTTTGACAATATTAATCAGTCTAAAGTCTCGCGGATGTTGACCAAGTTTGGTGCTGTACGTACACGCAATGCCAAAATGGAAATGGTTTACTGCCTGCCAGCTGAACTGGGTGTACCAACCACCTCCAGTCCATTGAAAAATCTGGTGCTGGATATCGACTACAACGATGCAGTTGTCGTGATTCATACCAGCCCTGGCGCGGCGCAGTTAATTGCTCGCCTGCTGGACTCACTGGGCAAAGCAGAAGGTATTCTGGGCACCATCGCTGGCGATGACACCATCTTTACTACCCCTGCTAACGGTTTCACCGTCAAAGACCTGTACGAAGCGATTTTAGAGCTGTTCGACCAGGAGCTTTAATCTCTGCCCCGTCGCTTCTGGCGGCGGGGAAAATGTTGCTTATCCCTCTCAACCCCCTGCTTTCCTCTGCGATTAATTTAACGAATAGTGCGTTTTACTGCGACATGTCATTCACACAATGAATACATACGGTAAAAAAAGCACATTATGCAAAATTCATTATCTAATTAAAAACAATAGAATTAATAATAAATAACCGTGTTTTTAATTCTTTTTTGTTATTAAAACTCACATTTTTAACACTTAGTATCAACTGAAACAGTTAGCGTGGTATTAATTAGTTCAATAATTAGTGTATACTTGATTTTGTGATATGGGTCACGAAACAAAGGCCCAGCTAAAAGATTATGTCGAGGTAAAAATCATGAAAATCAAAACCACTGTTGCTGCATTAAGCGTACTTTCTGTTCTATCTTTCGGTGCATTCGCTGCCGACTCCATTGATGCTGCACAAGCACAAAATCGTGAAGCAATCGGGACCGTATCCGTAAGTGGTGTGGCGTCTTCGCCAATGGATATGCGTGAAATGCTGAACAAAAAAGCAGAAGAGAAAGGCGCAACGGCCTACCAGATTACGGAAGCTCGTAGCGGTGACACCTGGCACGCTACGGCTGAACTGTACAAATAAACCCTCATCGTCTTGTCCGACGATATTGCCCCCGGTTCGGGGGCTTTTTTTTGCGCTAATGACGAACATTAAAACGCAAATGCCCTTCCAACTCTTCCTCTGCCTCATCAAACAGCAATATTAACGCGCCAAAACGGCGACGCGTTTTCTCTCCCAGATGAACAAATTCAATCTCAAGTGGTAGCGGCCATAGTGAGTCGAGATCGCGTACCTTATCTTTCGCCAGACCAAAGGCTTGGCTGAAGTCGCGATAAAAATCCTCCTGACTCTCAATCTCATCAAAATCAAAGGTATAAATATTCATCTGTTGCCACCGTCACGTTTCGCGGCGAGTTCTGCCGTTCATCGCTAAGTATAGCCATGAAAAAACCGACGCTTTTGGCGTCGGTTTTGACTTAACTATCGGTCAACGCATGTTGATACTTATGGAGCATCCCCGCCAGCCGATGAACCGGTTCCGTCACCTGTGGTGGCGCTTGCCAGATGCGTAGCTTTTCCTGGTAGATTTCAAGTTCTTCCAGCAACTGGCCAAAGTACCGACGACGTTTATCATCGCTACGGGCAGATATCACATGGTCTGCTGTGCGGCGCATTTGTCGGTGAAACGCCGATAAATCCTCGTTAACCGGGATCGGCGCATCACGCAGGCGCTGGTGCGCGATAATCATCGTCAGCGCCAGGCGAAATTTCGGCAAATCCCCTGGGAACTTATTCATCAGCAAAAACAGCTGCTGATAAAGTGCCGGGAGGTGGTTCTCTTTACGACGTGCCACATTGGTAGTCATCGCGGAAACAGCAGCAGAAACAAACTGATTAAGCAGTACACGTCCAGTCCTGTCGCGCGATTTATCCCGCACCAGCAAAATAACGGTGAACGCGAGCACACAGCCGACGATTTGCCCTAATGCGCTGTCGAGAAACTGACTGAAATGGAAAGTCATCGGATTATCCAGCACGATAATATTTATGGTGCTGGCCAGCGCCCCCATCGAGCCCAGTCGCCGTTTCTGTACTTCTATACCGAGGAAAAATCCCAGCACTGCCAGGCTAATACACAGCAATAACATGCTTTGTTGGGTATTAGGGATAATCACCAAAAAGTAGAGCAGCCCTAACGGCAGCGCCGCCAGCGTCCCATAGATAAAGTCGATCGCCACCATGCGTGGATTCGGCAAACGCATTGCCAGTGACGTCACTACCGCAATCATCACCATTGCACCACTGCCTGAAGTCCAGCCCGTCCACAGCCAGAAAAGCGTCCCCAGAATGCAGGAAAGTGTGGTTCGCCAGAAGTTAACCATCGCATGATGACGTTCGGCTGACTCTACTTTGACTTCCGGTTCGCCTTGCAGGATCTCTTCTTCGGTGGCGTTGATTTTTGTGTTACTGATAACGCCGCGCTTGAGAAGCTGATAACGCGTTGCCGCCGCGACCCAGCTATAAATGGTGACAGGCGTTTCCCGTTCCCCGGTCCAGGCGATAACTCTCCGTAGGCGTTTGAGCTGCTTGTGGACGTCCTGCGCGGTTTCTACCGGCGTGTCAAAAAATTCGCGGAAAGTATCAGTGATCAATTCCGGGCGCGTATTCTGAATAAGATAAGTTTCGCAGGATTGGGTAATCAGCGTCAGCGATAGCGTATTGATTGCTTTTAAACGTCGATTGGCCCGCGCCCAGCGGGAAGATTCCATATTCAGGTTGCTGCGCATACCTTGTAACGCCGTGGTGCGTCGCACCAGATCGCCCCAGGCTTTATCGACAACTTCACCATCGCCATGCTTGATACAGAGTTGCATTAATTGATATTGCGCGACCAGCAAACTTTCCAGCTCTCGATCCACTTCTTGTTTGATCGATCGCGGAGAAAAGAGCAAATCCGCCATAATTGCACACACAATACCGATAACGATCTCGCTACAACGTTCGACGGCAAACTGCGGCGTAAGCAATGGTTCCGGCTGAATGGTGATCACAATGATCAGCGCGGTATAACCGGCCAGCCCCCACGCATACGAGTTTTCTATTCGTACCAGCGAGGATATCCAGGTACAAAAACCGGCCCAGATACAGCACACCAGAATCATCAATAATGGTGCGCGGATCATCGCAATGATGATCACCAGTCCGGCAATACAGCCAATAAATGTGCCGATGATGCGCAAAAAGCCACGATAGCGAATAGCGCCAGAATACGGTTCACCTCCCGCAGCAAAGGCCGGACCGGCGGCAACAATCGCCGCTGTCAGTACTGCCCAGCGTGGCGTTTCCAGCTGGAAGTGAAAGCCAACAAACAGCGCCAGTACAATGGCGGTCGCCAGTTTTACCGCAAAGCGAATATGTTGGTTAGCAATGGAGAAAATACCCATCGTGATTAACCAAACTCACGCAGGCGATGGGCCATTTTACGGAAGAACGAATCCTGGCTTTCGTCGCGATCTTGTTTGCCAGTGACCACCACTGTAGCAGTGGTGCCCGCAGGCCAGATGTTCTCTTGCTGGTTGTCGAGACGAATACGAACCGGAACACGTTGCGCCAAACGCACCCATTCAAGGTTAGAGTCGATGGTCGCCATCCCTTTGTCGTCACGCGTGCTGCTGGCGTTGGTGACCCCAGCGGCAACACTATCAACAGTCCCTTTCAGCACTTTGTTACTGCCAAGCGGCGTGATCTCTGCACGATACCCAGGGCGCACCCCTTCCAGCTTAGTTTCTTCCATATAGGCCAGTACATAGAAGGAGTTCTGTTTCACCAGCGCAACC
>OGQZ01002834.1_pt1 | contig 11592 bp, 9 predicted proteins | sample 1553321 | NCBI WGS metagenome assembly OGQZ01 (sample SAMEA2579958, study PRJEB22360) | human gut metagenome | reverse complement strand
CCCCCGGATGCCAAGCCCTCCGGATTAAGTGGGCTGGTCGGCGGCGCTGCAGGCGGCATCGGTGGACATATCTACGCCTCCTCCGTAAGCAAAGGAGGCAATTTTGCCAACAATGTCATAGGATCGGTTGCTACCGGGAGTATCACCCAGATGGGAACTATGACCGGGGATAAAGCTGTAGACGCTCTGCATTCCTACATGGGTCATGCGGCATTGGAGCCCGGGGCCGAGAATATTCCCACTTATCAGAATGTGGAGATCGGCGGGGGCCGCATTACCGGCACAGAAGTCACTCCGGAACATCCAGAAGGCATCGCTTTTGGTATGTATCATGCAGACCAGTATGTGGCGCCGGAAGGCCAGTACACAACCGTTCACGCCGTAGATGGTACCGCCTGGTATAAGCAGTATGCTGCGGATGCGGTTGAAAAATCTCCCTATATGGCACCGGACGGCTCGATTGCCTATCACGAATCCATCGTGAAGAAACTGCCGCCTACTCCCAAAAGAAAGGACAAACTATAATGGCTGAAGAACAAAAAAACAGCTCCGCCGAAACAGTAGATGCTGCGACCTCTGCCGCACATACGGTCAAAGGCGCTATCAAAGCTGGCAAGGCCATCTCTGGAGCCGCAAAAGGTGCTGCCGCCGGCGGCCACTATGGGGCTGTGGCTGGGGCCGTCTGGGCCGGCCGAAAGCACATCGGCAAAATCATTGCTATCATTGCGATTCTGCTTTTGCTGCCTGTCCTTTTCCTCTTGATGCTGCCCGGCTTGATTTTTGGCGGGCTGGTCAATGCCTTTTCACCAGCTGATCCTGATACGCCTATCCTCAACAGCGAAACTGCTATCGTGGAAAACGCCAATGACATCACTTTTACCATCAACGCCATCTTGGGTGAGGCCCTGGATGATGTGATCGCCCGCATCGAGGAGGATTTTGCTTCTTCTGGGGCTGACCAGATGGAGATCAAAAATCCCTATTCCTCCGGCCCTGTCTACAACGCCAACCTCATCATCTCGCAGTATTGTGCTGCCCGGGATGAAGACTTTGAGAGCATTTCACTGGATGGCCTGGCCTCTGCCCTGCGAGAGCATAAAGAACATCTTTACTCCTATACCAGCGTACAGGAAAGCCGTGAGGTCACGGCTGAGGACCCGGAAACCGGGGAAGAAATCACAACTACGGAAACTTGGATAGTTTACACCATCCGTTACAATGGTGAGTCATATCTTGCTGATACTGTCTTTGCTCTTACCGATGAACAAAAGGAGCTGGCCGCTGATTATGCCTCCAACCTCAGTTTGTTTCTTGGTGACGGACTTCTGCAAAATCTGGTTGAATGGACCGGCAACAGCATCCCCTCCCTTGGAGATGTGACCTTTACCGACGGCGGGACCCCGGTTGTTTATTACAATCAGTTGGATGAACGCTATGCCAGTCAACCCTATGGCACCGATAACATTGGTGGCTATGGGTGCGGCCCCACCGCCATGGCAATCGTGGTTTCCTCCCTCACGGACGATATGGTGGACCCGGTGGAAATGGCAAAGTGGTCATATGATAATGGCTATTGGTGCAAAAGCAGCGGCTCTTATCACGCATTGATTCCCGCTGCTGCAGAGGAATGGGGGCTTCCGGTATCCGGCTGCACGACTTCCGAGCCCCAGCGGATTCTGGACGCTCTTGCTGACGGCAAGCTGGTTGTGGCAATTATGTCCGAGGGGCATTTCACTTCATCCGGCCATTTCATCGTTCTTCGCGGCGTGAAGGATGGTCAGATCATGGTGGCAGACCCGGCCAGTTATAAGCGCAGTGAACAACTCTGGGATTTATCCATCATCTTAAACGAAGCAAGCCGCCGTGCGGCAGCAGGCGGTCCTTTCTGGATTATTGGCTGACTGTATCGCACCCCGGCATCAGAAACGAGGTAATACATGAGCAACAAGAATGACCATGATATTTATATCATACCGCCGAACTTTATAGAAACAGGCACTTTTTTTGGCGGTATGTTCCGTGCGCGGAATGTGATTGAAGCCGGCATCCTGGCATTTGCCATCGGGACGCCGGTTTTTTTGTTCCTTCCATTTGGATTGACTGCCCGCATTATTGCTTTATGCCTGACTGCGCTCCCGGTGGCATTGGTTGCCCTCATTGGCATTTCAGGAGAAAGCCTATCGCAGTTTCTGGTCACTTTTCTGAAATACCTGCGGAATCGCCGCGTTGTCGGCGGTGACGGTGAACAGCCCTGTGAAAAAGTCGGCAAGCATCTCAAACAGAAGCCTCCAAAGGAGAGAACGCCCAAGGCGTCGAAGCACCGGCGGTCTGGTGAAGCAGATTTCCCAGCTGAGTTTGATGAAGTCCGTGGATATGAGATCCGCGAAAAGCTCCGGCCCAAGAAAAACACCAGGAAGGAACGGCCTGTCAAGGCCAATAAGGCGAAAAAGAAAGCAAAGAAGCGGCCTGAAAAAGAGCGAATGCCTAAACGCCCCGCCCATATCAAGGAGGATAAGCCTCCCTGCGTCAATCCGGTGGCAGACTATCTGCCCATTGAGAAGATCGCCAACGGCATTATCTACACGAAAGACCACCGATTTGTCAAGGTGGTTGAGGTGGTCCCCATCAACTTCATGCTGCGGAGCGCACGGGAACAGAGAAATATTATCTACTCTTTCGTCTCATACCTAAAAATCAGTCCTGTTAAATTGCAGATCAAAGTGCTTACCCGGCGTGCCGACATCAACCGCCACCTGGACACAGTACGCCGTGAAATGGCGCAGGAGGACAATGAACAGTGCCGCTTGATGCAAGAGGACTATTTGGATTTTGTTCAACAGGTCGGCTCCCATGAGGCGGTTACACGACGCTTCTTTTTGATTTTTGAGTATGAGCCTTGGAACAACACACGGCGCTCCGAACAGGAAGATGAGGCAATTCAATCTCTCCAAAGTGCTGTCCACACGGCATCCAATTACCTGCGTCAATGCGGCAACGAGGTCGTTGTCCACGAAAACGAGGACGAATTTACCGTAGATGTTTTCTATAATTTATTGTGCCGAAATGAAAGTGCGGTCAAGCCTCTGTCGGTGCGGGTGCAGGAAGTTGTGACGCAGTATCTCGACAAGGGGCGGGAGGGTGAGATTGACCGCATCCCGGCGGCTGAATTTGCTGCTCCCAAAAGCATCGACTTCACCCATGGACGGTATCTCTGTATAGACGGGCTGTACTATACCTATTTGCTCGTCCCATCAGATGGTTACAAAACCCAGGTGCCCGCGGGCTGGCTGAGTTTAATCGTCAATGCCGGTGATGGTATTGACCTCGATATGTTTCTTTCGCGTCAACCCAAAGAGCGCATTATTCAGCGGGTCGGCCAGCAGCTCCGCATCAACCGGTCAAAAATCAAGGATGCCAGCGACACGAACACGGACTTCGATGATATAGACGGCGCTATTCGGAGCGGCTATTTTCTGAAGGAGGGGCTTGCGAACAATGAGGATTTCTATTATCTCAACCTGTTGATTACTGTGACCGCCCCTTCTGTGGAGGATCTGGAGTGGAAGGCCAGCGAAATAAAAAAGCTCCTGCTTTCGCAGGATATGGATGTCTGCACCTGCCATTTTCGGGAGGAGCAGGCATTTTGTTCTGCCCTCCCGCTGGTTTCCATGGAAAAGGGACTGTTCGAGCGTGGTAAGCGCAACCTGTTGACTGGAGGCGCGGCCAGCTGCTATCCGTTCACTTCGTTTGAGATGTGCGACGACAACGGAATCCTTCTGGGGGTCAACAAATATAACAGTTCCCTCATCATCGTGGATATTTTCAACTCTGCGATTTACAAGAACGCCAATATGGCGATCCTGGGTACCAGCGGCGCAGGCAAGACCTTTACGATGCAGCTCATGGCGTTAAGAATGAGGCGGAAAAACATTCCCGTTTTCATCATTGCGCCGCTGAAAGGGCACGAATTCCACCGTGCCTGTGCCAATGTAGGCGGGGAGTTTATCCAGATTTCCCCGGCCAGCCCGCACTGCATCAATGTGATGGAGATCCGCAAGGTGGATCGGTCTGTCAGCGAGCTTCTGGACGGACCGGGAATCCAGCTCTCCGAACTGGCCGCCAAAATCCAGCAACTCCACATATTCTTCAGTCTGTTGATCCCTGATATGTCTCACGAGGAACGACAGCTGTTGGATGAGGCTCTGATCCGCACCTACAATTCCAAAGGTATCACCCATGACAACGCCTCATTGGAAGACCCGGCCAATCCGGGCTGCTACCGGGAGATGCCGGTGCTGGGCGACTTGTATGAGATTTTGAAGGCCGCCCCGGAAACCACTCGCATGGCCCATATCCTCAACCGTCTGGTGAATGGCTCCGCCAGTACCTTTAACAAGCAGACCAATGTGCGGCTGGATAATAAGTACACCGTACTGGATATTTCCTCGCTTACTGGTGATTTGCTGACTGTGGGGATGTTCGTGGCCCTTGATTTCGTTTGGGACCGCGCCAAAGCTGACCGCACCGAGGAAAAAGCCATTTTTATTGACGAGTGCTGGCAGCTTCTTTCCGGCGCCGGAGCCACCGGCACCCGGCTGGCCGGTGATTTCGTTTTGGAAATTTTCAAGACGATTCGCGGCTTCGGTGGATCAGCGATCTGCGCCAGCCAGGACCTTAACGACTTTTTCAATCTGGACGAAGGCCGTTTCGGGAAAGGCATCATCAACAACAGCAAGACTAAGATCATTCTCAACCTGGAGGATGACGAAGCGGAGCGTGTCCAGGAAACCCTCCATCTCTCTGACGCAGAAACGATGGAGGTCACACACTTTGAGCGCGGCAGCGGTCTGATCTCTACCAATAACAACAATATCATGGTGGAGTTCAAGGCCAGTCCATTGGAAAAGGATCTCATAACCACAGACCGCAGGGAGCTGCGGGAGCTTTTGGAGCGCAAGCGCCAAGAACAAGCTGATTCCGCTTAAAAGGCATTTTCTCTGGGAGGTGCGGAAGCGCCTCCCTTTATTGCGCGGAGTAGTGTAAAGAACATGGTTGGATGCTTTACCAACAGACGGCGGGGCAGTACCGTCCTCCGCAACCATTTAGAATTTTATATGAGGTGAGTCCAATGTATCCGACAATAAAGTAATCAAACAATGAATTTAGAGGTGATATAAAGCGAGTTTAAGAGTTTCTTTAAGCAAGTTGGAGGCAATGAAGGCGACAAATGCAAATATAACACCCGTTTAGATACTTACGGTTGCGGCTGTCAACACAACTGTAACTACTGCTATGCCCGTTCATTGCTTCATTTTCGTGGATTATGGGATTCGGCGCATCCTCGTGTTGCAGATATTGAAAAGGTCCGGCGGAAAATCCGCAGTCTCCCATCCGGCAGCATCATCAGGCTTGGAGGCATGACAGACTGTTTTCAGCCCTGTGAACTTCACTACCGCACTACCTACCAGACCATCCAGGAGATGAATCTGTGCAGGGTAAGCTATCTCATCGTCACGAAGTCTGCACTTCCCGCTGCCCCGGAGTATTTAGAGATCTTGGACAAGGAACTGGCCCATATTCAAATTACCGTGACCTGTCTGGACGATACACAAACCGCCCAATTTGAAAAGGCCAGTCCTCCCAGCCAGCGTATCCGCGCAATTCAGGCTCTGCAAGCGGAAGGGTATGATGTGGCAATCCGATTAAGCCCCATCGTTGAGGAATACATGGATTTCGACAAGCTGAATGATTTGGGAATTGAGCGGTGTGTGGTTGAATTTCTGCGCGTCAATTCGTGGATCAGGCAGTGGTTTCGGGGTGTTGATTTCTCTAAATATACCGTGCGGCAGGGAGGCTACTATCATCTTCCTTTGAAAGAAAAGCAGCGGATCGTGGAAAAAATCCATATTCCGCAGAAGACAATCTGTGAAGATGTAACGGAACACTATCAATTCTGGAGGGATTTTGTAAATCCCAATAAAGAGGATTGCTGTAATCTCCGGAAAACGCATCATTGACAGTTCCAATACGCCTATAAGACGCCTTTTTTTCCTACTATTCTCGAAAAACGCCGGATTGACGCTCTAATGGCGTCTTTCCACAATTCCTATTTAACAATGCGCTTTGAAGGCGTCTGATTGGCGCCTTTAATAAAGGAGGTGAGCCCCATGAAGACCAGGGCTGAAATCTATGGGAACGAGGCTACGGACTTGCTACGGATCGTGACGATGTACCCCGGCCTCTGTGAACACCAGCTTCTTTGTTTTCACCCTGGCAAAGAAGATACTGCAAAGGCCCTGCTCTCTCATTTGGAGAGGCAGGGCCGCATTTTTCAAACAGACGGCGGTGGTTATTTCCTGGCAGGGCAAACACCAAAAACTGACCATGCGCTTGTCCGGGCAGTGTGGGTCCTGCTGGACTTCATCCGGCAGGTAGATTACCACGCTCCGGCTGATTTTCCCGTTAAACTCGTGTTTTTTGCCGACGGTGAATTATATGAGATTGCTTATATTGCCGCCGGGCAGGAGGCACTTGTCTGCCATGCTCTGCGGGGCAACAAAGGGGGAAGCCGCCGTATCATGCTGGTCGATACTCCGGCGCAAATCGCCCAAATCGACTGTCCGGGCATATCCGGATTTTGTACTGTAGACGAGGAAGGCCGGACAAATTATTTCAAGAAAGCAGGAGGCACATGATTGGATCGAAAACTAATATCCCACCGCATTGGAAGCATTCTCGACGATATATCCCGTCTGAGTAATGCGCTGTACGCGCTGGACACCACTGACATCCAGCGTTACCCCGACAACTATGAAACACTTTCCATAGATGCCGCTTTACGGGCAGAGCGGATTGCCTGCCGGCTGCGGCATCTGATTTATTCCAGCACAACCATCCGCAAAGGTGACTATCTCAAATCCGCCGGTGCAACGCACGGCATCACTGTCAACTGCGAGGACAGGGTGCTGGAGGTGACGCTGCCCTGTTTGCTGCCAAAGCGCAAACAGCGGCAAAGCGATGAGTTCCTGTTGGACCCGCTCTATTTTGTCCTTGATCAATACGCAAGAGAACACCCACTTCCGTATTACCGCGATTGCGTTGTCTGTTTCGCCCAGGTCTATGACCGGGCACTTCCCGACAGGCGGATACGCGATTACGATAATTTATCGGAAAAGCAATTACTGGATCTTCTCTCTTCCTTTGTGATGGCTGATGATACGGGCCTGTTGTGCGACGCCTATAACACGGCTGAACTGGGTGACCAGGATTGCACAAAAATCTATATCATGGAGAAGCAGCGTTTTCCGCAATGGCTGACAGAGCATAAAACGAGTCTAAAATCCATCTCGGATTTTTGACCATTTGAGGCCTTCTCCGGCCCGACATTCAGCGAAGCGGCTGAAACGCCCGTTTTTTCGGGCTTTTTTCACTCATGGGAAGGGCCGTTTTTACCGAAGTCCTCAGTCATTACGGTAAAAATCCTGTGCTTTCAAGGGAGGTGACTACTTGGGAAAAGCACCAACTATTTTCCACAGCCGGATACGCTTCCGTTCCGGCTTTTATCGCTGACCGCTATTTCGGGAGAGTTCCCCACCAGCCAGCTCAACCGCCTTCCCGCCAGTCCTTACTACTTGGAGGCGGTCGTGACTGCGCTCAAAAAGGCCGGACTGCTGCGCACCTACTACCGGGACCGGCTCCGGGGCTATCGGCTGGGGATCAAAGCCAAGTCAGTTCTGCTGGACGGATGGCCCGAGCGTTTTACATTCTGCCTTACAGGAGACGCAGAAACCAACCGGCTCAAAAGCGAAGCAAACCGGAGGTTTCGGCTCCACCGCCTCGCGGAAACCTATATCACTATAGGCAATGCCGGGGTACTGCTCTACCCGGATGAAAAGCCGAAGGTCTTTGCCCAGACCGGTTTTGGCGGTAACATATCCTGTGTTTTACAGTTCACGCGAAGTCAAGGAATTGGGGGCTGATGCCACCCAGATTCGAAGCTCCCGCTTCGCAGGGGTGCTGCTGGCCCCCACCGGCATCTTTGTGACCTACAATAGCGGGGGCGCTCTGATGAAGTGGCGCTACAAATCCGAACTGCGGGTAAAAACGCTCCTCTGGAACATTCTATGCCAGCAGCGTCTGGCCCAGCAGTACCGTGTCGAGCAGGTACATGGACTGGTATTGGGGGACAGCATGGATCTGGCCTACCAGATACTCACCAGTACCGGCGGGGCCAAGCATGACTACTTCATGCTGGACGGCAGCTACGACCACTTTTATTTCCTAACCAATGACCATCAGGGAGAGGTGATACTGGCGTTACTGTGTGACCCTGTGAAAACCGCGGAACTTGACCGCATTCTGTCACAGGGCCTCTCCGCCGGCAATCCCGGCAGTGCCATGGAGCAGGATGCCGCAGAGCCGGATGGAACGCCGGTGCTATTCGGTTACTTCTGCGATCTGCCCCGGATCGTGCGCTTCAACACCGCCCTCGAACTGATGGAACGCCCCGGTACGCTGATCTGCTTTGATTTTCAAGCAGATGTGCTGCGCCACTATTGCGGTGATCGGGTACACCTGCAAACCATTGACTTTACAAAATTCGAGGGGAGGTTGTTCCCATAAACAAGAAAAAACTGATCGTGAGCCTGATTGCAGCGCCCTTTGCCATTCTTGCAATCCTATACGCAGGCGGCTTTCTGGCACAGCTTTTGGGTAACTATGCAACCTGGAAACAGGGCGGCGGTATTCCCGGCGATGGTACTTCACCGCTGGCCGCTTCGCCCGACTTCCTTCTCTGCCTTTCCTCTGTGCTCCGACCGCCTTATGGCGTGTATGGCATTTTGATCTGCATTGGCTTGTTAGCAGTGCTGCTCATCATGGTCATGCGCATGGGATATGGTGATGCCGGCGAGTATGATGAAGACCGCAATTTCTCCTACTCCGCCAAAGGCACTTATGGCACCTCCGGCTGGATGTCCCGCAAAGAGATGTCCGGCGTACTGGATCTGGTGCCCGATCTGCGCAAACACAAGGGTGTTGTACTGGGTATGCTGGATGGCAAAGCAGTCTGCATACCGGAAGATACCAGAATCAACAGTAATCTGGCAGTCTACGGCGCCAGTGGTTCCATGAAAACCCGTTCGTTTTGTATGAACCGTATCCTTCAGGCCACTGTCCGAGGCGAAAATGGCGCTGGAGAATCGTTGATCATCTGCGATCCCAAATCGGAATTGTACGAGAAGTCAAGCGAATTTCTCCGCAGCCGGGGCTATTGTGTCAAGGTATTCAACCTCGTTTCCCCTGAAAACTCAGATTCCTGGTGTTGCCTTGCCGAAGTTGAGGGGCAGGAACTAATGGCCCAGCTTTTTGTAGATGTCATCATCAAGAACACCACGAACAACGGCAAGAGCGACCATTTCTGGGATGCCTGCGAGATGAATCTGCTCAAGGCCTTGGTACTGTATGTGGATCAAGGCTATGCGGAAGAAAACCGCAACATTGGCGAAGTCTACCGGCTGCTGACTCTCAATGGGGAATCCCAACTTGACACATTGTTCGAGGCGCTTCCTTCCACGCACCCTGCCAAAGCACCCTACAGCCTGTTCAAGCAGGCCAGCGACACAGTGCGAAGCGGCGTGATTATCGGTCTGGGCAGCCGCCTGCAGGTATTCCAGTCTGAGCTGATCAAAAAAATTACCGCTAAGAATGAGATCGATCTGGAGCTTCCGGGTCAGCAGCCCTGTGCCTACTTCCTCGTTACCAGCGACCAGGACAGCACCTTTGATTTTCTGGCCTCGCTGTTTCTATCTTTCTGCTTCATCAAACTGGTGCGATATGCAGACCACAACTGCGAGGGCGGCAAACTGCCTGTGCCTGTCCATATCCTTGGGGAAGAACTGACAGCGTGCGGCACGATCCCCGACCTCTCCCGCCGGCTCAGCGTAATACGCTCCCGGAATATCTCCATGTCCTGTGTGTTCCAAAATCTCGCAGGATTGCAGAACAGATACCCGCAGAATTTGTGGCAGGAGATCATTGGAAACTGTGACGCGCAGTTGTTTTTAGGCTGTACAGACCAGCTTACTGCCGAATTTATTTCTGCCAGGACAGGGCTTGCCTCCGTAGCAGTATCCAGTAAGTCCAAACAGCTGGGCACCTGGCGTATCTCCAACTATACACCGGAGTTTCGTGAGACCTCCGGTGTTGGAAAACGCCCTGTACTTACTCCTGATGAAGTCCTGCGGCTCCCGCTAGATCAGGCGCTCATCATCATCCGTGGCAAGAAGGTTCTGCAAGTAGACAAAATGGATTACTCCAAACACCCGGAAGCCAAGTACCTGCGTTCCTGCAAAGCATCTGCCCATGTACCGGAATGGCGCCGCTTGGAAGAAGAAGCCGCCAAAACACCGCAGCCCGCGCCGAAACCGGCTCCTGCAGCAAAGAAACCGGCAAAGCGCAAAGCCACCAAACCGGCATCCCCCACTGATAAATCACCCAAAGAGGCTCCGACCCCCAAATCTGCCGGTACGCCGGAAGGCATTATCACCACAGACAAGGATTCCATCCTGTCTTAAACAAAACTATCAAATTCATAGGAGGTTTTAATCTATGGCAACCAAGAAAAAAGAACTGCTGGAACAGGAAGCTCCTGTTACCGAAACCGTTATGTCGGAAAGCGAAACTCTGCTGGTCGATACCGCTCAACCTGAATCCCTTCCTGCTGACGCTGGCGATGGTCTGGATTTGAACGAACTGCTGGGGCAGATGGATCAGCCCCTGGAGGACACCTCTGCCGAAGATATGGCTGAAGATCCCCTTCCTGAACTCACCGAGGAGGAAATGTTCGGGAATACGCCTTCTGAAACAGACGATCAAAGCGCTGCTCCCACTGATATGCCGGAAGACTTTGATGTGCAGCCGCCTGATGTTTACGAAGATAACGCCGACGCTGTGCAGGAACCCCCTGCATCTCCCAAGCCCAAGCGTACCAGCCGAAAGAAGAAAGAAGCAGCTGCTCCTGAAGAAACTGTCACAGAGGAAGTTCCTGCCGAAACAACAGAGTCGGCGGATACAGCCGAAACCATTTCTGTTGCGGAGGAACCTGCTGTGGAGCCTAACGTTCCTGCCGTGGAGGAAGCTGCCGCTCCTGCCCCCACTCCGTCTCCTCCCCGGCATCAGCCCCGCACGTACCCCCCCCCCCCCCGGGCCCCCGCCCCGCCCCCAGCGCAGCGAGGCCCCCGTCCTTACCATCCGCAGCCGGGATGATGTCGAGACTGCCGAAGACCGTGATGATGTAATCTGGCATGAAATCCATAATGCCTACCGCACCCGCAAGATCATCACCGGCAAGCTGGGCGGCATTGAACAGCTGGACAACCGCAAGACGGTGGCAGTTGTAGATTACAAGGGGTTCCGTGTCATTATCCCTATCAAGGAAATGATGATCAATCTGGGCCGCAGCCCTTCTGGTCAGGAATACGCCGACCTTATGCTGCGCCAAAATAAGATTCTTGGCAACATGCTCGGCGCTGACATTGACTTCATCGTGCGTGGTATCGACTCCAAAACCCGCAGCGTAGTTGCCAGCCGCCA
>OGQZ01002833.1_pt1 | contig 11597 bp, 16 predicted proteins | sample 1553321 | NCBI WGS metagenome assembly OGQZ01 (sample SAMEA2579958, study PRJEB22360) | human gut metagenome | reverse complement strand
ATTGATTTTGGCAGCCCTGGGCTTTTTTGCTTATGCGGTAATGGCAAAAGCCTGGAACGAATTATTTGACTGATTTTTAGATAGAGCGGCACCGCTTCCCCGTCCTTGTAATGGGTATTAACAAACCGGACACCCTATTGAAATTATTTATATAGGGCATAAGGGACCAGGCAGAGGGAGAGGGGGAGAGGTTTTTACATAAAGGTGGGGAACTATGAAAAAAAAACTCTATGACAACTACGATTATGAGGAAGCATACCAAAAGCAGATAGCGAACCTGGAAGAATGGGAACTGGAAAGGTTGATGAAAGACGGAAAGGTGGAGTGCCTTTATAGGACAACCACAACCAAGTCCGAAAACATCAAAAGCGGCACCGTTCTGTTAGAAGCCCAGGTGTACCCGTCCTTTAAGGATAAAAAGGACATGCCAGTGACAAAGAAGAAAAGGGAAACCAGGCCGTCACAGAAGAACCTAAACGACAAGAACGCCCGGCGTTATCTCATACGCCTGGCAAATATCAATTTTGGGAAAGGGGATATATGGGCCACGTTTGGGTGGAATGATGATTGTTTGCCGGATAGCGAAGAGAGGGCCAGGAAAGACATACAGAATTTCATCAAGCGGATAAACCGCCGCAGGAAAAAGGCCGGGCTTGAAAATGCAAAGTATATTTATATCCTGGCAATGGACGGCTACAAAAGGCCACACTTCCACATTCTGTTATCCGGGGACGGGGTGGACCGGGACGAGTTAGAAGAATTATGGGGAAAATGTGACAGACCGAACACACGCCGGATAAAACCGGATGACGATTTTTTAATAACTGGCCTTGCCACATACATAACGCAGAACCCACACGGGACAAAGCGGTGGTGCCCGTCCAAGAATTTGCAGAAGCCGCCGGAACCAAGCCGCAGTTATTCAAAATTCAGAAAAGCCGGGGTTGAGAGAATGGCAAAGGATTTTGAAGAGTTAAAGGCACAAATGGAAAAGGCTTACCCAGGTTATAAATTCCTGGACGCAGAGGTTAAGTACAACGGCTACAATGCGGCGTTTTATATTTACGCCCGTATGGTAAAAGCAGGAGCGAAAGGAGCGAGACAAAGGAAATGAAAACGGTAGCAATTATTAACTTAAAGGGCGGCGTTGCCAAGACCACAACCGCCGTGTCCCTTGCGGAATTACTGGCAGAGGGGGACAAGAGAAGAAAACGGCCTGGCAGCAGGGTATTGTTATTTGACAATGACAAGCAGGGCAACGCTTCCCGGATTTTCGGAACGTATGAGAGGGAGCAGGAAGCCGGGGCGTGCCGGATTATTAAGACCGGACGAATTGCCGGGAATATCAGAGACACCGAAGTGGAGAACATGGACATTGTGACGTGCAATTATTTCATGGAGTTGGCAGAACTGGAAATAAAGGCCGACACCGTGAACACGCAACATGGGCGTTATAAGTCCGCCCTGGGGGAGATAGACGGGAAATATGATTTTTGCATTATCGACAATCCGCCGGATTTGGGCATGAATGTAATAAATGCCATGGTGGCAGCAGATGAAATAATAATACCCGTATGCCTTGACGCCTATTCACTGGACGGCCTGGAAGAGTTGGTGGAGCAGATAAACCAGATAAGGGCACTCAATCCCAAAACCAGGCTTGCCGGGGTCCTCATAACAGACTATGAGAAATCAGACACAAGCGAAGCGGCGGAAAGTTGGATAAGGGCAAAGAGCGGTTGCCCGGTATTCTCTCAAAAAATCAGACATTCCAAGAAAGCAAAGGACGCAACATTTTACCGTTTAACACCGTTGCATTATAGCATACGCAGCGGAGCCGCCCAGGATTATAAAGCCTTTGCGGCGGAATATGTGCAGAAATTTGGCGGACCGGCAGCAGGGGAAAGGAGTTAAGGGCATGGCATTTAATATTTTGGACATTATGAACGCCGCCACCAAGGCGGAAGCAGGACAGAACCGGGATTACCAGGACATTGTGGTAAATTACCGGGATATTGTGGTTACAAAGCATAACAAGTATAGCATGGACGAGTTGCAGGAGATAGCAACGGGCATAGAAATGGACGGGTTGCAGCAACCACTTGTATTAGGCCGTGTAAACGGGGAATATTGGTTGGTTTCCGGCCACCGCCGCCTGGGCGGTATTAAAATCCTGGTGGCAGAGGGAAAGGCCGGGTTTGAAAATGTGAAATGCCGCTATAAGGACATGACGGAAATAGAATTTAGAATTGCCCTTTTGGTGGGTAACACATTCAACCGGAAAATGACGGATTACGACCTTATGACCCAGGCAGCAGAGTGGAAAGAGGTATTGACCCAGGCAAGGAAAGAGGGGCTTTTAATCCTGGAAGCCGGGGAACGGGTCCGGGATTATGTGGCCGCCGTCATGGGGGAAAAGGTGCCGAAGATACGGACCCTTAACACCATTCACGACAATGCCACGCCGGAAGTCAAAGAGCAGTTTAAAAACGGAAACCTGGGGATTACGGCGGCCATGGAAGCGGCAAAAGCGGACGAGGGCACCCAAAAGGAGATTGCCCAGGCGGCAGAGGACAAGGGCGGAATGGGAGCCGAGGAAATAAAAGCCATGGCAGAGGAAAAGAAGCACCGAAAGACCAAGGAAGAGGAAACCAGGGAAGCCAGTGTGTCAGATACCGACACAACCGAGGAAGAAAAGGAAAACGCCAGGAAGTTGCACGCCGTAAAGATGATTGAAAAATATTATACCTGGTTAAATGACGAGGAAGTGGGCATTTTGGAACGCATGTTGGAAGATTGCAAGCGGCGTAAACGGGAATACGCCATTGAAGAGGGTTAGGAGTTAAAACCATGAGCGAGAAAAAAGAAATTGTTTACAAAAATATGGTTTATTATTGCCCGGTATGCGGCAGTAAAAAAATCACAATGAATATGAGTGCGGTATTGAATAAACAGACAGACGCCAATACGGGAAAAGACATTGATACTTCAAAAAACAGACCGTACAGAATGAGCAACAAAGAAAAGGCACTTGCCTATAACAGTGCAAGCACCGAGGGTGTGGGGTGTTGGAACTATGAGTGTAGAAAATGTGGTTGGATAAGCGAAACATTAGTGGAATAGGGGGTTTATACATGAAATTGCAGAATATGAAGAGAGGGGAAACCACGGAGCAAATAACACTTTTTAACTGGGCAGAGAATAACAAGCATATTTTACCGTGTCTTTCCCTCATGTATCACATTCCAAACGAGGGAAAGAGGACAAACGGGGCGGTATTAAAGGCCATGGGTTTAAAGAGCGGCGTGCCGGACGTATGCTTGCCAGTGCCAAGCCACAATTTCAACGGCCTTTACCTGGAAATGAAATACGGGCAGAATAAGCCAACAAAAGACCAGGAAGCATTTATGGCGGCCTTGCGGCAGCAGGGCTATAAAACGGCGGTATGTTACGGAGCGGACGAAGCAAAGGCGGAAATCATGGATTATTTGCAGGACCCGGACAAAATGCCGCTTTCCAAGTGTTTAAATGCCCCATGGATTAACGGGCGTTGTGACGGCGTGCCAGTGGTGGGGCATATGTTCAGCCGGGAGCCTTGCCGGAATTGTGAGAAACACGAACCAACAAAGGCAGAAGCCACACTGGAAGCCAACATGGCAGCAGTTGACGGCACATTTAAAAGGCCGATTATAACGGCTATCGTAAATCTTTCCGCCGGGGAGCCATTGAAAGGGCTTTCCCTGGGGGAAACCTTAGAAACCATAAACCAAAACCTGGCCCTTTTGGTAAAGGGGCAGCAGTTGACGGTTAAACAATCGGCGGCGGTGCTTACCGTTGCCATGGAAGCCTATAAACGGGGGGAGAAGAAAGGAGATTAAGTTATGACAAAAAAACGGACAGACGGCGGCCATGAGATACCGGAAGAGGATTTAAGGGAAATGGAGCAGGAAGAGGGCCGGGAAATGCCGGACGGAGTGGAGAGCCAAACGGGATATTGCCGTTTTTGCGGCCAGGCCGGAATGGTTCATACATTGACCGGGTGGTACGCCCTGGACGAAGCCGTAACGTGCAAGTGTGAGTGTGACGCCGCCAAGAAGTACGCAGAAAGCAAAGAGCGGGTCAAAAAAGCAAAGAGCCGCATAACGGAACTTTTCGGAAGCACCGCAGAAAGACCCATAGACCAGGACGTGGTTACGGTCATGCTTAACGTGGTTGACGCCGTAGAAGCAAAGCACATGAAAGGAATAACCATTGACGTAGGCCAGGGCGTAAAAGCAAAGGTTTCCAAAATGGCAAAAGAAAGCATAAAAGTGGAGAGGTCAGAGACTTCCAAGAAAATCTATGAAGAGTAACGGGGGGGGCAGAGGATTGGTAAAACTGGACGCCGATATTAAAGCAATGGCCCGTAGTATCATACAAGGCAATGAGAAGAGAAAAAAGAGAATAAAGAACGGCCAGGCAAGTGCCTTTGATTTGCAGGCCGCCCAGGTTGTAGACAATGCCTTGCGTGGTACGTGTGGGAAGATTGAAAGCGTCCGGGTACGGCGGCAAATGCAGGAGAAGATTTATAAGAGCATTGTTTATAATATGCCTTATGAGTACATAGCAGACGCCTTATGTGGCCGCCGCCAATTCTATGAATACCGCCAGGAATTTATTAAACGGGTAGCGTCCGCCATGGATATGCTACCGGAGCAGAAAGGGCAGGAACATGGGAATGGGAATTGATTTAAGCAGATTTAAAGTAGTGCATGGGGATAAGGTATTTAATGCAATAGCACTCATGGAAGTGCATATGCCGGAGAATGTGGAATGGGATAAAAGGGACATAGTTTTAAAACCGAAGTTTATTGATGTACTGGCAATCAACGAGGACGGCAATATTATTTCAATCCATGATGAAGCGTGGACGTTTCAGTTTATCCCCATTGTGGGGGAAATAGCCAGGCGGCAGCAGGACACAAAGTAAGTGGGTCAGAATGTCAGAGCGTTTTATATTAACATAGGCTTGTGGGTAAGGTTTACCCATGAGCCTATCAGCATGAGGGAAAGGACGGTGGCAGCAGATGAAAGAATATGCAAAGGACTTCTACAAGTCAGCAGCATGGAAGAGAGCCAGGCAGACAGTTATTAAACGGGCCAATGGGTTGTGTGAGCGGTGCAGAGCCGCCGGGCTTTATCGTCCCGGTGTGATTGTCCACCACAAGGATTACATTACGCCGGAGAATATCCACAACCCAGGCGTGACCCTTAGCCTGGACAACCTGGAATATCTTTGTGAGGATTGCCATAACAAAGAGCATAAGGCAAAGCCTAACAATCGTTATCGGTTTGACAGTGACGGAAAATTATTACCACCAAAAGGAGAAGAGCGGCGAACCACTCCCCCCGGTGGGTTGATTTTGGACGCCCCCACAAGAACCGAGGGAGATACTTCAAAAAAACTCCGCAGGGTCGCACGCATATGAGGGGGGTCAAAATATGGCAGAAGAAACAAAAAGTAACGAGAAGAAAGCGAAAAAAAGAACAAATAAACTTACAAATGCGAGGATAAAGAAAGAGATAGAATTTCTTACGCCCATGTTTGCCGGAATAGATGACGAGGACAAGAAAAGCCTTGTAAATTCGCTTGTTGAGGAAGCCGCATTTTTAAAAGTGGCTTGCTTCCAGGCGAAAGAAGAATTGAAAAAAGAGGGGCTTACAACGGAAACGGTAAACGCTTCACAGAAATTTGTAAAAGCCCACCCGTCAGCCACGATTTACGAGAAATATTCACGCCAATATACGGCAATTATTCACACGCTTATTGAGTATTTGCCGCCGAAAGAAAAGAAAAATATAAGCAGACTGGCAGCATTGCGGAATGGATAACAATTACATTTTCCAGTATTGGGAAGCCATACAGGACGGCACCGTAACAGTAGGAAAGTGGATAAAGACCATTTATGAAATCCTTGTGAATGGTTTAAAAAGTGGCAAATGGGATTTTGACGAGGAAAAGGCCAATAAGGCTATAAACTTCATAGAAAACTTTTGTCATCATTCAGAGGGACGAAACGATTTATTAAAACTTGAATTATGGCAAAAGGCCATAGTTTCAGCCATTTTTGGCATAATGGACAAGCGGACCGGTTATAGACAATTCCGGGAAGTTTTCATAGTTGTAGCACGTAAGAACGGTAAAACATTGTTTGCCGCCGCTATTGCGGCATACATGGCATATATAGACGGCGAGTATGGGGCAAAGGTTTATTTCCTTGCCCCGAAACTGGACCAGGCGGACCTTGTGTATGACGCCTTTTATCAGATTGTCCAAGCAGATGACGAACTGGACAGCATAACCAAGAAACGCCGCAGCGATATTTATATCAAAGAATTTAATACCAGTGTGAAAAAGATAGCCTTTAATTCCAAAAAGTCGGACGGTTTCAACCCTCAAATGGTTGTCAATGACGAAATGGAAGCATGGCAGGGGGACCAGGGACTAAAGCAGTATGAGGTTATGACTTCCGCACTGGGGGCGAGAAAGCAGCCGCTTATTTTATCCATATCAACCGCCGGATATATCAATGACGGTATTTATGATGAACTCATGCGGCGTTCAACATCATTCTTAAAGGGCAATTCCAAGGAAACAAGAATATTGCCGTTCCTCTACATGATTGACAATATCGAAGCCTGGGACGATTTAGAGGAATTAAAAAAGAGCAATCCGAACCTGGGCGTGTCCGTGTCAGAGGAATTTTACATAGAGCAGATAGAGATTGCAAAAGCGTCCCTTTCAAAGAAAGTGGAGTTTCTTACAAAGTATTGCAACATCAAGCAAAATTCCAGTGTGGCGTGGTTGGATTACTGGGACGTTATGAAAGCGGTAAACGAGGACTTACGCCTTACCCTGGAGCAATTCCGGGGGTGCTATTGCGTTGGCGGCATAGACCTTTCCAGGACAACGGACTTAACGGCGGCGTCAATCGTTATTTGGAAGAATGGAAAATGGAATGTGATTACAAAATTCTATATGCCCAAGAAGCGGTATGAAGTGGCCGTGAATGAGGATAACACGCCGTACAACATATACAAAGAAAAAGGATTTTTGCAAATATCCGGGGAAAACCAGGTGGATTATAAAGACGTGTATAACTGGTTCATAGAACTGGTTAAGGTTTACAAAATCCGCCCGTTAAAAATCGGCTATGACCGTTACAGTGCCGGGTATTTGGTAGATGACCTAAAAATGGCCGGGTTCCAAACAGATGACGTTTACCAGGGCACAAACTTAACGCCAATCCTACACCAGTTTGAGGGGGATTTAAAGGACGGAAAGTATAACCTGGGGGACAACACCCTTTTGGCGTCACATCTTCTTAACGTGGCCGTGGAAATCAATATGAATGATAGCCGCATGAAGCCCGTGAAGATTGAAAAGCGTATGAGAATAGACGGGGCCGTTTCCGTCTTTGACGCTATGACAATGGTATCAAAATACCATAGTGAGATAGGCAAAAAACTTTTGAATGAAGCGGCGTAAATGGCCGCCCGGCAGCAGGGCTTTAAAGTGGGTCAGAATTTCAACACGAATAATTTTACAATAGGTCCATGGACGTGTTCCATGGGCTTATTTTTTGAGGAAAGGGGGTAATGATACGGGAATTATAGCAAACGTATTCGGAGCCTTTAAGGCAAAATACAGACCGCTTTTATTGAGCCGTGGGGAGTATGTGCCAACAGGAACCTTACGGGACAATGATATTGTGGGAGCCATTGCGGACGCCATAGCCAAGAACGTAGGAAAGTTACAGCCCCAGGTTGTCCGAAAGGACGAAAAGGGAATGACGATAAAAAACGATTACCTGGCCCGGATTTTGACATTGCGGCCATGCCCGGAAATGTCAACGTATGACTTTCTTTACAGAATTGCGGCGGACCTGGTTTATACTTCCAATTCCTTTTCCGTGATTTTCTACAACGAGGATTTTACAAGGGTACAGAGCATACAACCAATCACTACAAAGAGTTTCCGCATTTTTGAAGATGACAAGCACCATATCCTTTTCCGCTTCCGGTGGGATTATGACGGGGAAACCTATACGGTGCCTTATCAGAATGTCATACACATAAAGGCAAGGTATAACAAAAAACGGTTTTTGGGGACTTCCCCGGATATTGAGTTAAAGCGGAGCCTGGACCTTGTGGAAACGTCCGGGGAAATCGTAAAGAACATTGTAAACCGCTCCAATTCATTGGCCGGGTATCTGAAATACAACAACCTGGCAGATGACAAAGAACTAAAACAGATTGCAAAGGACTTCCAGGACGCCTATATGGGAGCGGAAAACGCCGGGGGCATTGCCGCAATAGACAGTACGGTGGAATTTAAAGAGATTGCACAACGCACGCCAAACGTGCCAGTAAATCAAATTACATTCCTACGTGATAACGTGTACCGCTATTACGGAGTAAATGAAAAGGTATTGACTTCCACCCTTTCAGACCAGGAATGGATTAGTTTTTATGAAAACGTGATTGAGCCTATCGCTATCCAGTTAAGTTATGAGTTTACTTTTAAACTTTTGACACCAAGGGAAATAGGGTACGGAAACAAGATAGAGTTTACGGCCAACCTTTTGCAGTATGCCACATTACAGACACGTGACACAATCGGCGGAAATATGTTTGACCGTGGGGCCATGACGATAAACGAATACCGGGCACTTATGTATTACGGTCCGGTAGATGACGGGGACGTGAGAATGGTATCACTCAACTACGTGAAAGCCGGGGACCAAAGCCTTTACCAAGTAGGGCAGGGAAGCGGAAGCAATAACCCACCGCCGGACCCAGGGACGCAGCAGGACAAACAACGCAGGGCAATGGAAGCCGCCGCACGTGCCTATTTTCAGACTATGAAAGGGGGTTAAGGATATGCCGAAAGCACCAAGCATTTTGAAACTTTGCAAAGACCCGGCAAAGGCCACGGTTGGGAAGTTTTACGAGTTTAAGAACGCAACGGACACAAGCGTGGACCTTTATTTTTACGGGGACATTGTAAGCGATTGGTGGGGAGCCTGGCAGGAAGAGGACCAGTACCCGGAAGCAATCAAGAATTTCCTGGCTGAAGCCGGGGGAAAAGATTTGAATATTTACATCAATTCCGGCGGCGGTTCCGTATTTGCCGGAATAGCCATTTACAATATGCTGAAACGCTACACGGGAAAGAAAACAGTGTGCGTTGACGCCCTGGCCGGGTCCATTGCTTCCGTAATCGCATTTGCGGACAGTGATATGCCAACAATCCCGTCCAACGCCTATTTGATGATACATAAGCCGTGGGCGGTTTGTGACGGGAACGCCACGGAGTTGCGGAAAATGGCGGACACCCTGGACGCCGTGGAAAGCGGGATTTGGGCGATTTATGAAGAACATTTGGCCGAGGGCGTAACCATTGAGACGATAAAAGAACTCATGGAAGCGGAAACCTGGTTAAATGGCACCCAGGCCGCCCAGTATTTCCGGGTAAAGGTAGGCGAGGAAAACACCATAGCCGCAGCCGTCCAGGAATACACAAAGTTTTATTGCCACAATGTACCGCAGAAACTTCTTTCCGGGGAAGCCCACGCAGGGCAGCAGGACCGGGAGAAGCTAAACAAAATTATTGAACTTACTATGGCACACATGGGCCAGTAAGAAGATATGAAAGGAGATTAGAGACATGACAAGAGAAGAATTACTGAAAATGTCCAAAAAGGACCTTAAAAACAGACTGGCCGAACTGGGAAAGAACGCACAGGCACTTTCCGGCCAGGAGTTGACGGACGCCATGGACGAAGCAAGGACCATAGGCGAGATTTTGGACGAAATCAAAGGCCGGGAAGAACTGGTGGCCGCCGCAAAGGCAGCAGGAGCCGCAGACCCGGACGAGGGAGACGGAGCAGGAGAGGGCAGCGAAGAGCCGCAGGACCAGGAGAGAGCGAAGAGGGGCAAGACCTTAAAGGACGGAAAAAAGGCGTTTTTTAAGGGCAAGGCACTGGCCGGGATTAAGAACACCCTTACAACGGCCACGGGCGTAGTAATGCCGAAGCACACAAGCCCGGACATTTCCCCCACGTTCAACAATGTATCTTCCCTCATTGACAGGGTAAAGACCGTTCCCCTGGTGGGCGGTGAAAGCTATCAGCGTCCCTTTGTGAAGTCCTACGGGGACGGAGCAGGAAGCACCGCAGAAAACGCAGATTACAACACGTCTGAACCGGAATTTGGTTATTCCGACATTGTACGTGAGAAAATCACGGCATACGCAGAGGAACCGGAAGAAATGCAGAAATTGACAGACGCCGATTATGACGGAGTGGTGGAAGAGAGCGTGACCCGTGCAATTAAGCGTTACGCTTCCCGTCAGATTTTGGTAGGACCCGGCGGAACCGGAAAATTCCGTGGTATTTTCTTCAACCCGGCAAAGGCGGCGGACGATATTATTGACCGCAATACGGACATTACAACGATTACCGCCATTGCAGACGATACCCTGGACGAGATTATTTACTCTTTCGGTGGGGACGAAGATGTGGAAGACATTGCCGTGTTAATCCTCAACAAGAAAGACCTTAAAAAGTTTGCAAAGTTGAGGGATAAGCAGGGGCGTAAAGTCTACACCATTGTGAACCATGGCAACACGGGAACCATTGACGAGGTGCCTTATATAATCAATTCCGCTTGCGGAGAGGTTGGCGGCACCGCAGGAGCCTATTGCATGGCATACGGCCCGTTGAGCAATTACGAGGTTGCAATCTTTTCCGACATTGACGCACAGAAATCCACAGAATACAAATTCAAGCAGGGACAGATTGCCTATAAGGCTTGCGTATTCATGGGCGGCAACGTGGTGGCGAAAAACGGCTTTATCCGTGTGAAGAACGCACAGGCGTAAGGACGGCATGAGAAAGGCGGCGGACAATGAATAAAACTGAACTGATAGCGAAAGCCAAGTTGAGGTTGCGTAAAATGTCCGCCGATACCCTGGACGAAGATGTGGAGCAGCTTATAAATGTTGCACTGGCAGACCTTAAACGTATCGGCGTACATTCTTCCTACCTGGACCCGGAAAACATCACAGACCCGTTGATTATTGAAGCCGCCCTGGTGTATGCAAAGGCCAATTTTGGAAACCCGGAGAACCACGGCGAGTTAATGGCGGCGTATGACATGATTTGTACGAAAATCAAAGGGGGCGGCTACCATAGAAGCAATAGTGACACTGTTAGTTAAAAAAAATCAAACGGAATACCTGGAAAAAGAGGTATTTGCAGAAATCAACCCGGTAGGCCGTGACGAGTTTACGGCGGCCGGGCAAAAAGATTATAAAGCGTCCATGATGATTGAAGTATGGGGATTTGAGTATGAGGGTCAGACGGAAGTTATGGTGGACGGCAGGAAAATGGCAATCTACCGGACGTATGGACCGAAGAACACCGGAAAGGTTGAACTTTATGCCGGGGAAAGGATAGGCAAAAGTTGAGAACGGACATTGACGGGTTAGACGAAGCCATAAAGAACGAACTGGAAAATTGGAGCAATGGGGAATTAAGACGTGCGGTAAATGA
>OGQZ01002824.1_pt1 | contig 11616 bp, 9 predicted proteins | sample 1553321 | NCBI WGS metagenome assembly OGQZ01 (sample SAMEA2579958, study PRJEB22360) | human gut metagenome | reverse complement strand
CCGAATGGACCCGACCATTTCCGTTGGCGGTATCTTAGATGCGATCGGTGGCAACATCCGCGTTGGAAAATCCAACCTGTTTGTAACGGAGGCATGTGAATACACAAACAGCTTTTTGAATTTCCGCCCAAAATACTGTCTGATATTAAATATAGAAGAAGACCATTTAGACTTTTTTAAGGATATCCACGATATCCGTCATTCTTTCCGTCTGTTTGCGGAAAATACGGCTCCTGACGGTGTGATCGTTCTAAATGGTGCCATCGAACAGCATGACGCTATTACAGAGGGGCTTTCCGCGAAAGTCGTTACCTATGGTCTGTCTGCTGACAATGATTTCTATGCTTCCGATATTTCTTATAATGAAAAGGGATGCGCAAGTTTTCTTGCTCACGAGGGAGATACAACGATCGGACAGATCACACTTTCCATTCCGGGAGAACACAATGTACAGAATGCCCTTGCGGCGATTGCTCTTTGCACACAGATGAAGATTCCGGTTGCTTCTATTATAAGTGGCCTGTCTGCTTTCCATGGAACCAAACGCCGTTTTGAAAAAAAAGGTACGGTCGGCGGCATTACGATCATCGACGATTACGCCCATCATCCGACGGAGATCCGCGCAACCTTAGAGGCTGCAAAAAATTATCCTCATGAACGTATCGTCTGTGTTTTCCAGCCACATACCTACACGCGCACCAAAGCATTTTTAGAAGATTTTGCCGATGCCCTGTCTTTAGCGGATATCGTTGTGCTTGCAGATATTTATGCTGCAAGAGAAACCGATACCTTAGGGATCAGCTCCGGTGATATCCAGAAGAGACTTCAGGATGCCGGAACAACGGCTTATTATTTCCACTCCTTTGATGAGATTGAACAATTTTTATTAAAAAAATGTATGAACGGAGACCTGTTGATAACTATGGGTGCCGGAGACATTGTAAACGTGGGTGAACATCTGCTTGGACAGTAGTTATCCACATTGTCCACATGGAGTAGCGAATAATTTTCCGCTTTTCCATGTGGATTTTTTTTATTTACATAATATTTTTTGCGAGTTACGGTTTGTCCCGATTTTTGGGGAAAACTATTTTTTTGTGAGTTAACCATAACGGTTTTGCACAAAATTATCCACATTATCCACAATCCCGAAACCCTTGATAAACAGGGGCTTTGTGGGAAATATAGCACTTCTCTTTTCAAAAAAACTGTGCTATAATTCACAACATATCAAATTGAGAGAGAAAACGAAAGAGGGAGCTTTCATGTCAAATATTACACTACACACAGATAGTCCTGCTACGACTACCTGTGTTCCTAATATCTTTATTGACCGGTATATGGTTCACGCGAGTGGTGAGTTCGTGAAGATTTATCTCTATCTGCTCCGCTGTATCAACGGCAATAAAAGCGAACTGTCCATTTCTAAAATGGCAGACAAATTTGAACATACGGAAAAGGATATCAAACGTGCGCTGTGCTATTGGGAAAAACTGAACCTTCTCCGCTTAGAATACGATAACGAGGGAGATCTGTCCGGTATTTATTTTTTAGATTCCGGAAATGTGCCACAGCCACAGGAGGTAAGTGCTCCGGAACTTGTCACTGCACAAAGGATTCCGAATACTGTAACCGGCAGCACAACGCATATGCCGCAAAATGCTGCAACAGACAATACCGCAGCACCTGCCACAGAGGAAAAAGAGAACGGCAGACGCGAATATTCTACTGATGAGATGGACAATTTCCGCGAAAAAGAAGATGTCCGTACGATGCTGTTTGTTGCAGAGAAATATTTAAAACGTCCTCTGACTCCGACCGATATGCAGATGATCCTCTACTGGTACGATAGCCTTGGATTTTCTGCCGAGTTAGTAGAATATCTGATCGAGCACTGCATTGTAAAAGGTCATCCGAGTCTCCGCTATATGGACAAGGTCGCTCTTTCCTGGGCAGACTTAAAGATTCACACTGCGGAACAGGCAAAGCAGCTTTCTACCGTACATAATCAGGCTTATTATGCAGTGATCAAATCCCTTGGTATCAGCAACCGCAACCTGGTACCGTATGAGATGGATTTTATTGAAAAATGGATGAAGGAGTATGGCTTTACCCTTGATATTATCACGGAAGCCTGCAAACGTACCATTCAGGCGATTCACCAGCCGAGCTTTGAATATACCGATACGATCCTGCACAGCTGGAAAGATAATAAGATCCATCATTTAGAGGATATTGCAGTTTTAGATGCTTCCTATAAGGATAAGAAAGCAAAGAAGCATCCGACACCACCGAAAAATACCGGAAGTAAATTCAACAATTTCTCCCAGAGAAATTATAACTATGACCAGTTAGAACGTCAGCTTTTAAACCGTTCAATTCAGTAAAGGAGAGGCTATGGCTTTAACAAATGCTCAATATGATGAGATCATGCGGGGTTATGAACAGCGTCAGACCGAAAACCGGCACAGATTAGAACTCCGCACCAAAGAGATTTATGAAAAAGAACCACGGCTGACACTTTTAGATGACGAGATTTCTTCTACTTCTGTTTCGAGTGCCAGACTGCTGTTATCCGGTGATGAAGCAGAATCCCAAAAATTACGGGAACGTCTTACCCTTTTGCAAAAGGAAAAATCCGGTCTGATCGCATCCCTCGGATATCCGAAGGACTATCTCGCACCGACTTATACCTGTGCAGACTGCAAGGATACCGGATATATCGGCAACGAACGCTGCCACGGCTTTAAGCAGGCAGCCATTGATCTAGTGTATACACAGTCGAACTTAAAGTCGGTGTTAGAAAAAGAGAATTTTTCCACTTTTTCTTTTTCCTATTATTCCGATGAGCAGACCAATCCTGCTACCGGACTTTCCGCAAGAGAGACTGCACAGAATGCCGTTGCGGAATGCCGGAATTTTATTGCCGGCTTTACGAAAGAGTTTTCTAATCTCTTTCTGTATGGTGATACCGGTGTCGGCAAGACTTTTTTATCTAATTGTGTTGCAAAAGAATTATTAGACCGCGGTCATTCAGTCATTTATTTTACGGCGTTTGAACTTTTCCATGTTTTTGAAAAAAATGTCTTTGAAAGAGCACAGGATATGGCACTTCCGTATCAGAATATTTTTGACTGTGACTTACTGATCATTGATGACCTTGGCACGGAGCTTTCGAACTCCTTTACGGTCTCTCAGCTATTTTTATGTCTGAATGAACGTATTTTAAGGAAAAAATCAACCATAATATCTACAAACCTTGGTTTAAACCAGCTTGCAGAAATTTATTCCGAACGGACTTTTTCGCGTATTTCTTCTAATTATACGATGATCAAACTTTTCGGAGACGATATCCGCATTAAAAAGAAATTGCAATAACAGTATATCTTTGCTATAATCTTTTGTGGTATTTTTTAAGAACTTATTATAATTACAATAAATGAACATATGGAGGAACTCTATCATGGCAAATGATGAAAGAAACTTGGAAACGATTCCAACCGGTGCTCTCGGTCTGATTCCGTTAGCAAGCTGCACGGAACTCGGAGAGAAGGTGAACCAGTATCTTGTAAAATGGAGAGACACACGTCACAATGCACACAAGGATAACATTGCATTCAAGGATTATCACCGCGCATCTTATATTGTAAATGCAGATACCCCTCGTTTTGGTTCCGGTGAAGCCAAAGGTGTGATCAAAGATTCCGTTCGTGGTTATGACCTCTATATCATGGTGGATGTGACCAACTACAGCATGACTTACTCTCTGTGCGGACAGACAAACCACATGTCTCCGGACGACCACTACGCTGATGTAAAACGTATCATCGCAGCCGTTGGTGGTAAGGCACGCCGTATCACGGTCATCATGCCATTCCTGTATGAAAGCCGTCAGCATAAGAGAAGTTCCAGAGAATCTCTCGACTGTGCAATCGCTTTACAGGAACTGACTGCCATGGGTGTAGAAAATATCATTACTTTCGATGCTCATGACCCTAGAGTTCAGAACTCCATTCCGCTGCACGGATTTGAGACCGTTCAGCCGGCTTACCAGTTTATCAAAGGTATCTGCAAACACATTAAGGATTTACAGATCGATTCCGATCACATGATGATCATCAGCCCGGATGAAGGCGGTACAAACCGTGCCGTATATCTTGCCAACGTTTTAGGTCTGGATATGGGTATGTTCTATAAACGCCGTGATTACAGCCGTATCGTAGACGGACGTAACCCGATCGTAGCACACGAATTCTTAGGCTCTTCCGTAGAGGGCAAGGACGTGATCATTATCGACGATATGATCTCCTCCGGAGAAAGTATGATCGACGTTGCAACTGAATTAAAGAAGAGAAAAGCAAACCGTATCTTTACCGTTGCAACCTTTGGTCTGTTCACAAACGGATTAGAAAAATTTGACAAGGCAGTAGAAGATGGTATCATCTATCGTGTCGTAACGACCAACCTGACTTACCAGAGTCCTGAACTGCTTTCAAGACCTTACTACATCAACTGTGATATGAGTAAATACATCGCTTACATCATTGATACTTTAAATCATGATTCATCCATCAGCGATCTGTTAAACCCATATGACAGAATCCAGAAACTGGTATCCAAATACAAAAAAGAACATAAATAATATCGTTTCCAGAGGAACTGTTCCGTACAGTTTCTCCGAAACACACAAAAAAGGAATTGCAAGATGCAATTCCTTTTTTGTGTTTATAACCACTCTGTTATCTTCTGATCTTATGTATTAAAATAAGTCTACTCTTCCAGCATGTTTCTGGTTGATCACATAATATGCTGCATACTCTTCCGGTTTTAAGTATACTTGAATGCTCTTAATGGAAGATGCCCTGTGACCTTCTGCTTCGAACTGTTTCTTTGCTTTCTCGATCACGTCAGCAACAACTGCTTCCTGTCCCTGGAACTGGATAAATACTTCCGGTTTCAGTTCTTCTTTCTTAGGAGCAGCCTTCTTTGCAGCGGCTTTTTTCACTGCTGTTTTTGTTGCTGCCTCTACTTTTTCTGTTGCTTTCTTTGCAGTATCTTTCACTGTTTCCTTAGTCTCAGCGACTTTTTTCTCAACTTCTTTGGCAACTGCTGCTGCCTTTGTCTCAGCTGCTGTCTCTTTCACAGATTCTTTTGCCGGTGCAGATTTTACTGCTGCTTCTTTTACAGTATCCTTAGATGCCTCTTTCGCTGTTGTTTTTACTACTGGTTTTGCTGCTGTTGTCTTCTTTTCCATAATTGGTTCCTCCTTCAGACAAAAACTACTCACAAACTAAAAACTTCTCCATTGCTACTAATGCTTCCTGCTCATCTTCACCGTTTGCCTCGATATTAACTGTCATTCCTTTTGATGGGTTGAATGCCATAATTCCCATGATACTCTTGGCGTTGATCCTGCGATTATCACTTTCTAAAATAATCTCGCTATCAAAACGACACGCAACCTGAACTAATTCAGCAATTGGGTTATTATGTTCTTCTGAAACATTGGATACAATAATCTCTTTTTTGCTCATGCCATTCACTTCCTCTTTCACAGTACTTCGATATCTGTTTTTCCCTTCACAGATACATCAACTTTTTCCATACCTTTCAAAATATATACCATTACCATTAAATTTGCAAGGCATCCCACAGAAAACTGTTAAAGTTCAACGAAGGAACTGCGGAACCGCCTGAAATTTTATGCATTTTTATGTATTCTTTTTACTTTTGGTAAGTAAAGAATATATTTCCTGCATTAAAAAACATTTCATCTGCGTCCGCAGTCGTCCGCTTATAAGTCTGTCCCACTGCCGGGTCATAAAGCACAACATTATTTGCATCATATCCCACCACAAGAACCGCATCATTACTTCCTGTCATTGCAAATACCGGATACCCGTTGCTCACATAGTACAGGATTTCATCTACCGTACAACCGGTAAGATCTAAAACAGTTGCATCCTTTAAGGTGTTAAGAAGAATCTGCTTCGGTGTCTCGCCCTGGGAGATCAGCGCACTGACGCTGATGTTGATTTCCTCTTTTTCCAGGATTGCATTCACACACTGGGCAATGCTTCCTGCTCCACTGTCCTCCTCGCCAACTACAATATCATTAAAGGCCGCCTGAGCCGTCTTTCTGGAACGTTTCCATACATACTGCTGATTTTCACCGATCACGACACCCATCTGGCTGTTTGCCGCAATAATCGCGTCAGAGACACTGTCTGTTGTCAGCACGACTTCTCCCTTTACATAAACATAATAACGGTTATTGTCCTTTTCTTCTTTCAGGGAGACTTCACGTTTCTGCTCTAAGATCGTCTCTTTCGGTGTCAGAATCTTCGGTGTCTTTTTCTTCGCCTCATCCTGCAGTGTGATCAGAACCTGTGTCTCTTTTTCATCCGTATTTTTTGTTGCAATATCTACCACTTTCAGGCTGTCACCCTCACGGTTCATAATCATGTCCTGATCTGCATCCACATAGGCAGTTCCATTGTTCTGAATACGGTTTAAGTATATGGTGTAACCACTGATGGTAATGTTCTGTACATAATATCCCGGTTTCTCATAAGTCTTTAAGATCTCATGTTCCTCTGAGGATGTATCCATGATTTTTACCTGATACATAGGAAACAGCGTATTACCTGCTGCATCTACCACGACATCGGCTGATTTTGCCACACCATACACAAAATCCTCCTGCATAAAGCCCAATGGTTTTACATAATCAGAAGCACTCCCGGTCACATCTGTCACTTTCTCCGTGACAAAGTCTATCATGTGGATCGTATCACTGCCACGGACTGCAGAAGGATCCACCCATGCCAGAAAACGGTTTGACTCAGAAATTGCGACCGCTTCGTCGGAAAGTCCTTCTACCAGCACTTTCGTATCCAGTGAATTCAGATCGATGCCATAGACATTTCCGTCCACCATAATATAAAATGCGCCGCTCTCGGTCACATACATCAGCTGTCCCAATTCCGATTTCATCACCTCGTAGGACTGGCTGGATGGGATAAACACCTGCTCCTCATTCGTATTTGCAAGACTGTCATAATGGTAAACCGCAATGCCCACCGTACCCTCATGGATTCCGCGGTTCATATAGCCATACACAATATAGTCAATGCTTCCCGCCTCATCAATATTTACGATCTTAATGTCATGCTCACCATAGTTTTCCCGGTCATCTACCCCTTCATATCCCCGGAAACTGAACACTTTTGCAAGTGTGTTTGCCTCCTGATTGTAACTCCAGAGTTCTCCCTCCTGCACAAAAGTGACCACTTTGCCGGATTCATTGGTCTGATACTCCACATCCTTCGAGCGGATTCCAAGCAGGATGCTGTTTCCTGAGATGCTGTCATTTTCCCCCCGGAAAATCTCTTCCATCGTCCGTTCAAAATTCAACAGATACATTCTTGTATTGGTATACCGCACTCTGTAGTATTCCTCAACGTTATAGTATTCGCTCTGTCCATTCTGTCCTACCCGTGTCACAACATAGTCCAGAACGATCACGTTGTAGGTGGGAGTGATCTCCTTGACAGATGGAACCGGTGTTGTCAGCCTTGTGCCATGAAACTCTGCCCAGCTCACCTGATTCAGTGAATTGTTTAATGTCACATACTGCAAAGTCGTGTTATCGCCGGTCGTTTTTTCCATATAAGTGCTGAGAGATGCCGCTTTCTCGCTGTCAAAAGTCGTATCATTGAACTGTCTGACAAAATCAATGCACTCCGACACATAGCTGTTCTGGGATTCTATGATTCGTGTGTAGTAGTAGATCATGCGGTCTCCGCTTTCCAGCTGGATCACAAGCAGATATTCCTCATTTTCCTCCAGCAGATTCTGGATTGGAAGTTCCATAGAGATCATTCCCTTATTCTCCGTGTAGGAAGTGACATCTGCATTTGCGATCAGCCTTTTTGCATCCAGGCTCCGGATCTCATAGGAGATCTTATCCACTGCGGTCTGATAAGTCTTCACCGTCACCGGAAGAAGTCTGTCTTCCCCGATTGGCGTGATCGTATCGCGCATATAGGCTGCATCCATTTTCTCTGTGTAACCATATAATTCGTTGATCGCTGTCTTTCCATCATATAAGGTAAGAACCGGCAATGTTGCCTCCGACATCTCTGTCGTCAGGTCTTCATTCGTCTGATTTGTCATAAAACTGAATATAATCACTGCCAGAACAAAAACGACCGGCAGAACAATTGCTTTTATTGTACCTTTCTGCACTGTAAGCCTCCAAAATCATCCATACGACTGTTTTCCCTCTTCTGTGTGCCTCAAACTGCACACAAAAATAGCTACCGCCAGAACGGCGATAGCTATATTGTATGCAGTTTTTGCCTTTTCCGCAATATTTTCTTTGGCTTCTTTTTAAATTCTTAAGAAAATTGATGGTGAAGAATAACGAAAATCACCACCATCTTCTGCAGCGGCGGTGGCGGCATCTTCTGCGGTACATCTCGTTGTTTAACATAACACCGATCAGGCTGCGCCACGGATCATCCGGCCGTGGCGGTGGTGGCGGCATGCTTCCCGGTCTGCCCGGTGGTGGCGGCGGTGGATTGTTTCCTCCCCAGAATTCCTCTGCCATCACGCTGTCTGTTCCATTTTTCACAGTCTGATAAATGCGTTCTGTCACCTGCTCTAACATAAGCCGGTCCGGATATTCGTCGAACATGAGACTTCCCTCATACTCCATTTTATCGCACTCATCCTCGATCACGTCCATAATACGGGAAACATCCCTTGGATACAGCTCTTTCATCCGGTCCATATCCTTTTCATATTCCATCTCTGTGAGATACAGATTCTGCATCGGATAGCTCATATAAAAAGGCACTTTCGGAGTGTCAGACTGCTGCATACGTAAAAACTGTTCCTCTCGATAGTCCACGCGATACTCCTTATTTCCATCACATCACTATAAGATATGCAGTCATTTTTTCCCGGGTTCCTGCTTCTGTCTTATTTGCCCACAAAAATGTATTCGATCTTTTTGTAAGGTTTCTCATAACCTTCTTTTCCCATCTTCATGGTCACTTCCCCATTTTCCTGCTGTGTGAATGCGTACTCATTATAGGCGCCATCCTGATAAGCAAAATCACTTCCGTTGTCCTGATAATGCACATAGGTGCCCTCGCCCGGAAATACAAGCATATTTAACGTATCATATGGCTTTTCCCCTACATACTGCATCACTTCATAAGCCGGGATCATACTTCCTGCTTTGGCAAACATCGGACAGGTATCAAGCGGTGCATCCACAAGATAATACTGTTTTCCCTCATAACGTTTTCCGGTATTGAAATCATACCAGATCCCTTCCGGCAGATAGACCATCTTTTTCGTCTGTCCCTGCTCTAATACCGGTGCCACAAGAAGATGTTCCCCAACTAAAAATTCATCATTTAAGTTCCACGTATTTTCATCCTTTTCATAGTGAAGCACCAGTGGACGCATGATCGGAAGTCCTGTTTTCTCACACTCCGCAAACAGATCATACAGGTATGGAAGCAGGCGGTAGCGCAGCTCCACAAATTTGCGGTATATATTGACCGTCTTTTCCCCGAACTGCCACGGCTCCTGATAAATGCTTCCATTGGACGAATGATTCCGGAACAATGGAGAAAATGCTCCGACCTGTACCCAGCGGCATAATCCACCGACATCCGTTCCTGCAAATGCCAATCCACTCAATCCAAGATTGCACAACTGTGGCACTGCCATCTGAAGATGTGACCATAAACTCTGGTTATCTCCGGTCCAGACTGTTGTATACTTCTGGCTTCCTGCATAGCATGCGCGGGTGATCACAAATGGTCTTTTTCCGGTCTGTTCCTTAAGTCCCTCATAGGTTGCCCTGGACATCAAATGTCCGTATACATTGTGCATGGCTGCGTGGGTAGATTTCTGATCTTCATCCGTAAACACGACATCTGATGGCAGTTCTCCGTGAAAACTTGCCGGTTCATTCATGTCATTCCAGACTCCGGCAACGCCTATATCGGTCAGGAACTTCTGATTTTCTGCCCACCATTTACGCACCTTTGGCTGTCCAAAATCCGGGTATACAGAATCTCCCGGCCATACAGCATTCACATAGACTTCCCCTTCCGGTGTCTTTGCAAAATAATCTCCGGCAATTCCCTCATCGTATTTCTCATAACCAGGATCTAATTTCACACCCGGATCGATAATGCAGACTGCCTTGAATCCCTCATCTGCCAGCTCCTGAATGGTTCCTGCCGGATCGCCGTAATCTTTCTCATTCCATGTAAAGACACGATAGCCATCCATATAGTCAATATCAAAATGCATCGTATCGCATGGGATATTAAGTTCTCTGTATTTCCCTGCTACTTTTTTAATGCAGTCTGCGGAATCATATCCCCAGCGGGACTGATGATAACCGAGTGTCCACAGCTGTGGAAGCGGAGTCCTTCCGGTCAGATAGGTATAACCGCCCACAATGTCCGGCATCGTATCCCCTGCGATAAAATAGTAATCAAGGTTTCCGTCGTCTGCACCATAGTAAAAATATGCCTGATTTTCTTTTCCAAGGTTTACATAAGATCTGTATGTATTGTCAAAGAAAATACCGTAAACACTTTCTTTTTTCAGAGTGATCAGAAACGGAATGGACTTGTACAGTGCGCGGTAAGAATCTGTGTGTGCCTGTGGGATATCGGAGTTCCAGTTTTCGTACTCATAATCCCGCTTATTCAAAAATCCGGTCTTGTCCCCAAGTCCGTAAAACTTCTCATCCCCGTCTAATTTTTTGACAGTCTGCACCGGATAGCTGCCGCTTGCACCTGCGGACACATCATGTCCCTCTGCCTTTAACACTTCGAGAGATTTTTCACTTAACAGCGGTCTTAAAATACGCCCGCTGCGGTAATCTTCACAAATGCTCTTTCCATCCCGGTAAAAGTCCACATAAAATCCGTCATAAACTCTCGCTTCCAACTGTTTTGTTGCAACTGAAACATAACTGCCGCAGTCTTTTACCTCAAAATCTGTCCGGACCGCCTTCTCCCCTTCGATTGCCTTGGAGCGGTGTCCTTTTGTCTCATAAGGAACAAAGACATTCATCATACTCTCAGTAATGACCTCTAAAAATGCCTCTTCTTTTTCAAAGAAAAAATGGATTTTATTTTCTTCCACCTGATAATCCAAACGTTTACCCAACATATGTGCATCCTTTCTTACGTATAATTTTTCGTATTTTTTCGTAAGAATATTTTAGCATGTGCAGACGTTTTTTTCCATAGATATTTACTGATTTTTTGCCATGTCCTGAAGTTCACGCATCAGATCCAGATCCGACTGCTGGATCTTCATATTGGTCGTCATCGGCTCCTCACCCGGTCTGGTGAGTGTGATCTCGATCACAGTGCCCTCCTCCATCTCTCTGGAGAATACCGCACTTAAAAATGCCACAAACTTCGGATGGTTTGCAGTAAATTTATTTTTTGCATTCATAATCTTCATAATATTTGCCGGGTTCATCATAATCTTTTGTCCTTCTCTTTCCAGATGCCTAAAGCATCTTCTTTTTCTTAAAATAAATAATTTCCAAAATGATCACTAAGA
>OGQZ01002813.1_pt1 | contig 11650 bp, 10 predicted proteins | sample 1553321 | NCBI WGS metagenome assembly OGQZ01 (sample SAMEA2579958, study PRJEB22360) | human gut metagenome | reverse complement strand
ACATCGCCTGCGACTACGTCATCAACGACTGGCTGCACGAAATGGAGATCGGCAGGATGCCATCAGACGGATTGCTGTATGACGAAACCCTTCATAATAAATCGGCAGAAAGTATCTATGATCTGATTCTGCAGGAAATCCGAAAATACAAAAAGATGAACACCTTCCGCGGTTTTGGAAGGGGTGATATCGTGAATGGAAACAATCCGGTTTTTTCGGGAGGTACAAAGGGGGTCAGTCTGGATGAACTGCTGAAAAACGCACTGCGGGAGGGACTGGATTACCATGTGGATCACGATCGCGGATATCTTCCGGCGGGGCTGGTGCAGGAAATTAAGGCACTCGCGATGCCGGTCATACCCTGGGATGTGGCTCTGGCGAAATGGTTTGACCTACAGTTTCCGCCGCTGGAAAAACACCGCACGTATGCGCGGCCGAGCAGACGGCAGGGTGCCACGCCGGATATTCCAAGGCCGGGATACGCGTATTATGAGCAGGATCTGGAGAGCCGGACCTTCGGCGTGGTCGTGGATACGTCCGGTTCCATGAGTGCAAAACAGATCGGTATGGCACTTGGCTCCATCGCCAGCTATGCCGCGGCGAAAGACGTTCCGTTCGTGAGAATTATTTTCTGTGATGCCAAAGCAACGGATGCAGGTTATATGGTGCCGGAAGATATCGCCGGGCGGGTAAAAGTTACCGGCCGGGGCGGAACCATACTGCAGCCGGGCGTGGATTGTCTGGAACAGGCGAACGATTTCCCGAAGGACGGGCCGATTCTGATTATTACGGACGGGGAGATTGAGAATGACCTGAAGGTAAGACGAGAGCATGCATTTCTGCTTCCGAGAGGAAACCGGCTGCCGTTCCGGGCACGGGGAGAAGTGTTTTATTTTCGGGAATAGTGTAGCGTAGTCTGTGCCTCTGCGAGAAACGATAGCAGCGGCAGAGAAAGCGGACAGAATTTGCGGATGATGTTTTGAGGTACTTGAGAGAACAGAAACAGAGAACACGAGAGGAGAAGCAGAGAATGAGCATTGTCATTACAGGTGATACCCATGGCACCTTTGATATTGGAAAAGTTGTACGCTATTTTAACGAGCACGAAGACGAGTACACCCGGGATGACTATCTGATCATCTGCGGAGATGTCGGTATCTGCGGCTTTTCCGCAGCATACGAAGCGAATACGAGAGCCGTTTTCCGGAATCTGCCGGTGACTACACTGTTTATCGACGGAAATCATGAGAACTTCGAACAGTTGAATTCCTATGCCGTGGAGCAGTGGAACGGCGGAAAGGTGCACATCATTGAGGACAACATGATCCATCTGATGCGCGGCCAGATTTTTACGATTGACGGGCTGAAATTCTTTACCTTCGGAGGCGCTTACAGCATCGACAAAATGTACCGCGCGGAGGGAATCTCCTGGTTTCCGGAAGAAATTCCGTCGAAGGAAGAGTACGAAGAAGGATGGACAAATCTGGAAAAAGAAGATTTCCAGGTGGATTACATTCTGACCCACACAGCCCCGAGAGATGTGGCCGCGGCGATGGGGTACGGCGAGCTGTCCGACGATGAAGTGGAATTACGCCAGTACCTGCAGCGTGTGGCGGATGAGACAGAATTTCAGAAATGGTATTTCGGACACTTTCATGAAGATGCGGAAGTGGAAGAGGTGTTTGTGTGTCTGTATGATGAGGTTGTGGAGTTGAGTTAGGACAGGATATCGAAAAGATGAGAAACAGGGAAGCTATGAGAAAAACAACTAAAATTTTAGAATTTGGCAAAAGAGCATCGGAAAATCTGGTGCTCTTTTTGGCAGGAAAACAGGACAGGATCTTGTCCTGAAAAAAATAAGAAGCATGGTAAGATAAAATAGAAGCAGAGAACAGCCAGAAAATGCACGTCGAACCATAAAAATCTGCTTTGAAAAAATAAAAGTTAATTGTGTTCTTCTGACGGGGCGTCCATGTGATCCAGCGCATACTCACACGCCTGAATCACAAAACTGGAAAAGGTAATGTCCTGGTCAGAATCGGAAATTGCCTGCTCGATCTGATCGATCAGGTGAATGGGGAAACGGATGGTTTTGTTTTCCGTTTCCTTGCGGTTGCCTTTTAACTGAAATGCCATATCAAACTCCATTCTGCTGCCGGAGAATATAAGAACGGAGTATGCTTCCGGATCTTATGTGGAAACTACGGGCAGCATAAAACATAACAAAGGTGTTTCAAAAAAAAGTTCGACAAAAAATAAATTTTTCGAATCTGCGAAATCGAAAAATGAAGAAAAAGCTGTTTTGGGGACAGCTTATTTCAGTGCACTTTTTTCTGGCTGTATTCTGATTTTAAAGAGTGCTGGAAGTCCAGTCTGTTTTATTGTATTGCATAACAATGATGAAATATGCATTGCAAAATGCATGACAAAATATATTGCAAATAAAGAGAGAATGTATTACACTAAAAGAAAAAATGCGAAAAGTAGACAAGGTGAAATGAAAAGATAAAATTTGTGGTGGCTATCATATTTTCATTATCCCAAGAGTTTGTCGGAAAGGGGTGGAAACATTCGATTAAAGAACAATATCACTTATACCACAAACAAAAACAATGACAGGAGGAAAAGAAATATGTCGTCAAATGATCATTACATTGTAGATTATCAAAAATTTGGAGGAATCAAATTGTATAAAGTTCATGGATTTATGGGGGATTATATCGAACTTGACAATTCCGTCGTAGAAAGAAAAGTGTGCAGCCTGGAAGAAGCAAGAAGCGGAAAACATAAATTCTATGAAAAAGAATCGGGAAGGGAAATCAAGTTTGATGAGATTCCATGGAAGTAAAAAAGAATAGGTATAACTGATTTTTCAGCACCAAAATAGGAAAATAACAGCCTCTTCAGAAACAGAGATAGATGCTTTTGAAGAGGCTGTTGTATCAAAACAACAATAGATGGGGGGAAAGAAGATGAAAAGAAAATTTATCATATTTTGGACAATGATAATGGCATTATTTTTAATGCTGACCGCCTGCTCCGGCAGTGTACCAAAAGATAGTGATGTTGAGGAAGATATCCGTACGTTTGGAAAAGGAAAAATTCTGGAAGAAAATGAGACCATCACAAAGATTGAAATCAAAAATCGCGATACCGACAAAAAGCAGAAAACGGACAAGGTATTAACTAACATTACGACGGAAAAAGATGATGTTTCCTATGAAAAGAAAGTAACGTTGACATATCACAAATACAACAATGGCTGGGAAGTGCAGGATATATATGCAAATCCGCCGGGAGATTGGGTTGTAAAACCGCTGAAGGAGGTTTCGGAAGAACAAATCAACAGTACCCTTGCAAACGAATCCGTCGTAGTCGATGGGGAAACATGCTCCATGGATGAGTGGACGGAATACAGTTTTACGGTAAAGAAGCACAAGGCAGATCTGGACAAAGGAACAGACGCGGTTACTGTTGAAGTGACTTTAGACGGCGATGTAGAAAAAGCATCCGGTACAATGACAGCAAACTATGAATTCCAGGTTGATCAGTGGGAACTGGTTGCAGTAACGGATCAGGAAGAGATGACAGCAGAAATAAAACCGGACAAAGCATTGAATGTTACAGCAGATGAACTGTTGGACAAACTGGATGGCGGAGTGATCGTGCCTGGCGGTGATGACATGGGCTATGTTGACCAGGAAGCGGACATGGATGACTGGAGATCACAGAATCTACAGATCCGGAAAGCAGAAGTAAAGGGATTTGAACTGAAAAGCCAGGAAACAACGGATCAGGGAAGAGATCAGATTTATATGTGCAGTGGAACGATCGAAAGAGAAAATGTTGAGTTCGATCTGGAAGCACAGTTTGAGTACACCTATGAAGGCGGATGGAATGACCCGATGGTCAGCGCAAAAGCAGACCTGACATCCATCGACATCAGCGGAAAGTGGACAGGAACTTATGTCGGGGCAGGAGACAATGGAAAGGTAGAGTTAGACTTTACAAAAGAAGGCGAAAATGAGTGGAGTGTAATCTACAGCTATTATCCAGATGAAATCCTGGAAGGCATCATTGAGAATGGCAGTTACACAGCCAGAGGAACATTCGATAGGGAGAGTATGCATTTTAACCTGACAGCAGGGGACTGGATTCTGAAACCAACGGATCCAATGTCTTTTGAAAAATCGGATGTTCTAATATACTATTATGTCGGCTCGGACATGATGGAAGGTCTGGGGCAGTCGGAAAATGTATTTAAAATAACGAGAGCAGAATAAGGAGCAGCCTGAAAATGAAAAAATGGATGCGCATAGCAATTGGTGTGATTGCCATTCTGGCCTGTACCCAGATTGGAATCTTTGCGGTTCAAAATCACCGGAACCAGAAAAGAGAAGAGAGTGAGACAACAGTACAAAGTGCAGGTACGGAAACACAGGAGAAAGATACTGCAGAAAAAAACACAGTAGATTCAGAGGCAGCAAAGCAGGAAAAATCGAACAGCGGTATTATTGTAAAATCGAATGTAAAAGTAATCACGAAGGATACAGAATATGAGGGGCAGCCTTTTGAAATTTCGGATCATAGCATGAAATTTGAAAAGGATCCGGGTTATCAGGAAGGCGATGTTATCGTAGCAGGAAAAACAGCCAGGGTATCCGATGGACTGATCCGGAAAGTAGTTCAGGTCAAAAAAGCAACGGATGGTTATTGGGTCGAAACAGAAGAGGCATCGCTGGCGGATGTCTTTGAAAAAGTCCATGTGATACGTCATTTTGTATATACCAAGAAGAGTGTCAGCGAATCAGAAAACTTATCTGGAGAGGAAAATGGACAGGATGGCGAGTATGCATTTCAGACCTCTTTTGAGGAGACGAGTGACCCCTTCAGCTACTGGGGAGAGGCAGCCTGGAACTGCGGGCTGGATTTTCAGCTTGACGTAGAAAATGGAGAGTTTCAGTATAGCATTGCAGTGAGAAGTAAGGCAGATCTCTCCGTCAACAGCAGTTCTGGTACCTGCGAAGACAGCAACGGAGAAACAACTGTTTTTCAGGATGACCTGCCGGACATTGAATTTACTATCGAAGGTGTGCCGATCATGATTACAAATGAGATGGAAATAACAGCAGGAGCATCGGGCACAATGGAAGGCGGAAGGTCACTTTCTTTCCAGGCAGTCGAAGAGAGCACGGTTGGTGTGCGGTATGACAGCAGAACGGAAACGGCAGAAGAAATCAAAGAAGGCCAGGTTACTTCCGAGGGGCTTCACTGGAGTACCACGGAGGGAACGGGAACTCTGAGAGGATATCTTGAACTGCATATGGTTCCGAAGTTGTGCGGAGAAAACAGTCTGGATTTGTATGAGGGACTGGAAGGAAAGACAGATGGTCAGGCAAAGGTGAGCGAGAAAGAAGATCTTGGCGGCTATGCCGGTGCGCTGGATCTTGCCATCACGCCGCGGCTCCGCGGAACCTTCCGGGATACACAGGAACTTTTTACGGAAGAACAGCAGCCGGTATGGTCAGAGCGCTGGGAATCCAGTTCTGACTGGCAGAGCGATCTGGAATGGTCAGACACGGGAGAACAGGGAGATATCTACGTGACACGGTATGGAGAAGTAAATCAAAACCCGGCTACAGCGTTCCAGTTTGAGATTCCAAGAGGATGGGAGATCCAGACGGAGGAAGTTGGAGAGCCATTGGAGGAGATCGAAGAACATGTTGTTCTGGCAAATGACAGAGGCGTTACGGTTTCGTTCTGGTCCTGTCAGCATGCGCTTGGAGGATATTCCCGTGACATGCTGAAAGCACAGATTTCACAGGCAGACACCTCTGATTTCGTGCCAGGCTATCCATGGGGAACAGATCGTGACTGTTCCGATCTGGGTGAATTCATGGTAGCACGGATACACATTACGGGCGAGATGATGGCCGGTATTGATGAGGATTATAATCCGATAGATAACATGATGTTTGCTGTTATTCCGACATCCCGTCTTGGTGAGGTAGAATTTGCAGGCCAGGCCGGAAATGTAGACGAGTTTTCGTTTAATTACACGACACCGGTTGCCTTTATTGCAGAGGCACCAGATGGAATGTTCACATCACAGGAAGAAAAACAGGTGATCCGCATTCTGAAGAGCTTTAAAGTGGCAGAATCAGAATAAGCAAGAGATACAGGGGATGAGGAGGAAAGAATAATGAAAAGACTCAAAAAGACTTTGATTTATTTACTGGCAATGGTGCTTTGCAGCGGCATCTTTATGGTGCCAGTTTTGGGTGCTGTGCAGGAGCAGGATGGAATAAAAGTCACTTTAACTACGGATAAAGATACCTATGCCAAAGGGGAAACAATTTCAGCTGTTTTAAGTGTAGAAAATACGAATGAAGAAGCTGTACAAAATGTAACATTAAAAAATTATGTACCAGACGGTTATAAGCTTGCGGAAAACGCAGAAGAAGTAAAGACGGCAGCTGCTTTACAGCCGGGAGAATCCATCTCTGCAGCGGTTACTTACGTGTCAACAGAAAACGTAAAAGATGAAAATCCAAGCAATGGGGAAGAGCCAAAGCAGGACAACAAGCAGAATGAACAGCAGAACAATCAGAAAAATGACCAGAAGCAGGAGCAACAAGAAAGCTTAAAAAGCGTTGGCGTAAAAAGTACAGGTCAGACAGCAAAAGCGGAAAATACAAAAAATATAAAAAGCAATCCGGGAACAGGGGACAACAGTAAGGTTGAAATCTGGATTGTTTTAGGCGTGATTTCTGGGATTGTTATTCTTTCTGTTATAGCAGTCAGAAAACGAAAAGGGAAAAAACTGTTATCACTGCTGCTGGTAATTACTTTGGCAGGTACAGCAGCGGGAGCAATGCCGGCAAAAGCAGAAACACTTGAAAATGCAAAAATGATTTCTGTGAGTACCAGTCTTAGCGTAGGGGGAGCCCCGCTGGAACTGAAAGGAGAGGTTTCCTACCAGCTTCAGGAAAAAGAGGATCCAGAGAAAACCTATACCAGAGGGGAATGGATTCATGAGTTACTGGCAATTTACGGATATGCTGCAAGAGAAGAAAGCGCAGAGCCTTCCTATTCGGATATTGCAGATTCGGAATACAAACAGGATATAGAAAATGCAGTTTTCCATGGAATCTTGATTGCAGATGGAGAATCATTTCGGCCAGACGACCTTGCAACAAGAGAATTTGCTGCTGTTACGGCAGTCCGGAGTATGGGATATCAGGCAGACGAGGAGATCCAATGCGCTGATGCCAGTGAGGTCACAAATCCAAAAGAAGCATTTCTTGCCGTGGATTTGGGCTTACTGGAGTTGGAAAATGACAAATTTTATCCAACTCGCCCTCTGAAAGAAAAAGAAGCGAAAAATATTCTCAATGTTACAGAGAAAACATGGGATAGTACAACAGTCAGCGGAAATAAGGATGAAGTAGTATTCAAAGAAGGCGTAATCCGGCTGGAAGATTCGATAGAGCATTCCGATGACGGGACAACACTATGTCTGCCGTTTTCAGAAAAAACAGAGAATCTGAAAAAAGATGATATTATTGTCATTGGATATTCTGATGCATATAAAGTTGTGGATTCACGGATAGAAGGAAATGATGTACTGATTCAGTATACAACACCGGAATTAGACGAATTTCTGGAATCCATGGATGTGGCAGGAGAAGGATATCTTGACTTTTCACAGTTTGTTCCTATTACAGCACCAGAAGAGGAAAATCAGATACAGACGTATGGTTTGCTGGAACAATATCAAAAAGTATTTGGGGACACAACACTTACGATGACAGAAACGGGAGGTGTAGAATTAGAAGGAACGGCAGATTTGGGAAAGAATTGGTCGTTCAAATACACAGTTGCATTAGACAAACCGGAAGTGGTTTATAACTTCAATGTGGATTATCGAAATCACATGATAAAAAATGTGTCTGTCGTATTGACGGATGGCTTGACTGTTACGGGTGAAGTTGGAAAAGATCTGGATGGAAGTGATAAAGGGATTGTAGTAAGAGATGATTTATTATATACAGAAGTTCCGATAGGAAGGATACCGATTGTCGGTTCAAATATTGCTGCAATGATTGCTGAAATTGATCTTGTTTTCAATGCAGAGGGAACGATTACGGCAGAATGCAATGTGTCTGGTTCCGTAGGTGCGCAGATCCTGAATAATAAACCAAGACCGATTTGGGATGTAGGTGCATCGGCAAATTGCGGCGTAGTAGGGGAAACGAAATTCGGACCTAAATTAGAAATAGCAGCGGAAACCTTCCATCAGAAACTTTTGAACTTTTCGGGAGATGTAGGATTGAGATTAGGAGGATCGGGTATAAGGAGACCAGGCGGTGTTATCTGCGTTGACGGTAGACTTACAATTTATGGGGAATTGAATGCATTCGAAGATACCGTGCTTAATAAGTGGCTAAAGGGTAAATTTACCTGGGAAATATGGAATGAAGATAATAGTCCTTTGAAACTTAATCTTCACTGGGAAAACTTAAAAAAGGTTCCAAGGTGCAGTTTTGAGGATGATGATTCAAGTGCTGTGATAGAAGGAAATGTGGCAAATGCAGACGATGCATCGCAATACATAGCAGGTGCAAACATAGAGGTATATGAAACCGATGAGGATGATAACGCAACGAAACTGGCAGCGAAGACAACATCGGATAAAGACGGCTATTACAAATTAAATGTGAAAGTCTTGAACAGCGGAGAAAATTATTTGATTCGAACATCAGCAGAAGGTTATCTTACAGATGAAGAAATTCAGCCGTTGAAGAAAACAGACAGAATTTACAGAGAACGTCTGCTGATGGCAGAAGGAGAGGACGGTACGCTGGATACCGGAATCATAGGTGGAACCATTACAAATTCGGTAAATGGAACAGAACTTTCAGATACAATCCTGACAATCTATCATAATAGAAATAAAACAGATGGAGAGATTGTAGAAACAGCTGTGACGGATGAGTTTGGACATTATGAAGTAGAATTACCGATTGGATATTATACGATCGTGATGAAGAAAGGCGGTTATATCACCAATCATTTCAATGTCACAGTTACTAGAAAGGAAAATTACGAATGGAATGGAACGATGGTTCCGGATGGAAACAGCAATATTGCTGCAGGAAATCTGAGAATTGTGCTGCTGTGGGGAGAAGAACCAAGTGATCTGGATTCCCATTTGTGGGGACCGACGATTGACGGAACCGGAAAATTCCATATTTTCTATGGAGATAAAACATATTATGAGTTCGATGAAACCGGAGAAAGCACAATACCTGCATTTCTGGATCTGGATGATACGACATCATATGGACCGGAAACGACGACGGTATATGAGATGAATCAGTCGGGAACCTACAGTTTTTATGTGCACGATTTTACAAATCGTGCAGAACTGGACAGTCATGCACTGGCAAATTCCGGGGCAAAAGTAGAAGTTTACCTGGGAACAAAACGGATTGAAACCTATCATGTTCCGGCTTCCGGAGTGGGAAATGTATGGCATGTTTTTGATTTCGATTCCGATAACCAGCAGTTAATCCCGGTTAATGAATTTTCATCGGAAAGTGATGCTTCTATGGTGGGCGCGGAAATCGCATCATTTGGTGCAGAAAGAATCATTTCTCCGGATAAGGAGATATCAGATAACATGGAAAACGGCACAGAGAATAATAAAGAAAACAACGTAGAAAATATTGCAGAAAGCAGTGTGGAAAATGAGGAAAGCGTTGAAGAGGAAGAAAGTGTCGAAAATGATTCCGAAGAAATACCGGAAGTAAGACCAGTGGTAATCGAATAAAAAATATTTGAAAACGGAAGAATCCGGTAGTAACATAGGAAATAGATGAACCCTTGCTGATATGGGAGAAATCCTCTTGTCATGCAGGGGTTTATCTGAACTGTGAGATATGCCAGGACAAAAGCAAAGTGAGGAGGGAAAGCGATTGTATTATCAAAATCAATTTTCGGAGGAACAGAGATCATTTATGTGGTGGAAAAAACGCCAGAGAAAAAAATATCTGGAAAGTGCGCTGATGATTCTGTTTCTGGAAATACTCGTTGGTACTGTTTTCCTTTGCGGGCAGACAGAAACCATAGAATTAAAAGACCAAATATTTGGGATAACAGGTCTTGGAACATTCGGGGCAGTAGCGATTTATCTTCTGATACAATGGCGGAAAAGCACGCAGTGGGAAATGAAATGGTATGAATGGGGTATTGTAAAAGAAAAAACCAGATATAATTCACAGGATGCGGTCAGAAGATATGACAAGAAAAGATATTACATCAAAGCGCAGACGAGTGAAAGAGTTGTGGAAGGAGAATGTGAGTTTGAAACATATAAGAAAGCAAAAAGCGGAGAAAAAGTCCTTTTATTTGAGATAGGAACAAGAATGGTCTATGCTGTTCATCCGCTGTAGAAAAAAAACAAAATTTTCAAGGAGAATTTATGCGATGAAAAAGAAAAACGGAATTTTAATATTGGTCATAATCGGCATCCTTGTCATTTGTTCAGGAATTGGTTTTGCCGCGAAAAAGGCATATGACCGCCACAAGGAAGAACTTCGCTTACAGGCGATTGAGACGAAAAACAGTGAGATTGATGCGGAATATCAGAAATTTGAAAACGAAGAAAACCGGGATAAAAAACTGGAAGCATTGAAACAGGAAGTGGAGAGTGCAGAAAATTACAAAAAAACAGAAAACGCTTATGAGGAATGCTCCGCACACTATGAAAAAATCATTGCGCAGATGAAGAACTCTTTCGTTTCCGAATATGACGATACGATCAAAACCATCGCGGATAAAATCGGCGATGATGTTGAAAAAGTGGACGATAAGGAAGCACTCAAAAATGCTGCCAGCGAATTTACAACATTCAAAGATACTTTAAAAAATGACTTCGAAAATTACAATACCATTGAGCAAGACAGCTTTGATGAATATAACAGTACGATTGATGGATATGTGAAGAAATACAATGACAGAGTAACTGCGATTGAGAAAGCGAAAGAAGAGGCTCGGAAGAAAGCAGAGGAAGAGGCGAAAAAGAAAGCGGAAGAGGAAGCAGCGGCGAAAGCGGCACAGGAAGAAGCAGAGAGAAAAGCGGCAGAAGAAGCTGTAGCGGCCGAGGCAGGCCAGAACTCAGAAAATGCGTATAGCGGTGGTTCAGGAACAGAAGAAAGTGACTATTATTACGATAACAGCAGCAATGAGAGTAGTGGTGGTTCCGATTCCGGCAGTAATTCTAATGGAGATGACTGGAGTGCAGGAATGTATCATAGCTGGTACGTAGATGAAAATGGAAATAAAATTGAGGGAAGCGGTGATTACTTTGATCAAAACACAGGCGAATTGTATGATGAAGATGGAAATGATTTAGGAAATCTGGGCGAATGGCTTTGGGACTAAGCAAGCTAGCGGGACAGGTTTCTGGCAACATTTTCCATTCAATATAAGATAAAATGGCAATATCCAAAAAAAGAAAGCCTATCATAAGGAGAGTAAAAAATGGGAGAAAAGACAGCAGACACAGTAAAGGATATTCGCGTTACATTGACCGGATTCCACTACATAAAAGATGGCGATTATCCAAATGACTTCGAGGTATGCT
>OGQZ01002806.1_pt1 | contig 11678 bp, 8 predicted proteins | sample 1553321 | NCBI WGS metagenome assembly OGQZ01 (sample SAMEA2579958, study PRJEB22360) | human gut metagenome | reverse complement strand
AAGAAAAATTAAAAGAAACCTGTGATATTCCGATCTTCCATGATGACCAGCATGGAACAGCAGTGGTAACTTTAGCAGCACTCTTAAATGCCTTAAAGTTAACCGGAAAGAAAATGGAAGAAATCAAGGTTGTAACCAGCGGAGCAGGTGCAGCAGGAATCGCCATCATCAAGCTGTTGATTGCAATGGGATTAAAAAATGTGATTCTCTGCGATAGAAAAGGTGCTATTTATGAAGGCAGAGAAGGTCTGAATAAAGAGAAAGAGGAAATGGCAAAGATTACAAACAGAAATCACGAAGCAGGAACTCTTGAAGAAGTATTAAAAGGAGCAGACGTATTTATCGGCGTATCTGCACCGGATTGTGTGACTCAGGATATGGTACGTTCCATGAATGAGAATCCGATTCTCTTCCCAATGGCAAACCCGACACCGGAAATCATGCCAGACCTTGCAAAAGAAGCAGGAGCAGCAGTTGTAGGAACAGGGCGAAGCGACTTCCCGAACCAGATCAACAACGTACTTGCGTTCCCTGGAATCTTCCGTGGAGCATTAGATGTAAGAGCAAGTGAGATCAACGATGAGATGAAGATCGCAGCAGCAAAAGCAATCGCATCCTTTGTAACAGATGATCTGCTCAGTGCAGACTACATCATTCCAAGTGCATTAGATAAAAATGTAGCAACAGCCGTAGCCGAAGCAGTCGCTAAGGTAGCAAAAGAAACAGGTGTTGCAAGAATCTAGATTAAGAAGGCAGAGTATGGAAGAATATTTTGATATCCGTGACAGTGCAGGCAATCCGACCGGGGAGGTCAAGGCGCGTTCACTGGTACATCGGGACGGTGACATTCATGGAACCTCCCATGTGTGGCTGGTGCGGAAGAATAAAAAGAGTGGCTATGATGTATTGCTGCAAAAGCGGAGTGATAACAAGGATTCATTTCCGGGATGTTACGATATCTCTTCCGCCGGACATCTGCCGGCAGGAGCCGATTACAGGGAATCGGCAGTCCGGGAATTAGAAGAGGAACTTGGAATCGCCGTAAGCCCAGAGGACTTACGGTTTCTTGGCATGCACGAAGGGGACGTAAAAGAGGAATTTTATGGAAAACCCTTTCATAATCATGAAATCAGTGCTATTTTTATATTGGAGAAAAACATAGAACCGGAAGGAATGTGTTTACAAAAGGAAGAAGTAAGCGGGGTCTTATGGATGGATTTTGCAGAGTGTTTAGATGGAATTCGTAAAAATACATTATGTCATTGTATTTTTGAGGACGAGTTTGAAACATTGGGGGAATATCTAGGCATACTAAGCAAAACGGAAACAACATAGAAAGACGAGGCTGAGTGATGGATCTTGCAGGAATGAATATAAGAAAGATTACAGATTATTTTCGTGCAGGCTGTAAGGAGGATTATAACCGTAGGATTGGAGTTGAAATAGAACATTTTGTTATAAAAGAAGACAATACCAATGCAACATATGAAGAGATAGCGGAATTGTTAGAAGCAGTATTTGGCAACGAACAGTGCGAGTATGAGCAGCGTTCCCTGTTAGGTTGTGTGACGATGGAGTATGCGATCAGTTTAGAGCCGGCAGCCCAGTTAGAGATCAGCATTTTTCCAAGAAAGACCGTACAGGAATTAGAACAGATCTACGAAGGATTCTTAAAACGAATGGAGTCCTATTTAGGACTACGCCATATGCGGCTCGAAACCTGTGGCTATCAGCCGTATGCAAAAGCCGCAGAGCTGCCACTGATCCCAAAGAGACGATATGAATACATGGATGCATATTTTAAGCACACGGAGACCATGGGAATCCGCATGATGCGCGGAAGTGCTTCCACGCAGGTGTCGATCGACTATCTGAACGAGCAGGATTTTGTGAAAAAATTCCAGCTTGCCCAGATGTTATCCCCGGTGCTGGCGCTGTTGACGGAGAACACAGCGGTCATAGACGGAATTCCCGTAAAACAGCATATTCCAAGAACCACCATCTGGAATCATGTGGATAAGAAGCGGTGTGGGATTGTTCCGGGAAGTATGAGCGAGGAATTTTCTTTTTGCACCTATGCGGAATATGTCTATCATGTGCCGCTCATCTTTGCGAAAGATCACGGTATTATTATGCCGACCGGAGAGTGGTCAGCAGCGGAGTACTATAGAGAACGACTCATGACAGAGGAAGAGATTGAGCATATGCTGTCCATGGTTTTCCCGGATGTGCGGTTGAAAAATTATATTGAAATCCGCATGGCAGACAGTCTTCCAAAGGAAGAAGCATTTGCCTATGTCTCCCTGATTCGGGATATTTTTTATGGAGGAAATATCACAAAGATACGCAGGTATCTGGGAAATCCGACAGAAGAGGATATTGCACAGGCGAAAGAAAATGTCATAAGCTATGGAGAAGACGGCATGGTATATGGAAGAAAGGCAGGCGAGATCTTTGCCTACCTACAGCAGTTTTCCCAAGAACCAATGCAGAAATTATTAGAAAAAAGAAGGCATCAGAATGAGCGAGACAACCAGATTGACAAATGAATATATTGAGATTACGAAACAGGACATAGAAGCCCATGAGAGGACGGCAAAAGAGGCAAACGAATATATCCGTAACTCGACAGCGCAGTATCATGGCAGATGTGTCAAAGCACTCTATGTTCCAAAGATTTTTACCGGACGGGAGGAGCGGATATTCTCTGATCTGGTCAGTACGATGTGTGGCATTTTTTATAAGGTTATGGATGCCTATGCAAAAGACAAGGATTACCGGAGGCTTTTTGGATTCGAGCCGAAGTTAGAGGAACTGATCTTAAGAGAACCGACCTATGACAGCCCGATCCCGATCGCAAGGATCGACATCTTTTATAATGAAGAAACAGGTGATTTCAAATTCTGCGAATTTAACACCGACGGAACTTCGGCAATGAACGAGGACAGGGAGTTAAACATCGCGATCCAAAAGACAAAAGCCTATCAGCAAATGGCAGAAACCCATGAGTTCAAGAGTTTCGAGCTTTTTGATTCCTGGGTGGAGACATTTTTAGAGATTTACCATAGCAGTCAGGATTCCAAAGAATATCCGAATGTGGCGATCGTGGATTTTATGGAAAATGCGACAGAGATGGAATTTCAGATTTTTGCAGAGCATTTTAGGATGCATGGATGCAACGCACAGCTTTGTGAGATTCGGGATTTGGTATATCAGGACGGAGCATTGTATACACCGGATGGAATGCAGGTGGATGCAATTTACCGCCGTGCTGTCACCAGTGATATCATGAAGCACTATGAAGAAGTGGGAGATTTCATTGCAGCAGTAAAGGACAATGCCGTATGTCTGATTGGAGATTTCAGAACGCAGATTGCCCACAATAAAATCCTATACAAGATATTACATCTGCCACAGACGCAGGCATTTCTGACAGAGGAAGAAAATGCATTTGTAAAGGCTCATGTACCGATGACCTACAGCATCCATGATGAGCGTTTAAATATAGAAGAAATCCTGACCGAAAAAGACAAGTGGATTTTAAAACCGGAGGATTCCTATGGTTCACAGGGAATCCATGCAGGTGTGGAGTGCGACGCAAACGAATGGAAGGAACATTTTTATAAGGAAAGAAACAATGCAGACAGCACCTATCTGATCCAGGAATTCTGTGTGCCGTATCAGACCATGAATATAGATCTGGCACAGGGCGAGCATACATTTTTCCCTGTGTATAACCTGACCGGATTATTTACTTATGGTGGAAAATTCAGGGGAGTGTATTCAAGGATTTCAAAGAGCGAGATCATTTCCACACAGTACAGCGAAATGGCACTGCCAACCCTGTTTGTAACCAGGAAGAAGGCATAAGGAAAGCAACGAAGGAATCAGAACACAGAGGAATAATAATAGAGGGATTGAGGAAACAAAATGCGGAAGATGGAATTTAAAATGGAGCGGACAGGACTCTTAGAAGTCGGAGATATCCTGCCGGTCACAGAGGGTAAACTGCCCAATTCCTATTACTATACCTTAGGACGGGCATATGCGATGTCTGCAAACTATAAATATAATGAACGTTTACAGAGCAGAGAGGGAAAAGTGATAGATGTAAAAGAAACAGAAAAAGGATATTTTGTAACCGTGGAATTTGATGAGGAGGAATGATAAAAAAAGTACCAAAAGGGGACGGAAAATTTGACATATTTACGGTTTCGTGCTATTTTATAGCTGTCGTAGAACAAGGATTATTCCGTTGCAGTTGAGAGGAAATTTATGACAAATCAGGGAAAGAACGCCGTGGACACATTGTTGGCGGAGAGTTTTAAAGAGCTGACCTTAAAACAGCCGATAGAAAAGATTACAATTAAGGAAATCACAGATAAAGCGGGAGTCATCCGTCCGACATTTTATAATCATTTTCAGGACAAGTATGAACTGTTAGAATGGATCATCATGACACAGATCATAGAACCAATCGGACCGCTTCTTCAGAATGGTATGGTGCATGAGGCATTGGTGCTGATGTTTACAAGCATTGAAAAAGAGCGGGACTTCTATAGTAAGGCGTGTAAGTTAGAAGGACAGAATTCCTTTGAGAGTATTGTAAAGTCCTGTATCAAGCAGATCATCTTAGGAGTTATTGAAAATAAGGTAACCGGAAAGAAACCGGTACATGCCTGGCTGACACCGGATCATTTAGCAGAGTATTACAGCCAGTCCATGTGTTTTGTGGCGATCAGCTGGATCAAGAGCAATATGGTGATACCGCCAAAAGAAGTGGCCGATATTTATCAATATGTGATAAAACGTTCTTTGGACGAGATATTATCTGAAATGTAGTAACAAAATATACACATGGATAGAAATGTATAGGGCGCAATACAAAAGCACCGAAATGTATAATCGTAAAAGACAGCAAAAAAAGATTGAATATTTATTTATTCGGTCTTTTTTTTTATACTCAAGTTCGAGATTAAAGAAAAGAGATGAGGAAAGATGATTAATTTTGGAAAGGGAGTAGTAAAATTACGTATTCCGATTTTGATAGCGAGTATCATTTTGCTCTTCCCAGCAGCACTAGGATATTTTCACACAAGAGTAAACTATGATATCCTAACTTATTTACCGAAAGAGATTGACACCATGAAGGGTCAGGACATTCTTTTGGACGAATTTGGCACAGGAGCATTTTCCATGTGCGTAGTAGAAGGAATGGAAGATCAGGACATTTCAAAGATGAGAAAGAACATGGAAAAAGTAGACCATGTGAAAAAAATTCTCTGGTATGATTCCTTAGCAGATTTATCTATTCCAAAAACCATGTTACCGGATAAGGTACAGGATGCATTCATCAATGAGGACAAGGATGCAACCTTAATGGTAATTTTCTTTGACAGCTCCATGTCATCCGATGAAACAATGGATGCGATCGAAGAGCTGCGAAGCGTAGCAGACAAACAGTGTTACATAAGCGGTATGTCGGCAGTCGTTACAGATACGAAGAACCTGTCAGACAAAGAGGTACCGATTTATGTACTCATCGCAGTAATCCTTGCAGTCATCGTACTTTCACTGACTATGGACTCTGCATTGATCCCGGTATTCTTCTTATTAAGTATCGGAATGGCAATTATATACAACTTAGGTTCGAATGTGTTCTTCGGAGAGATCTCCTATGTCACACAGGCACTTGCGGCGGTACTACAGCTCGGTGTTACGATGGACTATTCCATTTTCCTGTGGCATTCTTATGAAGAGAACCAGGAGCGTTTCCCGGATGATAAGAAAAGAGCGATGGCTCATGCAATTTCCAACACACTGACATCCGTTATCGGAAGTTCTATCACAACCGTAGCAGGATTTATCGCACTCTGCTTCATGAGCTTTACCCTTGGTCTTGACCTTGGTGTTACCATGGCAAAAGGTGTTATCTTCGGAGTTATCTGCTGTGTAACCGTATTACCGTCTATGATCCTTGTATTTGATAAAGCGATCGACAAGACAAGACATAAAGCGATCATCCCGGATTTAGGTGTTATTTCCGGATGGGTAGTAAAACACTACAAAGCATTTATCGTAACATTTATTATCGTATTAATTCCTGCACTTTGGGGTTATACTCATTATGAAGTATACTATGATTTAGCCGGTACACTTCCGGGAAATCTGGACAGTGTTGTTGCAAATGACAAGTTAGACGAAACATTTGCAATGAACTCTACACACATTATCCTTTGTGATTCATCCTTAGAGCCAAAAGAAGTGAACGAGATGATGAGCAAGATTGATGACGTGGATGGTGTAAAAGCGACCCTTGGTTTAGACAGTCTGGTAGGACCGACCGTACCAAGAGAGATGATCCCATCAGACATCAAAGAAGTTGTTATGGATGAGAACTATCAGATGTTGATGATCAGTTCTGAATACAAAGTAGCATCTGATGAAGTAAATGATCAGTGTGATAAGATTGAAAAGATCATGAAGAAGTATGATAAAAATGCGATGCTGATCGGTGAAGCACCTTGTACAAAAGACTTGATCACGATCACAAACCATGACTTCAACGTCGTAAGTACAGTATCCATCGGTGCGATCTTCTTAATTATTGCATGCGTATTCAAATCAATATCCTTACCAATTATCTTAGTATCGGTTATTGAGTTTGCTATCTTCATTAACATGGGTATTCCGGCGTTTACAGGAACGAAACTTCCGTTTATTGCAGGAATCGTAATTGGAACGATCCAGTTAGGAGCAACCGTAGACTATGCAATCCTGATGACAACGAAGTATCGTAAAGCAAGATACAATGGAGTAGAAAAGCAGGAGGCAATCACATCTGCCTTAGGAGCATCTATGCAGTCCGTTATTGTCAGTGCGTTGAGTTTCTTTGCAGCAACATTTGGTGTAGGTCTATATTCAAACGTAGACATGATAGCTTCTCTTTGCTCACTGATGGCAAGAGGTGCGATCATCAGTATGTTCGTAGTAATCTTCATACTGCCGTCCATGTTTATGATTTTTGATAAGATAATCTGCAAGACAAGTAAAGGATTTGTGCAAAAAAATTAAGGAGGAACCAAGATGAAATTACCTGAATTAAAAAGAAGATTTAAAAATAAATATGTGATCCGTATTGCAGCCGGTGTATTAACCATCGCCGTTGCAGGCGGAAGTGCCGGTGTATACACTGTTAATGCAGCAAAGACATCTACAAAGGCAGAGACTACACAGGAGTCCACCGATAAGAAAGACAAAAAAGATAACAAAGATGATGAAGAAGACTTAAAAGAAGTTCTTTCTTCTAAGATTAGCAAAGCAGCAGACGAAGAAGTCGGAAAAGAAGAGACTGTTTACGTTGTTGCAGATAACTCCGGAAAAGCAAAAGATGTCATTGTCAGTGACTGGTTAAAGAACCCGGATGGAAATGAGACAATTGAAGACGTTTCAGACTTAAAAGACATCAAGAATGTCAAAGGTAAAGAGAAGTTTGAAGAAAAAGACGGAAAGATCACCTGGAAAGCAAAAGGAAAAGACATCTATTATCAGGGAAAAACAGATAAAGAGCTTCCTGTAAAACAGACCATTTCTTACTACTTAGACGGTGAGAAGATGGACCCGGATGAGATCGCAGGCAAGAGCGGAAAAGTTACGATCCGTTTTGATTACAAGAACAACCAGAAAACTACTACAACTGTAGACGGTAAGAAGTACAGCGTTTATGTACCATTTACCATTATGACAGGAATGATCTTAGACGACAGCTTTACAAACGTTGAGGTTAAGAATGGTAAAGTTATTTCTGACGGTGACAAGAACATGGTAGTCGGCGTTGCAATGCCGGGCTTAAAGGACAGCTTAAAAGTAACTTCTTCTGATTTCTCCGAAGATATTGATATCCCGGAATATGTAGAAGTAACTGCTGACGTAAAAGATTTCTCCATGGATATGACCATGAGCGTTATGTTAAGCGGTATTACAAGCAGCGACAATGTAGAAGATTTCGTAGACTTAAGCGATTTAGACGATGCAATTGATACACTTTCTGATTCTTCTTCACAGTTAGCAGACGGAACAAAAGAGCTTCGTGAAGGTTTAGAGCAGTTAAGAAGTAAAGTTCCTGCATTAGCAGATGGTGCAAAAACCTTAAACAGCAGTACAGAATCTCTTCGCAATGGTGTATCTTCCTTAGATGCAACCTTAAATACTGCAATGACCGAGGAAGAAAAAGCAGCAGCTTCTAAACAGGCATCAGAGACTGTAGATAAGCAGGCAGCAGCAATTAAGAAACAGGCAGCCGATATGGTAGCAGCACAATTTGCAGATGATACAAATCCAATGGGTACTAAACAGTTATCAACGTATGCAGCAGGAGAGTTTAAAAAAGCTCTGACAACAGCTGATAATATAACGACTGTAAAAAATACATTGATTCAAAATCAATCCCTAACAGACTCGGTAAAAGTAAGTTTGAGAGAAACCATCATAGCGACTATAGGAGAAAGCAACTTTGTAGCGGCTACCGGTGGAGCAACAGACCGTACGGCAGCATTGGCACATCTTTATGATATGAATGCAAACGGCATACAGTCACAAGTTCAAGCAACATTGAGATTACCGGAAATAATACCAACCTATGCGGAATTAGAAGCGGCTGTTGTAGATAGTCAGATGAATGAACTCGCAACGAAGATGTTGGGTGGTATTGCAGAAATTGCAGCACCTAAGGTAGGAGCTTCTGTAGCAGATGCAGCCCAGAAAGGTGCAGTGAGTGCAGCACAAGAAGCAGTTGTAACAGGAGCTAAGAGTGGAGCAGCCCAGGGTGCCGTATCCGGAGCAACAGCAGCAGCGCAGCAGGCAGCTGTAACAGGAGCTAAGAGTGGAGCAGCAGCAGGAGCAGTATCCGGAGCAACAGCAGCAGCACAGCAGGCAGCGATCACAGGAGCTAAGAGCGGAGCAGCACAGGGTGCCGTAACAGGAGCAACCGAGGCAGCTCAGACAGCAGCATTATCAGGAGCTAAGAGTGGAGCAGCACAGGGTGCGATCGCAGGAGCTGAGTCAGCAAAGAAAACAGTAGCAGCAGGAATTGAAGCAGTACAGTCTAACGGTTACAGCTTAGTAACAGGAATGGACGCATTAAAGAATGGTACACAGGCACTTGCTGATCAGGTACCGGCATTAACAGATGGTGTTGGCAAATTAGCAGACGGTTCCGTAACATTGAATGAGGGAATGGTAAAATTCGATGAAGAAGGAATACAGAAGTTAGCAGATACCTACAATGGCGATGTCAAAGGTATGTTAAACAAAGTTGTAGCAGTAATGCAGGCTGGTTCAGATTATCAGTCATTCTCAGATATTTCTGAGGATACTCTTGGAGAAGTGAAATTCATTATCCGTACTGAGGGCGTAGGAACAGACGAAGACTAACAGAAACGGAAAGGAGAGGGAGGAATGAGCTGGATAGAAATTGTGCTGATTACCATTGGCATGTCGCTGGATACTTTTGCGGCAGTAGAGTGTCAGGGTGCATTAGTCGCAAAACTGGAAAAGAAACGCTTATCCATGGCAGTTACCGTGATCGCCTTGTGGCAGACAATCGCACTTCTCATCGGCAGCTTTTTGGTAACTCTCCTGAACCAGTATGATACACAACTGAGTGGAGAAGCCTTTATAGGAAGGATACTTGCAATTCTGATCCTGTTTGGCATGGGTCTTCGGATGTTTGTCAAAGCATGGAGAAATGAAAGGATCGTAGAGAAACGGGAAGATGGTCTGGATATTAAAAAAACCTTCTTTTCGATCGCAAAAGGAACGATATTCACGATCCTGACAGGAATCGCATTTGCATTCTTAGAGGCAGATATAAAAGCAGTATTGATCATGATTATCTGCGTCACGATCGCAATGGTCATCATCGGGCTCTATACGGGTTACCGGCTGGGATTTGAACAGAAGTCAAAAGCCTACATCGGAGGCGGAGCACTTCTGATCGCAGCAGGGATTGATGTCATCGTCCGTTACATTGTGATGAGATGATAAATAGGGAATGAGAAATTAAGAAGGTGTTCCAAAGCCGAAAGGTGGAGGGGCGCCTTCTTTAATTCTGTAAAATTTTATTAAGTAAGTGAATGAACAGACTGCACCTATCAAATATTTCAGGTTTCCTTGCGCAGAACACTCCGATGAACCTCTGAAAACGGAAATCGTGTTCGCCAAAGGGCTTCACGATTTCCTGAGTTTCATCTCCGTTGCACAAAAAGAAACCTTCCATATTTGATAGGTGCAGTCTGTAATCTACATTCCTGAATAGAGAACAGAACTACAGAAAACGCAGCGTGTCACCCGGACCTGTACTTTCTGTCCTAATTTCCAGGTCTTTCCTGTATGCTCGCCAACCATCTTATAAGTTTCTTCTATAAAATTATAATGGTCATCCCTCATATCTGCAACATGGATCAGACCTTCGATCGTATTCGGAAGTTCTACATAAACTCCCCATTTTGTCACACCGGAGATCACGCCCTCATACACTTCGCCAATATGAGCCTGCATATACTCTGCTTTTTTCAATTTGACCACTTCACGCTCGGACTCTTCCGCTGTCCGCTCCCGCTGACTGCACTGAGATGCAACTTCGGTCAGAATCTTTCTGTAATGCTCCATCCGTTCCCCGGTCAGCCTTCCCCGCAGATTTTCCTTGATGATCCGATGGATCTGAAGATCAGGATATCGGCGGATCGGAGAAGTGAAATGCGTATAATATTTCGCTGCCAGTCCAAAATGCCCTGTATTTTCTGTTGTATATTTTGCCTGCTTCATTGACCGCAGGGCAAGCCGGCTGATCAGTGGTTCTTCCGGCGTTCCCTCAACTTTGCACAGAAGCTTTTGGATTTCTTTCGGTCTGACTTCATTTCTTACATGCAGGTTATAACCGAAATTATTGATAAATGTACCTAACTTACGGATTTTTTCTTCGTCAGGCACATCATGCGTTCTGTAGAGAAATGGAATCTCTCTCCAGAAATATTCCTCTGCAACTGTCTCATTTGCAAGAAGCATAAAATCTTCTATGATCTTTGTTGCATCATTCCGGTCATAAGGCTTGATCTCAACAGGACGTCCCTTTTCATCCAGAATGATTTTTGTCTCAGGAAAATCAAAGTCGATCGAACCTCTCTTTGCACGCCTTTCCCTGATAATATCAGACAATTCTTTCATCCGCAGGATCATCGGGACAAACTCCCGATCCGCTTCCAGTGCCTCGGCATCCCCTGCAAGAACCTTTGCCACTCCGTTATAACTCATTCTTTTATCTACGCAGATTACCGTTTCAGCAATCTGATGATCCACAACTTCGCCCTCCGGTGTCACCGTCATGATACAGGACAGGGTAAGCCGGTTCTCTCCTGCATTCAGAGAGCAGATTCCATTTGACAAAGTCTGTGGCAGCATTGGGATCACCCGGTCAGCAAGATAAACGCTTGTTCCACGCTTCAGTGCCTCCCAGTCCAATGCACTTCTCTCCTGTACATAATTTGTCACATCAGCAATATGAACTCCCAGCCTGTAATTTTCTCCGTCCATCACAACAGAAACCGCATCATCCAGATCCTTTGCATCTTCTCCGTCGATCGTGACCATCTGCCAGTCCCGCAGATCCATTCTTCCTGCCA
>OGQZ01002805.1_pt1 | contig 11678 bp, 4 predicted proteins | sample 1553321 | NCBI WGS metagenome assembly OGQZ01 (sample SAMEA2579958, study PRJEB22360) | human gut metagenome | reverse complement strand
GCTGTTGTTTTCATTTTAACACGTTTTAATCCAATAGTTGTGTATAAAGCCACTGCCTTATAGGGATTAGGAATGTTTCCCGCTGATGATGTGCCGCTATTGAATTGATTCCCGGAGAAGTACTACAATAGCTCCAAACGTATGGTAGGTGTTCGGGGAATCACCGAACGCCTACGCTCTATGAATGTCTTACATATTTACCTATAGACGGAACTTCCTTATTCTGAACATGCATTTCATAACTTCAAAATTTATACAATACATTTAAATACTATAAATAATTTTACTATATCCATTAGTGTAAGACTGCTCAATTGTGCTTAATTCCCCATCATTGTACTTAAATAGAAAGTCGCATTCAATAAATTGATTAGATGTGTGCTCTTTTGCTTTTCTATGTACATTGAGTATCTCATCTGAAGAGTTACAAAAATAAGTGTCAATTCTATAGCCATACTTCCCAAAATTATATAACGCATCAATAAGTTCGGTTTTAGATAGAACTACCATTGTAATATTTTGCAACAGAGGAATTCCTCCAACATACTTATATATAGTAATTTTAGAGTCGATATAACTGACAAAAGAATAGTTACATATTTCTGGCGTTATATGTTCTATTACTAAAATAATCCTTCCATCATTGTCAAAACCATATTCCATTATTTTGTTTATCTTAGCGGGTTTGTTTTTGAGGAGTCTTCCTTTACGGAAGCCGTCTATTTCGTTCTCAAATGGGTATATATTATAATACCAACCTTTAGAATATACTGTCCGTTTTACACGTTCAATGTATTCGTTAAATAGAGACCCAAAGGATTTCTCATAATCTTGAAAATCCTTTTCTAATTGTTGTATTTTTATGTTTTCTTTCATTAGAATCTTATACTTTTTAATTTTTGTCTAAATTCTTCTTCACTTTTAGTCGGACTTAAGATATCATAAATAGATTGTTTATATTGTTCTGTATGAACTCTACTATGAGCTATTTTATCAATGGCAAATTGCTCTTTAACGGAAGAACTTCGTGGCAAAAAGATACCATTATCAGCATCATTTATATCTATACCAAATGCTTCCATTTTACCTCTAAGACTAACCATCCTCCAATCATTTGAATTAGACAGAACTATATGGTGTGCTGCATTGGGATAAGGTGGCTCTACTTTTCCAGCGGCGATCATGTTAGCTCGTAATTTTTGTGCGTCCTTAGAGCAATCCAGTCCCCACGGATCCATCCACGTATTCACATCCTGCACATACCCATAGAGTGTCGGGTTGTTACCCGCCAGCCCAATGGGGTCAGAAGAAATATACATCCCCATATCCGGCGAGTAGTACCTGAACCTGTTGTAATCCAGTCCCGTTTCTTCATCCTCGTACTGCCCCTGATAGCGGAACGGCACGAGCATCCGGTCCCCATGGCATTCCGCCACCTTGCCGTACACATCCAGCAGCATCTCCCAGACAAGCTCTCCCTTGCTGTCGTATGCCTGCGTCGGTGTACCCAGGTAGTCATGCACTATCGTGTAGCGTTCCCCGTCCGTAACCTTCGCCACAGGCGTGAACGATGTTCCGTCATAGATCCATGTCACAAGGTTTTCCGGCTTCTCCGTGCCGTCGTATTCCTCGCGTCCGGTCTCGTCCGTGACGAGCCTCGGTCTCAGGACTTCGTCGGTGACCCATTCGTGCAGCACCACGTTGCCGTCCCATCCGAAACGGTGCACAATGTCGCCAGTCCTTTTTGACACCCGTCTGCCGAGGGCGTCATAGCCGAACGTTATCGTCCTGCCGTCGGGAGTCCTCACCCCGGCAAGCATACCGTTGGCGTGCCACTCGTAGCAGGTGTCGCCCGGCTGCCAGCCGGCGAACGGGTCGGTCTCAAGGCTGTTGTCCTTGTTGTCGGCATCATCCGCAGAGAACAGCATACCGAGCCATCCCTTCTTTCCGGTATGCCCGTTTTCCGGAACGGACACATCCCTGCGGCTCTTGTGTACGAGGTTGCCCTCGCAGTCGTAGCGGTAATGGTACTCGCCGTCCCACAGCAGCCGTCCGCCACGGTCATACTCGCGCCCCTTGCATCCGTCTTCACGGTACAGGTTGCCCACCTTGTCGGGGGTGCGGAAGACGCTCTCATACATGGAGTAGTCGCCCCTGACGAGGTTGCACATCGAGTCGTAGTCGAAGATGACCGGCTCCGGTGACAGGTTGCCGCGCATCGACATCAGCCTCGCGCCCACGTCCCAGCGGTAGCTTCTCCAACCCGTGTGGCGGTTGCCCGAACGCACGTGGCGCGAGCGGACAAGCCCCATGTCGTTGTAGTCCGTGGTGATCCTTATCCCTCCTGTTGCGAAACGCTCCACCTCACGCCCGGCATCGTCCCTGCCTATGGTGCTTTCCCATGGCCGGACGTCCCCTCCGGCGTCACCGTATGCGGACGCTTCATCCGCTTCCGGTTTCCCGACGGTGGCCTTTATCCTTTCGACAAGCCCGAGCCTGTCGTATGACAGCTCCGTGTCGGCTCCCAGTGAGCTTACCACACGGATGCGCTCGCCGTATGCGTTGTATTCCGACTCCACCGACATGACCTCCATGAACCTGTCGCCTCCGGGAAGCCCCATCGTCTCCCTTGTCACACGCCCCATCGGGTCGCGTTCGAACACCATGCGCGCCTCACCGTTGTCGGCGGTGGCCATCAGCCCGTTCCTGTCGTAGCCGTATTCCTCTTTCGTGCCGTCGTGGTACTCGGCTGTGAGCACGCGTCCCATGGTGTCGTATGTGTAGGCGGTGCTGCGCCCTCCGGGACGAACTATGCGTGTCACACGTCCGCAACCGTCCCTGTGGTATATGCGCTCTATGCCGCCGTAGTCCTTTTCCGACGATATGTTGCCCGCAAGGTCGCGCCTGAAGACATACCCGGCACCGGCCTCGTTGACCACCTCGCGCAGGCGGTCCATCCCGTCGTAGCGGAAGCTCACCCTGTTCCCGCCTTCCTCGCGCCATGTCATGCTTCCCACGGAGTTGTAGCCCATGCGGACATGGCGTCGCGCGTCACGCGCCTCCGTGATGCTGTCATAGCTGTCGTAGCCGAGGTGTATGACGTTACCGTCACGGGCGTCTATGCGCCGCAGGCGGTCCAGGGCGTCATACACGTAGAACTCCGTGCGGTTGCCGGGAGAGCTTCGCTCGATGAGCCTACCCCTGGCATCATGCTTCCAGCCGCCGAGCAGCCTTCCGTCCTCGTGCCATGACACGAGGTTCAGCGAGCCGTCGTAGGACAGTTCGGAGCGGCGGTCTCCCTTGCCGACGCCCACGGGCTGGCCGTGGCTGTCGTAGGTGAACTCCGTGACGCCGCCTTCACGGTCTATGAAGCGGCTGACAAGGTGCGGACGCTCCGTGTCGTACAGGCGGACGGTCTTGCCGCCCTCACGGTCCACGTGGATGCTCAGCCGTCCCTTGTCGTCGTATATGTACATCTCGCCGCTGCCGTCGGGGTACGTGACGCCGGTGAGGTTGCCGTCATTGTCGTAACTGTAGCCCGTGACGCCGCCCTCTGGGTCGATGGTGCGGTAAGGCTCCATGAAGTCCGTGTAGCTGTGGCGCGTCTCGTTGCCGAGCGGGTCGATTTCGGCGGTCACAAGCTGGTCGGGTGTATAGCGGTAGGTGGTCGTGCCGCCCGTGGAGTCGGTCACGAGGTTGTAGCCTTCGGAGGGGTGGTACTCGATACGTCCCTCCATCATGCCGTCATTGCCGTAGGTATGGACGCACCGTCCCTTGCTGTCGTATTCCCAGTAGTAGGTGTCGCCGTTGCGGTCAGTCTTCTCCGTCATCAGGTGGCCGCTATACGACATCTCCGTGGTCTTGTCCATGGCGTCGGTGATGCCCGTCATGTTGCCGGATTCGTCGTAGGTGTACGACACCAGACGCTCTTCTCCCTTGTCGGTGACGAACGACAGGCTCGTGACGCGTCCCTTCGTGTCGGTGGCGGCGTGTACCGTGCGTCCGGCAGGGTCGCTCAGTCCGGAGAACCTGCCGTTGCTGAAACGGAGCTGTATGTGAAGCCCGTCGGGGTTTTCTATGCGCGTCATGCGCCACGCGCCGCCGTCCCGCATGTCGAAGCGGTATGTAAGCAGGCTGTCATGGCTGTATGCCTCGTAGCCTTTTTCGGTGCGGCGCAGCGTCGTGCGTTCCGTGCGCATGTAGAACTCGCCGCCCGGTGCTATCGGCGGGAAAGCGACGGCACGGCCGTCCTCCATGCGGAGCATCGTCACGCCCTCGTCCTCGAAACTTTCCACCGTGCGGTCATAGCAGCAGTGTACGCCATGGCCCAGCCAGCCCTCGTACTCCGAATCGGAGTACCATACCCGGCTCCATTCCAGCGGAAGCGGTGACGGGAATCCGAAGTCCGTGCCCTCGTAAACCACAACTCCGTTAACGAGGTTCACAGGCTCGAAGCCTAATTTACACAAGAATCGACTTAGCTTGTTAGGCCCTTTGGTTATTTGTCTTTTCAGGTTGAATTTTCTTATCTTGTTCCGTGCGCATTTCATCAGGGAACTGAACCCTATGCTCGCCGCAAGTCCCGTCAGCATTCCGCCCCAGTCGGGGACATAGGGACCGCCTACCATGACGGGCTTGCCTGTGGGAACAGGAAGGGAAAAGGAGGTCGGGGCGAAAAGGCTCGGTATAAGTTTGGTCTTTTTCCCTTTTTTACTGAATGATGCAGACAGCGGTATGCCCACGTCGTTGCACGTCATCACCATGTGACCTTTCGGACTCATGCGGATGCCGTCGCAGAACACGGTCTGCGAGGCGAAGAAGTTCATGCTCTCGTGCCCGATCATCGAAGCCATGGCGAAAGGTCCGGCAAGCGGGATGTGCATCAGGGGGATAATCATGCCGCCCGTGTCCGAGACGCCGCGCTTCAGCCCGTTCACGCTTACGTTCGTGCCAAGGAACGGTATGTAGTCGGCGGGGTCCATCACCATACCTATGTAAGGGTGGATGGGATTGAAGGGGGGAGCTGTCGTCACATGGACGTCAACCCCGACTACCATAGTGATATGACTGTCCGCGAGTAGCATTTAATAACTAAATTCAGAATTTCCAATTAATCAAGTGTGAACTTGAAATATTCTTCAAAAGAAGAAAATATTTCATTGAATATAGAAACCTTATTTTCTATATTGATATCAACACTGTACACTTTGCTATCTTCTGTGCCGTTTTGAGGAATACTTAATACATAGTAGTTCTCATCTTCATTATATTCTAATACTATATAATTTAATGGTAACTTATGCATACTTCTTGCCTCTAATGTATCATGTAATGTGCTACCTGTTGATGTAGAATTATCCCATTTTTTAAAAAGTCCAGAAATGTATGTATCATAGATACTACACGAACCACACTCCAATAAGAATGCTTTATATTCTTTTGGAAAAACAATATCTAATTGCTGCTCTACGGATTTTATTAGTTCTAAACTAACACCTCCAAAAATTTCTATATCAGAATTGTTTTTTTGTTTTTCTAATGCATAATTTAAGTAATTCATATTAAAAACATTTACTTTTTATAGAACTTAATTGTTTTGCTCTCTCTTTCCAATAGTTAGCTTTGAAATTTTTATAACTTTTTGCAAGTATTGGGTTATTTCTAAAACTTTGCCCATCTTCAATTAAACCATGCAGTTGTTTACTATATTTTTGATGGGTCGTTTGAGCCAATTCAACCATTGCTCCAGGTTCTTGCCCCAAAATATGATGAAGATTTATAGGTTTCCCATCAAAACCAATAGGAGCATTCCCTGCTTTCATTAAATCTAAGTTAGTTGCACCAGCTTGAATTTTTGCTCGGATAGAAGGATGAACGCTTGAATCAACAAAATCGGGTACCCCAGTAACAAAATCAGTTGTATTTTGATAAACTTTTCTTCCTAAGATATTTATTATAACATACTTGCTTAATCCAAGAATATCATTTAATAAATTTACATCTTCCACATATCCATAGAGAGTCGGATTATTTCCCGCCAGCCCAATTGGGTCAGAAGAAATATACATCCCCATATCCGGCGAGTAGTACCTGAATCTGTTGTAATACAATCCCGTTTCTTCATCCTCGTACTGTCCCTGATAACGGAACGGCACGAGCATCCGGTCCCCATGGCATTCCGCCACCTTGCCGTACACATCCAGCAGCATCTCCCAGACAAGCTCTCCCTTGCTGTCGTATGCCTGCGTCGGTGTACCCAGGTAGTCATGCACTATCGTGTAGCGTTCCCCGTCCGTAACCTTCGCCACAGGCGTGAACGATGTTCCGTCATAGATCCATGTCACAAGGTTTTCCGGCTTCTCCGTGCCGTCGTATTCCTCGCGTCCGGTCTCGTCCGTGACGAGCCTCGGTCTCAGGACTTCGTCGGTGACCCATTCGTGCAGCACCACGTTGCCGTCCCATCCGAAACGGTGCACAATGTCGCCAGTCCTTTTTGACACCCGTCTGCCGAGGGCGTCATAGCCGAACGTTATCGTCCTGCCGTCGGGAGTCCTCACCCCGGCAAGCATACCGTTGGCGTGCCACTCGTAGCAGGTGTCGCCCGGCTGCCAGCCGGCGAACGGGTCGGTCTCAAGGCTGTTGTCCTTGTTGTCGGCATCATCCGCAGAGAACAGCATACCGAGCCATCCCTTCTTTCCGGTATGCCCGTTTTCCGGAACGGACACATCCCTGCGGCTCTTGTGTACGAGGTTGCCCTCGCAGTCGTAGCGGTAATGGTACTCGCCGTCCCACAGCAGCCGTCCGCCACGGTCATACTCGCGCCCCTTGCATCCGTCTTCACGGTACAGGTTGCCCACCTTGTCGGGGGTGCGGAAGACGCTCTCATACATGGAGTAGTCGCCCCTGACGAGGTTGCACATCGAGTCGTAGTCGAAGATGACCGGCTCCGGTGACAGGTTGCCGCGCATCGACATCAGCCTCGCGCCCACGTCCCAGCGGTAGCTTCTCCAACCCGTGTGGCGGTTGCCCGAACGCACGTGGCGCGAGCGGACAAGCCCCATGTCGTTGTAGTCCGTGGTGATCCTTATCCCTCCTGTTGCGAAACGCTCCACCTCACGCCCGGCATCGTCCCTGCCTATGGTGCTTTCCCATGGCCGGACGTCCCCTCCGGCGTCACCGTATGCGGACGCTTCATCCGCTTCCGGTTTCCCGACGGTGGCCTTTATCCTTTCGACAAGCCCGAGCCTGTCGTATGACAGCTCCGTGTCGGCTCCCAGTGAGCTTACCACACGGATGCGCTCGCCGTATGCGTTGTATTCCGACTCCACCGACATGACCTCCATGAACCTGTCGCCTCCGGGAAGCCCCATCGTCTCCCTTGTCACACGCCCCATCGGGTCGCGTTCGAACACCATGCGCGCCTCACCGTTGTCGGCGGTGGCCATCAGCCCGTTCCTGTCGTAGCCGTATTCCTCTTTCGTGCCGTCGTGGTACTCGGCTGTGAGCACGCGTCCCATGGTGTCGTATGTGTAGGCGGTGCTGCGCCCTCCGGGACGAACTATGCGTGTCACACGTCCGCAACCGTCCCTGTGGTATATGCGCTCTATGCCGCCGTAGTCCTTTTCCGACGATATGTTGCCCGCAAGGTCGCGCCTGAAGACATACCCGGCACCGGCCTCGTTGACCACCTCGCGCAGGCGGTCCATCCCGTCGTAGCGGAAGCTCACCCTGTTCCCGCCTTCCTCGCGCCATGTCATGCTTCCCACGGAGTTGTAGCCCATGCGGACATGGCGTCGCGCGTCACGCGCCTCCGTGATGCTGTCATAGCTGTCGTAGCCGAGGTGTATGACGTTACCGTCACGGGCGTCTATGCGCCGCAGGCGGTCCAGGGCGTCATACACGTAGAACTCCGTGCGGTTGCCGGGAGAGCTTCGCTCGATGAGCCTACCCCTGGCATCATGCTTCCAGCCGCCGAGCAGCCTTCCGTCCTCGTGCCATGACACGAGGTTCAGCGAGCCGTCGTAGGACAGTTCGGAGCGGCGGTCTCCCTTGCCGACGCCCACGGGCTGGCCGTGGCTGTCGTAGGTGAACTCCGTGACGCCGCCTTCACGGTCTATGAAGCGGCTGACAAGGTGCGGACGCTCCGTGTCGTACAGGCGGACGGTCTTGCCGCCCTCACGGTCCACGTGGATGCTCAGCCGTCCCTTGTCGTCGTATATGTACATCTCGCCGCTGCCGTCGGGGTACGTGACGCCGGTGAGGTTGCCGTCATTGTCGTAACTGTAGCCCGTGACGCCGCCCTCTGGGTCGATGGTGCGGTAAGGCTCCATGAAGTCCGTGTAGCTGTGGCGCGTCTCGTTGCCGAGCGGGTCGATTTCGGCGGTCACAAGCTGGTCGGGTGTATAGCGGTAGGTGGTCGTGCCGCCCGTGGAGTCGGTCACGAGGTTGTAGCCTTCGGAGGGGTGGTACTCGATACGTCCCTCCATCATGCCGTCATTGCCGTAGGTATGGACGCACCGTCCCTTGCTGTCGTATTCCCAGTAGTAGGTGTCGCCGTTGCGGTCAGTCTTCTCCGTCATCAGGTGGCCGCTATACGACATCTCCGTGGTCTTGTCCATGGCGTCGGTGATGCCCGTCATGTTGCCGGATTCGTCGTAGGTGTACGACACCAGACGCTCTTCTCCCTTGTCGGTGACGAACGACAGGCTCGTGACGCGTCCCTTCGTGTCGGTGGCGGCGTGTACCGTGCGTCCGGCAGGGTCGCTCAGTCCGGAGAACCTGCCGTTGCTGAAACGGAGCTGTATGTGAAGCCCGTCGGGGTTTTCTATGCGCGTCATGCGCCACGCGCCGCCGTCCCGCATGTCGAAGCGGTATGTAAGCAGGCTGTCATGGCTGTATGCCTCGTAGCCTTTTTCGGTGCGGCGCAGCGTCGTGCGTTCCGTGCGCATGTAGAACTCGCCGCCCGGTGCTATCGGCGGGAAAGCGACGGCACGGCCGTCCTCCATGCGGAGCATCGTCACGCCCTCGTCCTCGAAACTTTCCACCGTGCGGTCATAGCAGCAGTGTACGCCATGGCCCAGCCAGCCCTCGTACTCCGAATCGGAGTACCATACCCGGCTCCATTCCAGCGGAAGCGGTGACGGGAATCCGAAGTCCGTGCCCTCGTAAACCACAACTCCGTTAACGAGGTTCACAGGCTCGAAGCCTAATTTACACAAGAATCGACTTAGCTTGTTAGGCCCTTTGGTTATTTGTCTTTTCAGGTTGAATTTTCTTATCTTGTTCCGTGCGCATTTCATCAGGGAACTGAACCCTATGCTCGCCGCAAGTCCCGTCAGCATTCCGCCCCAGTCGGGGACATAGGGACCGCCTACCATGACGGGCTTGCCTGTGGGAACAGGAAGGGAAAAGGAGGTCGGGGCGAAAAGGCTCGGTATAAGTTTGGTCTTTTTCCCTTTTTTACTGAATGATGCAGACAGCGGTATGCCCACGTCGTTGCACGTCATCACCATGTGACCTTTCGGACTCATGCGGATGCCGTCGCAGAACACGGTCTGCGAGGCGAAGAAGTTCATGCTCTCGTGCCCGATCATCGAAGCCATGGCGAAAGGTCCGGCAAGCGGGATGTGCATCAGGGGGATAATCATGCCGCCCGTGTCCGAGACGCCGCGCTTCAGCCCGTTCACGCTTACGTTCGTGCCAAGGAACGGTATGTAGTCGGCGGGGTCCATCACCATACCTATGTAAGGGTGGATGGGATTGAAGGGGGGAGCTGTCGTCACATGGACGTCAACCCCGACTACCATAGTGATATGACTGTCCGCAAGTAACATGATTCTGTTATTTTAGGTTTCTCAGTGAGTATTCCGCATCGAGTTTGGCTGCCAGTTCCTTTGTGGAAAGCTGCCAGTCCTCGCCATATAAGTCAGACATACGTTTTGAGATTTCGTCTCTTTTTGACGAATCAAGGCTGTATGTTTTGTCAAGATAGGTAGAGGCAATAAATGAGAAATTGATGATCTTTAAGTCTTCGTCAGAAAATGAGTATCCATACTCAAATGCCTCATTTAAGATCGGTTCGTATGTAAGCCTGTCTTTTTTCAATGCCATAAGTAGTGCATAGTTGTATTCATTTACAACCTCGGTTTTCATATTGACCTCCTTGGCTATTTTGACGGCTGTCATAAATTGTTTGATGGCTTCTGTTATATCTTTATTGTAACTGTGTACAGTTCCTTTGTAATTATAGAGTTGTAACAGGATTTGTGCGCAATCCTGCTCATCATGGTATTTGGGAAGGACCAAAGCTATCCCTTTGTCAAACAAATCATGGCAGAACCCGGCTTCGCGATGAAACTTCACCATGAATCCCCCAAACATAAGGTAAGACGAAGCCATAAATGCCGTTCCGCCAATTTCACGGCTTAGCCTTATCAGTTCATGTCCCAGCTTCTTTGCTTCATCCTTGTTTCCTTTCGATGCCGCTTCTCCAAGTTCAAACAGGCATTTCCGATATTTTACGTTCGGATCTTGTGGATTACCTTGGGTCGCAATTTCTTTGTATGCACCGGTCATATTCTGATTGGGGATGTCTATTAAGCATATCTTGCCTTTCATTTCAGACAGCAGAATATCATAGACTTCTCTCTTTTTATAGTCAATTAGAATAAGCGCAACCCCTGCGGGCAGTCGCTCGGCAATGTCCTTTATTACTTCATTCAGAGCTTCCACATCGCCAATGCGGGATATGAAGAGGGTTACGCCGAGTAGATTGTCGTTTCCGACAAATGTCTTGAAACTTGTAACAAGACGAATATACAAGTCTCGTAGTTTATCTGCACTTAGAGAACTGACAGATGTCAACTCTGACTTAAATGAAGAAAAATCCGCCCAATCCCAATCGGGATTTTTCTCTACATCCATGGAAAACGAATCTATCCATGTTTTTATCAAGAACTTATAAAAGTCTGTTTTATCATCATAGTCAGCTTTGAAACCGACAATTATATCCGACGTGCAGCCATGTTCGGAGGCTTCAAGCCGTATGAATCCTTCTACAATTTGATAATCAGTCGGTTCGCAAACGAGACAATAAATCTTTGCATCGGGAAATTTCTCCCGATTTTCAATCCATAAGTCCTGTACGTTGCTGATTCTTATGGCTATCGGATTATGTTCGTTATTTATCATGGATTAAAATTAAGTAAACCGCCTTTTATATTTGTCATCGCAGAACCATCCACATCAACGGTTGCTCCCGTTGCTTTCAGTGTGGCAGATGCTTTTATATCTATCGTAGCCGCCTCTTCCTTAATGGACGTATCGCTTTTTATTTTTGCCTCGGACTTACCTTCAAAAGTGGATGTTTTGCCAAGTACTTCAACCTCTGAATCGGCTTCAATTCTTATCTTTTCGTCAGCAAGTATCTCCAATTCTTTGGAATGGATGGTTATTTTATCCTTTGCATCAATGGTGATGGTATTGTCACCGTTCAAGATGATTGTGCTTCCGGTCGGATCAGCAATGGTAACGCTTCCTTTTTCATCATCAAGCGTTATGGTACAACCGCTGCGGGTAGTCAGGCTTTTTGTTTTATTTGAACTGCCGCCACCGGTGCCTGACTTTCCATGGAATAAGCTGCCAAGTACAAACGGACGGTTCGGGTCATCATATCTGAA
>OGQZ01002803.1_pt1 | contig 11681 bp, 10 predicted proteins | sample 1553321 | NCBI WGS metagenome assembly OGQZ01 (sample SAMEA2579958, study PRJEB22360) | human gut metagenome | reverse complement strand
AAATAAGATTATTACTACCGGAGGGGGCGGAGCGGTAACTGCTTCATCGAAAGAGGCACTTGATCACATGAAATATATTTCTACCCAGGCAAAAAATGATACATTATATTATGTGCATGACGAAGTGGGATATAATTATCGTATGACTAATATTCAGGCGGCACTAGGAGTCGCACAAATGGAAGAATTGCCAGAGTTTATAAGACGCAAAAAAAGCAATTATCAGCTTTATGAGGAACTGTTAAAAGATTTTTCAAAAGGGAGTCTGCTTTCATTTAGGGAAAATACAGACTCAAATCATTGGTTTTATTCTTTAGCGTTTCATAAGGATGTGTGCAAAAATAGTTTGCGGAATATTATTGAAGAGTTACAAAAAAGCGGTGTACAGACAAGACCTATCTGGGGATTGATTCACGAGCAGAAACCGTACAGAGGAAGTATTACTTATCATATAGAAAAGGCAGAATATTACAGAGAAAGAGTATTAAATATTCCGTGCAGTACACAGATTACAGAGGAAGATATTGAATTTGTTGCAGAGTGTATAAAGGGACTTTAGGAACAGAGGTGGCAAAGAAATGAGTGATTTACTGGGGCAGTATATAAATAAAATGTTGGAATTTGAGGAAAAGGGCTATCTGGATGAGGCATTGGAATTGAGCAATAAAATGCTGGATACGTTTGTCGAGGACAAATTAGAGATTCTTTTTGAGCGGGGAAAGCTTCAATTTAGAAATGCAAATTATCAGGAAGCATTGACGGATTTTATTTATGCTTATCAGATTTCTAATGATCCGGAGATTTATGAATTGGTGTTAGAGGCATATTTATATCCGAATCAGGAGAATCTTATCCTACAGTATCAGGAAAACCTGAAATTATTGGAAAACTATCCACATTATAAAAATGAATATCCGCAAGAGGAAGAACTGCATTTTTATCCGATTTTTCAAAATGATCAGATGGTGGCATGTGTAGATACACAGAGCAGGACATTTGCAATTAATCACAAGCAGGAAATTAAGAACTACCCGGAGCATGGGAACTGTTATATGATGTTTAATGAGCTTTGGTCAGAGGATATTTTAAAATGCGAGGAAATGTGCAGGATTTTGAAGCCTTTTTTGGATATAAATATACCTATGTATCTGGTATATGACAAGTTATACTGGCTTTTGTTTTTACAGCTACAGGATGTGACAGCATTTATAGAATCAAAGCGTATGGTCTTTTTAGTGGGTGAGAAGGCATTCCGTGAGTATCTGTCGGATACTCAGGTAATTATGCCGAACAGAGTGCAAGATGAGAAATATGCAAATTATATACAAGCATTATCAGAAGTAACCGTTATTAAATACCAATATTATAATCAGGGGCTTGAAAAAATACATCAATATTATTTTGGAAACAAAGAAATGATTGATGAACATATTAAGTCGGGGAAACCGAAGATTTTATTTATGACCAGCCGTTTTACAACCGTATTACAATATCACACGAGAGATTGTATGGAGGCGGCACAAACTCTTGGATGTGAAACAGAGTTGGTGATAGAACCGGACGGAATCAGGAGGGTGACAGATTTTTATACAGTGGAACGACTGGCAGAATTCAAGCCGGATATCATTTTTTGTATTGATCATTTCAGAGATGAACATCTGGATATACCATCCGAAATTATATGGATTACCTGGGTACAGGATCCATTGTCGCATATTATGGACAAGGTAACACCGGGGAAGCTGACAGATAGAGATTTTATTATGAATCATCTTATTACATGGAAGAAATTTTTTGATGTGGGATATCCGCAGAAACTATTAATAGATGCTCCAATACCTGCGAACCAACACATTTATAAACCATATCAGTTGACAGACAAAGAAAAAGAAGAATATGCGTGTGATATTTGCTTTGTCTGTCATGCGAGTGATGTGGATTCACATATTGTAGAAGAATTAAGAAAATATCCGCAGGAGCTTTGGGATGCAATTGCAGCAATCTATAAAGGATATCAGAGCTTTGTATATGAGACGGGAAAAATGTTTTACTGTTTAGAAAGTTTTGAAGAATACATAAAGGGTTGTCTAGCACAGAATTATCAAATAGAATTAAGAAAGAAAAGTTTGGAATACATTACCAATGATATGTATCTGTGGTTCAATCAAAGAGTTTTTCGTCAAGCCCTTGTAGATTGGATTTTGGATGCCGGTTATACAAATATTAAACTTTGGGGAAACGGCTGGTCCGACAATGAAAAGTATAGAGAGTATGCTATGGGACCGGCAGAAAATGGAGAAACACTCTCTAAGATTTATCAGGCATCTAAAATAGTAATTGGAAACAATATTCTTACTACTGCGGCAGCCAGAGCATGGGAATCTATGTTGAGTGGGGCGTTCTATTTGAGCAATTATATCCCCGAAAATGCAGATATAACAGATATTAGAAAGGTTTTAGAAGAGAAAGACTATGTTATGTTTCATACGAAAGAGGAGTTACTGGAGAAAGTATCATACTATTTAAGTCATGAGGAAGAACGTTTGAAAATGGTGCAAAGAGGAAGAAAAGCTGCGTTAGCAAAAATGACTTATGATAGTTTAATGAAGCGGGTATTAGATACAGTGGCGGAACGATTGGAGGAATAGTAATGGCAGATAAAATAAGAATGGATTCACATAAACTCATTTATCATCCTGAACGTGTGGCGGCCTGGCAGAGAGGCGAGAATATTTATCCGATTGAGTTGGAAATAGGATTAACAAATGCATGTAATCATCGTTGTGTTTTTTGTGCAGTAGATTATACAGGTTATCGTCCGACCATGTTTGACGGACAAGTCTTAAAAGAACGAATTACAGAGTTTGCAGATAAAGGTGTGAAGAGTATCATTTATGCTGGCGAAGGTGAACCGTTGTTAAACAGGGAGGCAGTCAATATCATTAATCATACAAAAGCAAGTGGTATTGATGCAGCAATGTCTACAAATGGAGTGCTGTTAACCCCGGAAGTATCCAGAGACTGTCTGGCGGATTTGACCTGGATACGCTTTAGTACGGCAGCAATTACAGACGCTTCTTATGAGAAAATACATCAATGTAAAAAGGGAGATCTTCAGATTGTACTTCATAATATGGAAGAAGCAGTACGTGTAAAGAAAGATAAACACGCATCGACTACGATTGGAGTACAGCTTTTATTACTTCCTGAAAATAAAGGCGAAGTTGTTCAGATGGCAAAAGAATTAAAGAAAATCGGAGTAGATTATTTTACCGTCAAGCCATTTTCCCAGCATCCCCAAAGTGGGAACATTTTACAGGTGGATTATCAGGAGTTGCTTGGAGTAGAACAAGAGTTAAAAGATATTGCAACGGATGATTATAAGATATATTTCCGGGCACATTCTATGCAGAAATTAATTTGTAAAAGAGATTATGATCAATGTCTGGCGCTTCCATTTATGGTATATATTGATGCAAAGGGAAATCTTTGGCCATGCATTGTTTTTATGGGAAAAGAGGAGCTAAGCTATGGAAATCTCTATCAGGAATCCTTTGAAGAAATCTGGGAAGGCGAAAGACGGAAAAAATTGATGGAATATTTCTATGCATTAGATTTAGAAAAGAATTGTAGAGAGTTATGCAGACTGGATGAGATGAATAAGTATTTAGCGGAATTGAAACATCCGGGTGAACACGTAAACTTTATTTAAAAGCAGGAGATAAATATATGTTGGAAGATTTGGCAAAGGAGATCAGAAAAGAAATAATGCTGACTGCATGTTGCGGTAATACGGGGCATCTGGCATCTTCATTTTCGGCGGTAGAGATTATGACAGCGTTGTATTTTGGAGATATTCTTTGTTATGATAAGGAGGATCCTTATTGGGAGGACAGGGATAAAGTAATCATAAGCAAAGGTCATGCAACACTTGTTCTTTATAGTGTGTTAAAGCATATTGGTTATATAACCCAGGAACAGATGGAAACGTTTTGCCAGCCTGGTTCGGAATTTGGTGGGGAGGCGAAGTATGGGGATATTCCGGGTATTGAAGCGACAACGGGCTCTTTGGGACATGGCTTATCCTTTGCAGTTGGAATTGCCATGGCAAATAAGTTAGATGGAAGAAAGAGCCGGGTATATGTGCTACTAGGAGATGGAGAATGTCAGGAGGGCTCTGTCTGGGAGGCTGTACTTTCGGCGGCACATCACAGATTAGATAATTTGACGGTGATTCTGGATAGAAACCAACTTCAGGCAATGGGAGATACAGAGGAGATTGTGGGAATTGATCCTATGGATAAAAAGTGGGAAGATTTCGGATGGCATGTAACAGAAGTGGATGGACATGATATTGAGGCATTGAATGACGTTTTTCGTGCAGATAAAGACTTGCAGGAAGAAAGACCGCGTTTAATTATTGCAAATACAATAAAGGGAAAAGGAGTTTCCTTCATGGAGAATGTTCCGATTTGGCATTATCGTATGCCAAATGAAGCAGAAATGGAAATAGTGAAAAGGGAACTTGAGATTTCAGAAGAGGAGATAGAGCATGCGAAATACATATTTGAAAGAAGTATATAATATTGCCAAAAAAGATAAGAATGTTCTTTCGTTAGTTTCGGATAATGGAATGATTGTCTATGATGATTTTCGCAGAGATTTGCCGAATCAATATTTTAATTTTGGAATTTCTGAAGGTCATATGATTACTGCGGCAGCAGGAATGGCAAGTTGTGGAAAAATACCGTTTGCTTATACAATAGGTTCTTTTTTAGCATACCGTTCTTATGAGTTTATCCGTTTAGATGTGTGTTTGCAAAAACTTAACGTTAAAATCGTGGGAATCGGAGCCGGAGTAACCTATGGGTATTTAGGACCGACTCATCATAGTACGGAAGATATTGCAGTTCTCCGCTGTCTTCCGAATCTGACGCTTTTATCTCCGGCAACACCAAAAGAAGCAAGGACTTTAGTTCAATATGCATATGAGCTGAATGGTCCGGTATATATCCGGTTAGGCAACAATCTGCCAAAGGAATTGTACGAAGAAGAAATGGAGGTCATACCGGGGAAGGCAAGTGTGGTCAGAAAAGGAAAGGACATTGCAGTTTTTGCTACCGGGGAAATTTTATATGAGGTAATGGAAGCAGCAGACAGACTCATGGAAAAAGGAATTGATACAGAGGTCATCAGCGTACATACATTAAAGCCTTTTGACAAAGAATTTGTGATTGAGACGGCTAAAAGATATTCGCGAATCTATTCCGTGGAGGAGCATAGTATTCATGGTGGCTTAGGAGGTATGATAGCGGAAGTATTGACAGAACAGGGTATTGGCACAAGGTTGATTAGAATTGGGATGGAAGATACTTTTGCAAAAGGATATGGTACCAGAAAACAGGTATTAGCGGCAAATAAATTAGATGCAAATGGCATTTTGGAAAAAATAGTAAATAGCTGATAGGAGGAGAAGAGATGGAAGAACAAAAGTATATTTTAGATGGAAGTAAGGTATTGTGGCACCAGGAGCGGTTAAAAGAGTGGAATTATGGAAATGGAAAAGTTGCACCAATTACCATTGACTGTGCACTAACGACAAAGTGTAGTTATCGTTGTGTTTACTGTTATGGAAAAATGCAATGTATCAATCAGTCTGATAATATGGATAAAGAAACTATTTTTAATTTTTTGGATGATGCGGCAGAAATAGGAGTAAAGGGTGTAAGTTTTGTGAGTGACGGTGAAAGTACCTGTAATCCTCATTTAAAAGATGCTATTATTCATGGATATGAGAATGGATTAGATATGGCATTGGGAACGAATGGTTATTTGCTAAAGGACGAGGAGTTAGAAGAAATTCTGCCATGTCTTACCTATCTTCGCTTTAATATTTCAGCAGGAGAAGCGGAGCGATATGCATATATTCATGGCTGTCCTGAGAAATGCTATTATAAGGTTGTCAATACAATAAAAGAAGCGGTCAGAATTAGAAATGAGAAAAAACTGAACGTAACAATTGGACTTCAGATGGTTCTTATGCCTGAGTTTGAAGACCAGATTATACCGCTGACAAAGCTTGGAAAAGAATTAGAAGTGGATTATTTAGTTATTAAACATTGCAGTGATGATGAGGAAGGAACTTTAGGCGTTGATTATAGCAAATATGATAGTTTGGTAGAAACCCTGAAAGAAGCGGAGAGTTATTCTACAGAAACTTATCAGGTATCTGCAAAATGGTCTAAAATTTTAAGTCATGGAAAAAAATCTTATTGCAAATGCTTTGGGGCACCATTAATTATTCAGATGTCCGGAACCGGCTTAGTGGCACCTTGTGGAATGTTTTTTAATGAAAAATATAAAAAGTATCATATTGGAAATATCAAAGAAACACGTTTTAAAGATTTATGGGAAAGTGACCGTTATTGGGAGGTTATGAAGTCTTTAACAGAAGACGGGTTCAATCCGAATACCGATTGTGGTACCTTGTGTTTACAACACAAAACGAATGAAGTGTTATGGGACATTTATCAAAAGCATGAGATTCCAAAACCGACAGGTGAGAAACCAAACCATATTAACTTTATATAGTATGAGGATAATCAAAAACTAATGGGAAAAATCATATCAAAAAACGAAGTAGAAGAAATTAAAGAGTTAAAGAAACAGGGCAAGAAAATCGTACTCTGTCACGGAGTATTTGACCTGGTACATCCGGGACATATCATTCACTTTCAGGAAGCAAAAAAATTAGGGGATGTATTGGTAGTGTCAATTACTGCCGCAGAATATGTACGGAAAGGACCGGGAAGACCGTATTTTGATGATGAGATGCGGCTAAAATTCTTATCTGCAATCGAATGTATTGATTATGTTATGCTTTCGGAGGGCTATACAGTAGATGATATTGTAGAAGCGGTAGAGCCGGATTTATATGTCAAGGGAAAAGAGTATGCAAAATCAGAAGAGGACATTACAGGAAAGATTGACGAGGAAGTAGCACTTGTACGCAGGCATGGCGGAGACGTTGCTTATACGGATGGTCAGGTCTTTAGTTCCACAAGATTGATTAACAATGCATTACCGGCATTGTCAGAAGATGTAAAGAAGTTTGTGGAGGACTTTCACCAGCAGTATACAATACAGGATATCAGGAATTATGCAGAAAAAATGCAGAATTTAAAGGTTCTTGTAGTTGGTGATGCGATTGTGGATGAGTATATTTTCTGTAATGTACAGGGATTGATGTCAAAGGATATGGGATATTCTGCAAGATATAACTATACAGAGCAGTATATGGGAGGTTCTCTGGCAGTAGCACGTCATCTGGCATCCTTTAATGACAATGTTACCCTGATGAGTGTCGTAGGAACGGAGAAAGCCGTACATAGCAGAATTCTAGACGAGTTAAGCAATAAAATGCGTGTGGACTTGACCTATAGTGAGGAGTTTGACACCATTGTAAAAAGGCGTTATGTAACCGTAAATGAAAAACGAGAAGAAGTAGATAAGATATTCGCCATCAACAATCTTCCGACGCCGATGGTCATTGACGCAGAAACCATGGATAAATTTAAAGCGAATTTGAGAGAAAAAATAGCAGATTATGATGTTGTGATTCTCTGTGATTTTGGCCATGGACTTATTGATGGCGAGGTCATGAAAATGATACAGGAGCACGCGAAGTTCTTAGCATTGAACTGTCAGACAAACTCCTCAAACTATGGAAAGAACCTGATTACCAAGTACAGACGCGCAGATGTGTTTGCATTAGACCAAAAAGAATTAGGTCTTGCATTTTCCGAGTATCAGAGTAGTGAGGAGGAGCAACTGCTTCATTTATCAGAACATCTTCATACACATGGCTGGCTGACGCAAGGTTCAAAGGGTGCGACTTCCGTAGAATCCGGAAAGCTAAAGAGTTGTCCGGCATTCACTTTAAAGGTTAAGGATACAATAGGTGCGGGTGATGCATTTTTTGCATTGGCAAGTCTGACGGTTGCAGCGGGAGCACCCATAGAGATTGGAACCTTTATGGGAAATGTAGCGGGAGCATTAGCAGCAAACATCATGGGTAACAAAGAAGCAATAGGCAAGGTGAATGTTCTCAAGTATGCAAGTACATTGTTAAATATATAATGTGTATCAAGATTTTTGGAAAATCTTCTACATAAGAACAGGAGTAAAAAGAACGGATAGTATCCGTTCAGAGCGGCTTGCCAATACGTTTTTACGAAGGTGTTACCGGGAGCAGAGGCAGGGAAACAGTATGTTAGAGTTTGATTTGACAAAAGATGAAAGCTGACATCACGAGCATAAGCATAGAAGAATTTTGTGAGGATACAGGGCAATAAATCAGGAAAATTCAAGGAGTGAAGGTATATGAATTGTTTTTTAGAATATTATGATAAGCATAATATATCACCAGTAAAACAAAAAATTGATGATATAGAAATTCATCATAAAAAAAGAGAATGAACAGGATTTCCGCGATGCCATCGGTGACCGTTTAAGCGATAAGGTGGAAATCGTGTATGTCCATCAGGATCTGAATAATATTCCGGAGGGCTTTCAGGTTCCGGAAGGACGTGTGAAACCGTGGGGAACGGGACATGCCGTATTAAGTTGTGCTGAAGTTATTGACGGCCCGTTTGTGGTGATCAATGCAGATGATTATTATGGAACACATGCTTTTAAGATGGCATATGATTTTCTGGCCCAGGCACAGGAGGATACCGTTCCTGCCCAGTATATGATGGTAGGCTACCGTCTGGAAAATACACTGACAGACAACGGCTATGTATCCCGTGGGGTCTGCGAGACAGATGCGGACGGTTACCTTGCGGACATCAATGAGAGAACTCATATCGAGAAACGTGACGGCGGAGCAGCCTACACAGAAGACGATGGAAAAACATGGACCAGCCTTCCGGGAGACACACCGGTATCCATGAACATGTGGGGCTTTACCGGCGGTTTTATGAAAGAGCTGGTAAACCGTTTTCCTGTATTTCTCCAGAAGAATATTCCGGAGAATCCTCTGAAATGTGAATATTTCCTTCCGTTTGTAGTGGATGAACTTTTAAAAGAAAAGAAAGCAACCGTCAAAGTCCTTACCACACAGGACAAATGGTACGGAGTCACCTATAAAGAAGACAAACCGGTAGTGGTTGCGGCAATCCAGAAACTGAAAGATCAGGGACTTTATCCGCAGGGACTTTGGGATTAACCGGAAATTTCTGAGAAACTTTCAAAGATATGGGAAAAGTCAGGTAGTAAACCTGGGTTTCAGCTATTGTGGAAACAGTGGAACAGTGCTAAAATAAACAGGAACAGTTAGATCCAGTAGAGGAGGAGAAAAACTATGGCAATTTTAGTAACAGGTGGAGCAGGATACATTGGAAGTCATACCGTTGTAGAACTGCAGAACGCAGGATATGATGTTGTAGTAGTTGACAATTTATGTAATTCCAGTGAGAAGGCTCTGGACAGAGTATCCAAGATCACAGGAAAACCGGTGAAATTCTATAAAGCAGACATCCTGGACCGTGACGCAATGAATGAAGTTTTTGACAAAGAAGAGATCGACTCCTGTATTCATTTCGCAGGACTGAAAGCAGTAGGTGAATCCGTTGCCAAGCCGTGGGAATATTATGAGAATAATATCGCAGGAACCCTGACACTTGTGGATGTGATGAGAAAGCATAATGTCAAGAATATTATTTTCTCTTCCTCAGCGACCGTATACGGAGATCCGGCAATCATCCCGATCACAGAGGAGTGCCCGAAGGGACAGTGCACCAACCCATATGGCTGGACGAAATCCATGCTGGAGCAGATCCTTACAGATATCCAGAAGGCAGATCCGGAGTGGAATGTAGTTCTTCTTCGTTACTTCAACCCGATCGGTGCTCATAAGAGCGGAACCATCGGTGAGAACCCGAACGGTATCCCGAACAACCTGATGCCATACATCACACAGGTTGCAGTAGGTAAACTGAAAGAACTCGGCGTATTCGGAAACGATTACGATACACCGGACGGAACAGGTGTCCGTGACTACATCCATGTAGTAGACCTTGCCAAAGGCCATGTAAAAGCCCTCAAGAAACTGGAAGATAAATCCGGATTAAGCATTTACAACCTTGGAACAGGTAAAGGCTACAGCGTTCTCGACATTGTTAAGAACTTCGAGGCAGCTACAGGTGTTAAAATCCCATACGTGATCAAAGCACGCCGCCCTGGAGACATCGCAACCTGCTACTCCGATGCATCCAAAGCTGAGAGAGAACTTGGCTGGAAAGCAGAGAACGGAATCCGCGAGATGTGTGCAGACTCCTGGAAATGGCAGAGCCAGAATCCGAATGGATATGAGGATTAAGAAACGGTAAGTACATATCATAAATAAAAACAGGCAGGCTTCTTTTTATAAGAGAGGCCTGCCTGTTTTTTGGGGGTAAAAATGTCGCTTATCATTTCCATAAGCGACACCTGTTTTTCTCAATTATACATAGTTTCCGAATCATAAACAATGATAGCATCGGCAATATGTGTTGTCAAGCCACGAAAAATGCACTATATTTAGCAGGTTATGCTCTTTTTGGGTGTGAGATATTCCTAAATACGCCACCTGGCTTCCTTTTTTCGCCGATTCGTGGTCACAAAAATGGTCAGGCTTTTGCTATAATGAATGAAAAAGGAGACTGCAATTATGCCTAGAAAAGGGGAAAATATCAGAAAGAGAAAAGATGGAAGATGGGAAGCGCGCTATGAAAAATCCCGTGACCAAAATGGCCGGATTCAGTATGGCTATGTATATGCTCACACTTATGATTCTGTAAAAAAGAAAAAGCTGGCAATTTTATGTAAAAACAGGCCACAGACAAATATCGGAAGAAAAATCCTCTTTCGGAACCTTAATCAGGAATGGCTGGCATCTGTTCGATACACTGTAAAGATCAGTACTTATACCTGTTATGAAACTTTGATCAGCATACATATTATTCCTGAATTTGGGGACATTCCTGTAAAATATATCTCATCAGATTCTATATGCAGATTTTCCGAAAAACTGAAAAAAGAAGGGCTTTCTTCCCGCACCATAAAAAACATTCTTATTTTATTCCACAGTATCCTTCAATATGGAGAAAAGCAGGGATATATCAATCATCTTTCTCAGCTGGAATTTCGTTATCCTAAAATAATAGAACATTCTTTTAATATCATATCTCAGGAAAATCTCACAAAATTAATTTCTGTTCTTTGTACAGACACATCCAGATTTTCTATAGGTATTCTGTTATGTATTTACACCGGAATACGGGTTGGTGATGATGATGATAAAATAAGACTAAATCAACGGAAACCCAGTAAATACAAGGGGTTGAGGCGATTTGGTCCTGAAAAAAACTTGCAACGAATCAACAAATTTATGAAGGAAAGGCCTATCTTTTATAAAAACCTTATTCAGATGAAAGAAAATATTCGCTTTTATCTGAGATGCTTTTACTGTATCACGAAAGTGATGATATTACAATTTAATAGCGAAAACAGGACCGAATTAGCTCGTAATGGATGAAAATCTGTTTAGCTGATTCGGTCATTTTTATTGATTGAAAGGTGATGAAAAAATGGCTAGAATTATTTCTATTGTAAACCAAAAAGGGGGAACTGGAAAGTCC
>OGQZ01002799.1_pt1 | contig 11692 bp, 9 predicted proteins | sample 1553321 | NCBI WGS metagenome assembly OGQZ01 (sample SAMEA2579958, study PRJEB22360) | human gut metagenome | reverse complement strand
AGACCATTTCTCCCGCCATGCCGCCTCTCTCCTGCATGCCATGGGCGCGAATACGATCGCTTTCGGCGCAGAGTCTCTCACGAGGGATGAGCTCCTCACGGCTGCACGCTGGGCAATCTCGGAAGACTACGAGCATCTCCTCCACGAAAAAATCGCAGCCGGCCTGTCTTACGGAGAAGCCGCCCATGAAGCGATGGCAGCCGCTTCCCCGTACCTTGCCGGCGAGCTGACGAAGCCGAATAATCTTTTGGGATTCCGCTACACGGAGACGATCCTTCGAAACCACTATGACATGGACATTCTCGTCATTCCCAGGGACATGGAGCATCCCGTCTCTGCGACGAGCGCGCGGCGGGAGCTCCTGTCTCAAAAAAGGACGGCTCTTCTTTCCCCTGCCGCCGAAGAGGAAGCGGCGCAGCTCATGGAAGAAGGCCGCTACACAGATCCATCGCGTTATGAGGACTGCTGCCACCTTCTCTCCCGCCTGATGCCCCGAGAAGCCCTGCAGAAGGCCGGTCTTTTCAAAGAAGGGCTCGAATACAAATGGGCTAAGGAAAGCCAGCAGATCTCCTACGAAGAAATGCTCGCCGCCACGAAGAGCAAACGCTATCTTCGAAGCAGCCTGAAACGCCTTGGCGCAGAGCTGCTCCTCTCCCCCGCCGCTCTTCCCTCCCCCTTCCTCGCGCCGCCCGCTCCCTCCTACGCCCGCCTCCTCGCGCTTCGAAGAGCAAAGAGCGCCCTCCTCAGAAATTTTCCTCTCCCCATCATCACCAGCACGGCGAAAGCAATGAAAACACTTCCCAAGGAAGCCGCCGCCATGCTTGAGATGGACATCCGCGCCGGCGATGTGCAGTCCTTCTGCCAAGCTGGGGTGAAGTATAGAAAGGGGAAAATAGATTTCTATACTTCGCCGGTGATGGTAGACTAAAACATTTGGAGACTAAGAGACTTATAGATTTGGAGACCGGGAGACTTCAGATGTCAGACGGAGAGACATTAAGCGCCTAATCCCTGCTTTCAAACTTGCGGCGGTGGCTTCGCCGCACCGATTCAGCCTTCCCCTCGAGGGGAAGGTGCCCCGAAGGAGCGAATAGGGCACTGGTTGGTATGAAAGAGAACCGAGAAATGCATATCAAGCAGGTGGTTTATGAAAGTACCCGAGCCCCGTTTTTATAAACGGCGATGCCCATAGGTCTCTTGATAACAGGCTTCCCGTTTAAGATTTCCACACATCGACCTCTGAGCCGCGAATGACAAAGATTTCTCGCTTCGCTCGAAATGACGATACGAGAAAGTCTGATATCTCCCAGTCTTCTATTTCCTTTTCCTATCGTATTTCTTTCTTTTATATGTTATAATGTTCAAGATATTTTCAAAAAAATGGAATGATTATACAGGGGAGGAAATGATATGGAACTAAGTGAAGAATGGAGCTGGCCGATTGCCCTGGCCTTCATCCTCTATCTGGCGGGCATGATGTGCATCGGGCTCTATTACTCGAGGCAGCAGAAAAATTTGTCATCTTACATTCTGGGGGACCGCAAACTGGGACCATGGCTGACATCCATGAGTGCGGAAGCCTCGGATATGAGCGGCTGGATGCTGATGGGGCTCCCGGGCTATGCGTACCTGCACGGGCTCTCCGCTTTCTGGACAGGCATCGGCCTCATCATCGGTACATGGGCGAACTGGGTCCTCGTCTCCACACGCCTTCGTCACTACACGGAGGTCGCGAATAATTCGCTCACCATCCCGGACTATCTGTCGAACCGCTTCGAAGAAAAAAGGAATGGTCTGCGCCTCATCTGCGCCCTCTTCATCATTCTTTTCTTCATCATTTACACATCCTCCGGATTCGTCGCAGCAGGGAAACTTTTCAATACCATCTTCGGTCTGCCCTACTTCGAGTCCCTTCTGATCGGCGCCTTCGTCGTCGTCTTCTACACCTTCCTCGGCGGCTTCTCTGCCGTCGCTCTGACTGACCTCATTCAGGGCACGATGATGTTCTTCACTGTCCTCTATGTACCGGTCGCCGCAGCCATCGCACTGGGCGGCCCTGCTCCGACCATGGATATCCTCGCGAAGGAAGGGCCGGACTTCTTCTCCTTCTTCCCGGACTCCACCGGCATGGGCGCTCTTGTCATCATGATGGTCTCCTCCCTCGGCTGGGGGCTCGGCTATTTCGGACAGCCGCATATCCTCGTCAAATTCATGGCGATCTCAGATGCCAAAGACCTGAAGAAATCGACACACATTGCTATGACATGGGTCATCCTGTCTCTCGCCTTCGCCATCGCCATGGGCGTCATCGGCAAGGCATACCTCACGACCCCGCTCGAAAATGCAAATGCAGAGCGCGTCTTCGTCCTGATGGCAGAGTCGCTCTCGGCGCCATTCATCACGGGCATCATCTGGTCTGCGATCCTCGCGGCCATCATGAGTACCAGCTCCTCGCAGCTGCTCGTCACATCCTCGGCAGTCTCCCGTGACCTCTTCCAGGCCTTCCTCTGCAAGGATGCACCGGAAAAAACGCTGATCCGCGTCAGCCGTATCTCGGTCCTTCTCGTCTCCTGCATCGCTGTCTACCTCGGCTCGGATCCGAACAGCTATATCTTCTCCATCGTTTCCTACGCATGGGCCGGCTTCGGTGCCTGCTTCGGCGGGACCGTACTCCTCTCCCTCTACTGGAAACGCATGACGCTGAAAGGCGCCTACGCCGGTGTCATCGTCGGCGGCCTCACCGTCCTCATCTGGAAACAGTTCGCATGGTTTGACCTCTACGAGCTCGTCCCCGGCTTCTTCTTCTCTGTCATCGCGATCATCCTCGTGAGCCTCATGGATAAGGAACCTTCGGAAAGCATCAAGGAAACTTTCGAAAAAGCCCTCGCGCTGTCGAAATAAAAATAGAAAAACGCTGCTGTGAATTTCACGGCAGCGTTTTTTTGCGTCTAAGTCTCGGGAAATGCTGATGCAGTCGAAGAATCAGCGTTTCCCGAGGAAAATTCGGCTTGCGTTTCTGTCTCTTTCATAGTATAATCGAATCAGATCGAAATGAACCTAAGTCAATTTTAAGGAGGATATTATGAAAAAATTCGCACTGGCACTTGCCGCTTTCACTATGCTCACTGCGACTTCCGCAATGGCGATGGATTCCGCGACACTCCTCGCCCATCCTGACCGTTATCGCGTCATTCATGCGGACGATGAAGAGATCTGCTACGCAGACATGGAGTCCCTCTCCGGCATGCAGACGATGGACTTCCCGGGCAGCATCGAAAATGTAGACTTCACCCTCTACGTGGAAAGCCTCAACAAGAACCCCAGCGACTTTGACTTCGCGAAGGGAAATCTCACGACCCGCATTCGTGAATTCAAGATCAATCTCCATGCCGATAAGCGTGAAAGAGTATACTCCATGGATCACGCCCTCATCGCGATGTATGATGCGAAGGGCAATGCTGTCAGCAAGTATGACCACCTCTCTGATATGAAGAAAAATCGCAAACTCGATGCCGATGCCAAAGAGCTCTATGTGAACCTGTCTCATGTGAGAAAATAGGGACTGGGGACTAGGGATTAGTAGCTAGGGATTAGGTTGGCGATACAAGAAAATCGCTCATTTCTAACCTCCGCGGCGCTTAGATCCTTCGTCTCAGTTCCCATATTTTCAGATCAGCCATTTTCTAACATACGACGTTTTTCTCCGCTCAGGATGACGAAATGCGCCGCACCACCCCCGTTGGACTTTTTGAAACAGTTAAACCCGCTCCCCCTCTTTCGCACGTAATCAAAGAGCGGCACGCCCCATGGGCTAAGTTTGAAGGCAAGGATGAATAGCTAATGACTGGGGACTAGTGACTGGGAACTTACATACCACTTTAGGGCATCGCCCCATATATATTTGCGGCGAAGCCGCCACCTTCATTCCTCATACGAGCAAAGCTTTCATCCACAATCAAGGGACAGCATGTCCCCGAGGCTAATCCTGAACCCTGAACCCCAAAAATAAAAAGGCCTGACTCTTGTCAGGTCTTTTTTATTTGCCTTATTCATAATGCAGTGCATCGATCGGATTCAGCTTCGCCGCCTTCTGTGCCGGATAGAGGCCGAAAATAAGGCCGATCAGGACCGAGAAGACGAAGGAGCCGACGATGGGCCCCGCTGCGATGACGGTCGGGATCTGTGACAGCTGCGGCGTCACAAGTGCGATACCGACGCCAAGAGCGACCCCCAGGAAGCCGCCGGCAAGACTAACGGTGATGGACTCGATCAGGAACTGGACGATGATCATCTGGTATGTCGCGCCCAGCGCTTTGCGGATGCCGATTTCCTTCGTGCGCTCCGTGACGGAGACGAGCATGATATTCATGATGCCGATACCGCCGACAAGGAGGGAGATCGCTGCCACACTGCCGAGGAAGATAGTCAGTGTCTGCGTGGTCGACTCTATGGTCTTGATGAGATCCTGCGAATTTTGGATGGAGAAATCATCATCCGTCCCGGAGACGCGGTGGCGCGTGCGGAGCAGGTTCGTCACATCGGACTCAATCTGTGAAAGATCGCTGCTGTTATCCGCCGAGATGACGATGTTATTCACATAGGTGATGTGCAGCATACGTTCCTGCACGGTGCTGAAAGGACAGAGCACGCGGTCATCCTGATCCATGAAGGAGTATCCCTTTTCCTCCAAAAGCCCGATCACGGTGAATGGATTCCCATGGATACGGACCTTCTTCCCGATGGGATCCTCTTCTCCGAAGAGCCCTGTCGCGACCGTTTTCCCGATGACAGCGACGCGGGCGCGGGCATTGTATTCCTTCTGCGTCCAGAAACGGCCTTCCTGCACCTTGAGGTCAGAGAGATCCGCATAGTCCTGCGTGCAGCCATAGACGCGGGTATTCCAGTTCTTATTGCCATTGACGAGAAGGTAGCTCCCCTGCACGAGCGGAGCAGAATAGGTGATATTCGGCAGATTGCGGATCGCCAGATAGTCCTTGTAGGTCAGGGTCTGCATGGAGCCGGCCGCCTGCTTCACCCCCGGCTTTCTGCCAGTCCCCGGCGTGACCGTGATGGTATTCGATCCCAGACGGGAAATATCGCTCTTGATCGAGTCCTGTACGCCATAGCCGATGGACATGAGCGCGATGACGGCCGCCACACCGATGATGATGCCCAGCATGGTGAGCAGCGAGCGCATTTTATTGCTGACGATCGAGCTCCATGCCATGAGGACACTTTCGAAATAAATATTCGTCATGATAAAGGCCCTCGTATATCTTTACTAATGTGTCCATCAGAAAGGATCACGTGGCGGGTCGCGTAAGCCGCGACATCATTCTCATGCGTGACGAGGATGATGGTCTTCCCCTCTTTATATAAGGAAGAAAATATCTCCATGACCTCCTTTGTCGACTTGCTGTCCAGATTCCCCGTCGGCTCATCCGCCATGATGATGGCAGGGTCATTGATGAGCGCACGTGCGATGGCGACGCGCTGACGCTGCCCGCCCGACATTTCCGCCGGCATATGATACGCACGATCACCCAGCCCCACGGAGTCCAGCATGCGAAGAGCGCGCTCTCTTCTCTCCTTCTTGAAGACATTCCCATAGATCATGGGAAGGATCACATTATCCAGCGCCGAGAGCTTCGGCAGCAGATTGAAACTCTGGAAGACGAAACCGATCTTGCGATTTCTGGTATAGGCCAGCGCACTATCCCCGAGCATCGCGACCTCTTCCCCATCGAGCTTATAAGAGCCGCGGGTCGGACGATCAAGACAGCCCAGAATGTTCATGAGCGTCGATTTCCCGGCGCCCGAAGGCCCCATGATAGAGACGAACTCCCCCTTGGAAATCGAAAGATCGATCTTCGTCAGGACAGGCACCTCCTGCTTCCCGATATAGTAGCTCTTGCCGATATCCGTCAGGCGGATGACTTCATCCGATTTCTCTTTCTTCTCCATCACATCGGACCTCCCGGGCCGTGGCGATTGTTTTTATTCGTCGGAGTCGAAGTCTTCTCCTGCGAGACAGTCCCGCTGACCACGATCTCCTGCCCTTCGGAAAGACCGCTCACCACCTCGATTTCCTTCTCGGTGGAAATCCCCGTCGTCACATAGGTCTTCTTCACATCCGCCCCCTCTTTCACGTAGACATAGGAGCCTTCCGAGTCGCTGCGGATCGCCGTCACAGGCACCGTCAGCGCATCCACGCTCTCGCGGCCCTTGATGACCGCTCTCGCCGTCATGGACGGATAGAGCCCTTCCAGCTCGTCCTTATTGATATCTACATAGACGGTATAGTACACGACCGAGCTCGAAGAACTGCTCGTACTGCCGCTCGCCGAATACTGCTTCTTGGAAATATCCGACACCACGCCGTGGAACGTGCGGTTCGGGTACGCATCGACCGTGAATTCCCCCCCCTGGCCCACGACCACCTCACCGATATCTGTCTCATCGACCAGAAGCTCGATGCGCATGGAAGAAAGATCCGCGACAGTCACGATGACCATCTGGCTAGACAACCCCTGAGAAACCGTCTCCCCTTCCTTCATCGGCTCTCCGATGACCACGCCATCCATCGGCGAAGTGATGACCGTATCATTCACATCCGCCTGCGCCTTGTCATACGCCGCCTGTGCATTCAGATAGTCCAAGCGCGCATTATCCATATCCTGGTACGGGATCGCGCCTTTCTCATAAAGCCCCGCCAGACGTTCATAGTAAGACTCCTTATTTGCGAGCGTATTCTGCGTCTGCTTCATCATGGACGTCAGCGCCTTCGACTCGATCATCGCCAGCGTCTCGCCCTTCGTGACCTTCTCATTCTGCTTCACATACACCTTTTCCAAAGTGCCGGACGCCGTCGCCGAAAGATCGACACTGTTCACCGGCTCGATCGTCCCCGTCGCATCGATGGTAAGCCCGATAGTGCCGCGCGATACCGCACCCACCGTGTAATTATCCTTCTGCGGAGCATGGCTCTTCTGATACCAGAAATAACCGCCGCCCACTGCCACTGCGATGACAATGAGGAGAACGATCATCCATTTCTTCTTCATATATTTCCTCCTTATGGGTTCATGAATGCAAAGAAAACTCTGCATTCCGCAAAAGCATTCTCTCCTAATAATGTCATTATATCACAGGAAAGAAAAGCGCGTAAAAATAAAGGAAAGCAGTTTGCAGCTAGCCCGCGGGAGCAGGGAAATGAGAATACCGCTCCTCCGCATCCCATCATTCCCCCGTATCGTCATTTCGAGCGAAGCGAGAAATCTTCTTTGCACACCGGTAAAGCGAAGACTGTGGGATAGCGATGAGACAAAAAACAGGCGATTTTTGCGTTTCCTCACCAATGCAGGACGCCGCTATCTCGTTAAGATCCCTCGGCTCCGCTTTCGATGACAATACGGGAAAGCGGGCTATCTCACATTGGCTTTCATCCCTTCTCGTAGAAGGCTGCCCCTGCGGGGCAGATCTATCCTCCACCTTCGGCGCGCCCCTTCTTCAAGGGGCTACTCTACCGGCATGCAAAAACGCAATCTGCAAAAAAAATCAGTAAAACCCCAAATACGAGAATACCGCTTTCCCCGCACAAAAAGCCTTCCCCGCATGGGGAAGGTGGCGAGCGAAGCGAGACGGATAGGGTACTGGCGGTATGAAAATAAGAGAGAAAAGCGTCTCAAAAAGGCGATGTGGAGGGCTGGCGATACAAGAATACAGTGTCCCTCAAAGAGGGTACAAAAAAAGCGCAGCCCCTGCGGGCTGCGCTTTCTGATTTCAAAAACTACACATTGAAGCGGAAGTAGGCGATATCCCCATCCTGGATGATATAGTCCTTCCCTTCGACGCGAAGAAGGCCTTTTTCACGAACCGTAGCATAGGAGCCGCAGTCCATGAGGTCTTTGTAGGAGACGATCTCCGCACGGATGAAACCTCTCTCGATATCGCTGTGGATCTTGCCAGCGGCCTTCGGTGCTTTCGTCCCTTCGCGGACCGTCCAAGAACGGCATTCATCCGGTCCGACGGTGAAGAAATTGATGAGTCCCAGCATAGAGTACGCGCTGCGGATCAGACGATTCAAGCCAGGCTCCTCTTCGCCCAGATCGGCCAAGAAAGCCTTCGCCTCTTCGGCATCCAGCTCAGAGACCTCCTGCTCGATTTCCGCAGAGATCGGCACCCACTTTGCGCCTTCCTTTTCTGCCTGCGCCGCTGCCTTCTGGACATAAGGATTCGCTTCTGGATCTGCGATGTCATCTTCCGCGACATTCAGCACATAAAGGACAGGCTTCAGCGTGATGAGATTCAGCTCCTTCAAGACTTCCAGATCCTCTTCCGAGAGAGCAAGGGCCCTTGCCGGCGTCCCTTCCTGCAGCGCATCGAATACCTTTTCAAGCACCGGCAGATCGAGCTTCGCCTGCTTGATCCCTGCCTGCGCGAGCTTCGCCGTCTTGACCTTCTTCTTGTCGACACTCTCCAGATCCGCCAGACACAGCTCCGTATTGATGATATCCATATCACGGACAGGATCGATAGAACCTTCTACGTGCGTGATATTTCCATCCTCGAAGCAGCGGACGACATGCGCGATGGCATCCGTCTCACGGATATGCGAGAGGAACTGATTTCCCAGACCCTCCCCCTTGGACGCGCCCGCTACGAGGCCGGCGATATCGACGAAACGAGTGAAAGCCGGCGTCGTCTTCTTCGGCTGGAACATCTCCGCCAGATCATAAATGCGATGATCCGGGACCTCTACGACGCCCACATTCGGCTCGATGGTGCAGAAAGGAAAATTCGCCGCTTCTGCTCCGGCTTTTGTGATGGCATTGAACAGCGTGCTCTTCCCTACATTCGGAAGGCCGACAATGCCGATCTGCAGATTCGTACTCATGGATACTCCTTGTAAAACAGGTTCAGGGATGGGAAGTGACTGGTAGACTAGTGACTAGGGACTAGGGACTAGGGACTAGGGACTGGTGATCAGTCTTCAGACAGCAGTCTTACCGTCTCTCCGACTTATAGTCTCTTTGTCTCTATATCTGCGGTGAGCCGCCTCCCCTTTCAATTTATCTGGCAGCCAGTGCCTTCTTCATGCGTTCTACCGCTTCCTTCGTCAGCTCCGGCGTATTGAAAGAAGTCAGACGGACATAGCCTTCCCCGCACGGACCGAAGCCAGAGCCCGGCGTGCAGATGATTTCCGCCTCATTCAGCAGGAAATCGAAGAAATCCCAGCTCGTCATGCCTTCCGGCACCGTCAGCCATACATAGGGGCTGTTCACGCCGCCGCAGGCAGGAAGACCCGCTTCCTTCGCACCAGCCAAGATGACCTCAGCATTCTTTCTATAGATATCCAGCGTTTCCTGGATCTGCTTCTGGCCTTCTTCCGTATAGATCGCTTCTGCGCCGCGCTGCACGATATAAGAGCAGCCATTGAACTTCGTGCACTGACGGCGATCCCACAGCTGGTTTGCCGAGATCTTCTCACCCTTCTTCGTTTCCAGCATCAGCTCCTTCGGAACGACGCAGTAACCGCAGCGGACGCCGGTGAAGCCAGCCGTCTTCGAGTACGAACGGAACTCGATAGCGACTTCCTTCGCCCCTTCGATCTCATAAATGCTGTGCGGCACGTCATCTTCCGTGATGAATGCTTCATACGCAGCATCGAAGAAAATGACAGAGCCCGTCTGCTGCGCATAGCGTACCCATACCGTCAGATCCTTCTTCGTCAGCGCAGAACCGGTCGGGTTATTCGGCGAGCACAGATAAATGATCATCGGATCATGAGACGGCAGATTTGCCTTGAAACCGCACTCCTCATAGCACGGCAGATATTCGAAGCGTTCATACGCCCCGCGCACGAATTTGCCGCTTCTGCCCGCCATGACATTGCTGTCCACATAGACCGGGTACACCGGGTCAGTGATCGCGACGATATCCGATTCCGCAAAGATCTCCTGCATATTGCCGACATCGCACTTTGCGCCGTCGCTGACAAAGATCTCGTCTGGGGAAATATCGCATCCGCGATCCTGGAAATCATGCTTCGCGATCGCTTCACGCAGGAAGAGATAGCCCTGCTCCGGACCATAGCCGCGGAACGTCTCCACATGTCCCATTTCCTCGACAGCCTTCTTCATCGCTTCGATCACGACCGGAGCCAGCGGCTGCGTCACATCACCGATACCAAGGGAAATGATATTCGCATCCGGATGCGCGGCTTTGTACGCCTCCTGCTTCTTGCGGACTTCCGCAAACAGGTATGCACCCTGAAGATTCAGATAATTTTCATTGCAATGAGCCATAAATTTCGCCTCTCTATTCTTTATTATTCATGTCAGTATGACTGTTATATTTTACCATACAGGGCAAGGAAAAGGAAATGAAAATGACTGCCGCTTCCGAAAGGCCGCGAAAAGAGACAAAGTGACGCCGGCGAAATAAATCCCTCTATGCCCAAGGCATAGAGGGATCTTAGCCTATACGATGCAATATGTTCTCAAACTTTTCCGGCTCACCCCGATAGATCTCTGCCATTTCCGCAATCGTCTTTGCTACATTTCCAGCCCTTTCGAAATGGCTCTTTTTCGCAAAACTATTGATTCTGAAAAAGCACTTTAACCATATTTTTAGAAATCACGCTAACTATTTAATACATTGCAACGCGCACGAATCCTCACATAACAATCCATGTAGAGATTCATGCAATATGGCCTCTCAACCAACATGTTATTTCTGTTTTTAAGAAAATAAGTTCATAGACTTTTTTCTTACAGCACGCCGCTGCTATCGGTCTTTGTGATATATTTCGCGGGAATGGGATGATCGAGGCGATAGATGATGCTGATGGGCTGGGAGCCTTCGTGGAAGACGATCTTTGCGGTGCCGAGGAAGGTGTAGGCCATGGCATTTCGGCAGGCGTCCTGCTTGGCGCTTCGGACGAAGAGGAGGACGATGCCGCCGGTTTCTCTTTGGGAAAGATAGCGCTGTCCTGTCTTTGACTCGGGCGTGGTGGTGGACTGGCTCTGCCAGTGGAAGAGGTGGCGGTCGATGGAGTAGTCTTCGTAGAGAGTGGTATCGGAGAATTCTTTCTGCGATTTATTGAGTGTCACGAGGAATACGTCTGTCGGCCGTGTGACGGTGTCACTGTTCGTATGGTCGAGGTATTTCACGCCTTCGCGAATGCTGGCGGGCTTGGCAAAGCCGAGGGCTGCGAAAAGCTGGTCGCGCGTGTAGCTATCGTAGACTTCGAGGGCGCAGGGATAGGGAAGCTCTGCCTTTTGGGGAATGATATCGATGCGGTCATAGAGGAAGTCGAGCAGTTCGCAGATCTCTTCCTTGAGGGCTGTTTCTTTCGCAAAACGGGTGATGGCAAGGGCGGGGTCTTTCGGGCTGTCCTTCTGCCCATCGGGAAAGAGGGTGATCGCCCACATGCGCAGGTATTTCTTTTCCATGGGAGTGGGGTTTATCGGTAGGTTTTCATAGGCACGCCGCAGGAAGGAGATCCATCGCGGCGAATCTATGGTGAGGGTGCGGCTCATGGATCTGCGGAGGGCTTCTTCGAGGTCGGTCACAGGGAGCGCGGGAAGGATCTCGGCGTCCATGAGGAGCCTTGTATAGGTGCGCGTGCCATTGTAGAAAACGGCGGGCTCTACCTGGGGCGCGCGGAAGAAATCGGAGAGGGTCGGCC
>OGQZ01002798.1_pt1 | contig 11698 bp, 8 predicted proteins | sample 1553321 | NCBI WGS metagenome assembly OGQZ01 (sample SAMEA2579958, study PRJEB22360) | human gut metagenome | reverse complement strand
CCAAGTCTGATCACTTCCTACAGCATATGCATCAAAATTATACTTCTGTACATCTTCTAAAAAACAAAATAATATTTTAAAATTTTGTTTTCTAAAATTATTGAAATTTCTTGGATGAGCAGCTTCCATTTTGGCTGCTATTTCATCCCAGTGCCTATATATATCAATATGTCTTTGTTTGTCCTTAGAAAGGATAATTTCTTTAATAGGGAAAAGTTTTTTCTTCAGCTTATTAATAAATCTAATATGTAGGGGTAAACGATGACCTTTCGAAATTAGCAAATAGGGATCATGACCTCTCAATCTTAAATACTCCTGTGTCGCTAAGTATTGAAGGACTTGTCCATAATTATCTGATGTATCAGCAAATGTTGCTATGCATATTTTTGCCATAATATTTTAAATAGAAAGTTTATATATCTTAAATTTTATTTTTTGTATAAAAGTAGGATGTAAAGATTCTCTTATATTAGAACAAATACGCTTCCCTTTTTTTAATCCCTTAAAAAAGAACTCTCTTTTCCTATGAGGGATTGCACTATCTGACCATGAGGAATTGTAAGGTAATATAGCTTCAAAATTTACTTGTGGGGCAAAAGAAAGGAAATTTTTTATTATTTGTAATCCTTTTTCTGAATTTGCAAGAAGAAGGCTTACTCCTTTATCATCATTTAAAGAAGGAAGAAATTTTTCAACACCCCAAAAATCAGCCAATGTAATGTCACTATTAGATTGTCCTTTTTTGGAAGGACATGCATAGCAAGATGGTCTTAAAATTAGATTTTGTAAAAAAGCCTGCATATAGAGATTATCATAAAATATGGTAGATGATAAAATTGAATTTTTATTTGAGTTGCAGGTAGATTTTCCTTGTATGATAAAATTATATTTTTTCCAGCCTGTTAATGTCTTATCTCTAAATGAAATTCCTGTAATGGTAGAAATTCCATTTAGAGATGAATCAACTGTTTCTTTTTTTGTCTTATGTTGGGAATAATTTTCTTCTAGGTATTTTCGCCATACTTTGGGGCTAGGAACGCCATGACAAATGAAATCTACAGTAATTAAATTATCATATTCTTTGCGTAAGTAAAGTTTTAAACCGGCAATTTGACAGGGGCTACCTGAAAATAGAACTTTACGACCTGCTTTTAAGAAATATTCTGCATTACGATAAGCTGATTCAATTCTACTTTGTACATACTTGGAACCACGAAAGGCTGCTAAACCTTCTTTTGTCTCTGTAAAGGTATGACAAACTTCCCATTTATTATCAAATATAGCTCCGAAAACTACTCCTCCTTCAGAAATGATTTGTTCAGCAATAAATGTAAAGGCCCCTCCTGAAGAACTCTGTAAACGAATAGATTCATTGGGGTTGACAAAAGCTAAGGCTTGTAAGGGCTTTTTCCCTTCCTTGTGATTTATTGTCGGGCATACTTTTTCACAGATTTCACAATTAATGCATAAAGATGTATTAATTGTAGGATAACGAAATCCTTCAAAATCTTCTTGTAACGTAATACATTGTTTTGGGCATCTTGATGCGCATGAGTTACATCCACAACATTGCGATTTATCTTTGATATTTAACATATAAAAGCCAAAATATTAAGATTTTATTATAAGTTTAGGACTTAAATTTTATTTTGATCTTTTCTAGGAGGAAATGTCGTTCATTAGAATTCAAACCTAAAAAGAATGAAGCAGATCCAACAGATAGTACACTTATAAATCCAACTGTTAGAAAACGCATGAGTCCTTCATTCATCATGCAATGAATACTTATTGGTAGAATAATAGAAGTTATTATTACTCTTCCTAAAGGAAGATATATTTGTTTAATATAAGCCCCAATAGGTAAATTAATTAAATTGCGCAACATATACATACGAGCAATTTGAGTAATAGCTTCAATGATAAAGTGAATAATAAAAACGCTATAAGCTGGTGCTCCCATTGTTAAAGCAATATAGGAAAAGGGTAAAATAGTTAATAAAATAGAACCACATACTATTTGATATTTTTTTACAATTCCTGTTGCCTGATTAGCAATAATTAGAGGATTTGCCGTTGTGTAAATTAAAGAGGTACACATAATAATACGGAAAAATAGAATTGTATTTTCTGGAACAACTTTTAACCATAAAATGAGTATAAAATTAGTTTCTAATAGAGTTGGTAGAGAAATAAAAAACATTAAGAGAAATGAAAAACGAGCACTTCTAAACATCAGATGATGCATTTCTTCTAATTCATTTGCTGCATAAGTTTTGGTTATTTGTGGATTTAGTGCCATTTGAAAATTTCGAATAAATTGTTGTACAATGTTTTGTACTTGAATGGCAACTCCACGTGCTGCATTAACTACTGGACCAAAAAATATATTTAATAAGAGATTGAGCCCTTGTGTATAAGTTATTCCAGCTAAGTTACCAAAGAAGCTCCAACCCGCAAAAGAGGACATTTCTTTTATTAATGACTTATTCCAGATAAAATTAGTATGACACTCTGGAAACTTCTGGTAGCAATAAATTAAGTAAATTATTTGATCAATAATAGATACTATGAAGAAAAGTAAGGCATAGATAATTAATTTATCATAAGGTATAATCACTAATAAGAAAACAATCACCAATTTTAATATCGCATCTAATAAGGTCATCCAAGCAAAAGCAGACATTTTTTCATGTGCAATGATTACTGCATTATAAGGGACCATCATAATTGATAAAACTGCTGACAGTACAGACAGTTGATAAACCCACATAGCAGCATCTAGTCTTGTTTCAGGTATTTGCATTTTTTTGTAAAATAGCCATAGACCAATTGTTTCTGATGCTATAATGATAATAATGGAAACGATTCCGTGAATAGTAAGGCCAGTTCCAAAAACAGATCGTAACTTCTCAGTATCACCTGTTCCTAATTCAAATGTTATATTGCGAGATGTTGCTGAAGCTAATGCTCCATTTATAAAAGTAAACATAGTAACAATACCGCCTACTACATTATATACGCCATAATCCTCTACACCTAAAGTGTTTAAGATTACACGAGAAGTATAAAATCCTATCACCATAAACACAGACATTCGAATATACAGAATGAATGTGTTTTTAGCAATACGTTTGTTATCTACGGAGATGCTTATCATATTTAAGTAAGCGTCCAATTTTGACGTACCCTATAGGGAAAGCCCCTTTAGGAAGCTTTCCTCTTAAAGTTCTCAAAAACGGACTTGATTTTTAAAGTTTGTTGATGTTTATTCCGGTGGTCATCGGTAGCAGATTCTCATAATTCCTGCGGTCTTTGACCAACTCACGGAAAAATTTCTTCAAATAAGCCCGGGAGGAGATGCCGTTGGCCCAGCAAGTGGATATTAAAGTATGACAGGCGGCCGACACATTGTCATACGGTTGTAGAACATGCCCTTACGGTAAGGGAGTCCCTCTTTCTTCTCGACAGATGACGGAATGTCCGTTTTAGTATCCTCCGGAGGAAGGTCGGGAGTGGAACTACCATCAAAATCATCCTTATCCGCTTCACGGGAATCGAAGTCATGACGCTTGGACGAAAGCTTCTTCTGTTCCTTCAAGGCGGCAATTTTCTTCCGGAGTTTTTCTATCAGCGCGTCATGATCCGACAACATCCGCTTCAATTTATCAATCATTTTGGTTTGTGAGTTTTCATTCAGCGACAACAACTGCTCTGTCATATGGATATCTATCATGAATCTCACCGGATGGGAGGTCAAGGCACCTCCCATGGATGGGGCGGAAACAGAAAGAGACTTTTCCAGTTCTTGCTCTACTTGTTGTCCGTTTATCTGTACCGGGACGATGTGATGTCGGGCATCCTTGTACCATTTGTGAAACAGGTTGTAGGGTACTTTGTTTTTCAAACAGAAGTCCTGGATGGATTCATCTTGTGGTATCACCTCCGTCTTATAACGGATGAATTTTACCAATCATTTTGAGGATTACGATACTTCTGTATCAAATCTGAGATAAAAATTTGTTCTGCTGAATCTATAAGTTTAAGATTGGGTAAAATATGATAATTGTTATCAATAACTTCAGGATAACTTGCCATAAATTTCGCAATATATGATCTGTTATTCTCATCCATTATTTTGCCAAATTTTACATCATAATGATCACCTTGTAATAGAATCATTACTATTTCATCCCAAGACTTATTATAATTTAGTATAATAATGTAATTATTGTATATATTTTTATGTTTAAATATTATGGTATCAGCTATTGATGTCATATTTTTATTTGTATTAAGTTTATCTAATTTCTGGATTTCCGCCTGAATCTCATTCAGTTCTTCATCCTTTTCATCCGTCGCTTCATCATCTCCCCAATACTGCATTTCGAAAGCCATACGGCTTTCCGGAGTCAGGGTAGGCAGCAGGGCACGGATGCAGTCGCGCACTTCGCTCTCGATAGCCTGCAGTTCGGCAGGAGAAAACAGGTCATGCAGCAGCAGGCTGAGATGACTCCAGGTGTATTCTTCCACCTGGTTCAGGCTCAGCATGCTGACTGAAAGCAGAATTTCCCGCAGCAGCTTTTGCTGGAAAGGGTGATACACAGCGGTCGGGATGTCTTCATGCAGCCAGTCCAGACGGTAATACAGGATACCGCAGTAGTAAGAGACACCCTTGGCCAAAAGCCGGGTCTTGTCGCAGTAGTCCTGAACTTGAAACAGGGTAGTGGTAAGTTCTTTTATCATAACGTATTATTTTCCATAGCCATAGCCGTAACCATAGCCGTATTTCTTTCCGTAACCGTATTTGCCGTACTTGCCATAGCCATAGTAGGAACCGGTTTCCCGCTTGTCCATGTCAATGCCGTTGATCACTACGCAGGGGTGGGGCAGTTTGCCTTCTTCCTTTAGGGCGTTGACCAGCTTGAACTCGCTCTTGATGGTATAGTTGGAACGGCAGATATAGACGCTCAGGTCGGCCACACGGGCGATCAGCTGAGTGTCGGTCACCATACCGATGGGGGCCGTATCGAGAATGACGTAGTCAAAATGTTCCCGCAGGATGCTGATGGCTTGATCAAGGGCCGGACGGGCTACCAGTTCGGTGGGATTGGGCGGAATGCTTCCACCGGGCAGGATATAGAGATTGTCGGAGATCGTAGACTTCTGGCAGAGACTCAGCAGGTCGGTGTGCTGCGGATCAGCCAGATATTGGGAGATTCCCTGTCCGTGATGGGAGATGTGGAATATTTTGTTCAGACCGGGCTTGCGGATGTCCAGACCGACAATCACCACTTTCTTGCCCATAAAGGCAAAGCTGCTTGCCAGGTTACCGGCCGTGAAGCTCTTGCCTTCACCGGAAGTGGTGGAGGTAAAGAGGATGACTTCCTGGCCTTCGCTCAGCATGTACTGGAGGTTGGTACGGATGGACCGGAAGACTTCTTCCATCAGTTCGTTGTGGTTTTCACGTACCACGATGGCGCTGTCCTTGGCTTCGTCCGTCAGGGGGATGTCACCGATGATGGGTAGTTTGGTGAGCCGTTCTACATCGGCACGGGTCTTGATCCGGAACTGGAGCAGTCCCCACAGGAAGAGAATGCCGACGGGAATACCCAGTCCGAGGACGAGAGCTATCATATAGATCTGGGAGGGATGGGGAGCCACCTGTCCGCCTGCCAGCGGTTCGTCGATCACGCGGGCGTTGTTGGCCGTAGAAGCCAGGGTAATGTTGTTTTCTTCCCGCTTCTGGAGGAGCATCAGGTAAAGGTTGGCCTGGATTTCCTGCTGACGGGACATGCTGAGGTATTCTTTTTCCTGTACGGGGGCATCGCTGATCTTGCCGGCATACTTGCGGGTCTGGGCCTTCAGGGCCTGGCGGTTGATCTGCAGTCCTTTTTCTGCGGTCTGGATGGCTGCCATGACGCTGTTGCGCATCACTTCAATGCTGGCGTTCAGGCTCTGTACGGCGGGGTTGTCTTCGTGGGAGGTGCGCAGCAGCCGCTTGCGCTCGATCAGCATCTCGTTGTAGCGTTCCACAACGGTGTTCAGGTCGCCGTTGGTCAGTCCGATGTTGGCGGGAATAACCTCATACTGATTCTCGGTACTGAGAATATGATTTTTCAGGTGATTCATCAGGCTGAGCTGGACTTCATTTTCAGCATAGGCACGTTCATAATTGGCTTGTTCACCGGCAGCCTGAGTGGCATCGTTGGCGATGTCAACAACCCCCGCCCGCTGCTTGAAACTGGCCAGTTCGCTTTCAGTGGTTCCCAGTTCACGGTTGATGATATTGATTCGTTCGTCAATAAATTCGGCAGTCTTCGCGGCCACTTCATTCTTGTCGTTGTTTCCTTCTTCATTATAGACTTCCACCAGCTTGTTCAGAAAATCGGTGCCGCGGGCTACCTGACTGTCGGTAATGCTCAGCTGGGCAATGGTCGTGGAACGGTTGCCGGAACTTACGGAAAGGCGTCCCCGGTAAGAAGCTGCGGTAGAGTTGGGGGAGGTGACTGTAACCTGAATCAATTCGGGAGTTTCAGACACCTGTTGCAGGGAATCGGCTGCGGAGAACGAAAAGACGCCTGCCGGAGTTGAAAAAACAGTGGGCAGGCTCTCGATGGTTTTCTTCCATTCCTGGGAATTGTGGGTAATGGTGACCTCGTGCAGCTTGTTCTGCTGGAAGTGGAGGTCTACTTGTGCACTGCCCAGACGCTCGGCTTCTTCAGGAGTTACCCAGACTTTGACGGGGGACTGCTTGTAAAGTTCGGTCGGGCGGAAAGTGCCGGGAAGGGTATAGCTGATATACAGGTCCAGATCGGTTACCACTTTTTTCAGCAGGGTACGGGAACGCAGGATCTCCAGTTCGTTGTCAAAGTTCTGGGTGGAACTGGTGACAAAACCCAGGTCGGCCAGGCTGGCTCCGGCGTTGCCGGACTTGCTGCTTTCGTTCTTGATCAGGACGGAGGAGCTGACGGTGTAGAGCGGGGTCTGGGTCTTGAGATAGAAGAAGGCTCCGGCCAGAGCTACGATCACGCAGCCTGCAATCCAGGGCCAGTACATCAGTAATTTGATCAGAAAGGTCTTGTAGTCGAATCCGGAAGATGCTTCGTCTTCCATCAGATAATTGGTTTGGGGTTCTATTGCCATGAGTTCTGAAAACGGTTTATCGGGTTAATGCCAGTACGAGTGAAGTGACAGAGGTGATGACGCTCAGGATGGTGATCCACATGGAGGCATTGCTGTTGAAGGTGTTGGTACGTACCTTGGCCTTGGTGGGCTTCACATAGATGACGTCATTCTGCTGGAGATAGAAATAGGGAGACAGGGCCACATCGGCTTCGTTGAGGTTGATGTGGTAGACCCGGCGCACACCGGTAGAGTCTTCGCGGAGCAGCTGGACATCGTCGCGGATGGAGAAGAGGGTCATGTCGCCGGCCTGGGCCAGGGCTTCGAAAATGGTGACTTTCTCGGCATCCGTTGTATAGGTTCCCGGACTGTTGACTTCACCCAGCACACTGAACTTGTAGTTGGAGGTCCGGACGGTGACATTGGGAATTTCCTTGAGATAGGGCTGGAGTCTCTCCCGGAGCAGGGCTTCGCATTCGCGGTTGCTGAGTCCCATCACTTTCACCATGCCCAGTACGGGGAAGTCAATGTAACCGTTGTTGTCCACCAGATAAGAGAGGAGATTGACATCCTGCATACTTGTCATATTATTCCCTCCTTCCTTGCTTTGTCCGATTTTCCGATAGAAAGGGGCCGAAGCTTCGGGGTCGGTGGTGCTTACGGTAATGGTCAGTTCGTCTTTGGGCATGATCCGGAAGTCATAGAGCTGTCCTTTTGTGGATTCGTTAAGAACTTCCTCATGCTGTAGATAGAGGGATTTCTGATAGGAAGTGCATCCGCCAAGGGTGACGGCAAGCATCAGCGCACAGAATGTTTTGGGTAACTTCATCTTGTTTGTTGATTTTAGGTTTCCTTTGATGTTACTAAGCCGTCGCGATTCCGGGGGCCGGAATCTGACTGGCTTTCCGATTTTTTGCTGAATAGATTCATTGTTGACCACCACGCCCCGGGGGCCGGAACCGTGGTCACTTCCTCGTCCGGGGGCCAGAGCGAAAGGAAGCTACGTTTGGGGTGCGCTTCGCGGTTATCTCTCCCAACCGGGGACCGGGAAGAAGGGATAAAACCGGAATTTTTTGGCTGCAGATGCAATTATTATTTATAATTGCGAGACAAATGTAACTATCTTTTTTTAATTTAAAACAAAAATTCCAATATTTTTTCAAAAACAACCATTAATTTTGTGTTGGATTTCTTAAGGAAAAGAATTTCAAGGAGATTTTATGAAAGCTTCAATTCGATTTCGTTCTCAATTTTAACGAGTTTAAAGAATCTTAAAACCGGACATTTTTTTTCATTTGGCCGGTAAAATATATTCATCCATGAGACAAAAAGAAGTAAAAACAGAAAAACGGGAGCAAAAGACAGAGAGTGAGAAACCGAAAAGATGGCTGCGCCACACGCCCGAAGGGTATCAGTTTACGGAGGCCGAGTATGCACTGAATGCACTGGGGAATTTCCTGACCCTGATTGCCTGCGGGAAGATCAAGCTGAGCTGGTCGGACGAGATGCAGCTCAAGCGGCTGACCAAATATCTGGTCCGGATGCTCTTCAAGGGGCCCTGGAGAAGCGTACGGAAGAAGATTCTGGAAGATTAGGGCTCCGCGGACAGGCCGGAAATACCTGCCCGGAAAATAAAAAAAAGGCTTCGGCGTTTCCATGCAAACGCCGAAGCCTTTTGACTGAAACGCCGAAACGTTTTCAGGGTCCACCTGGGTCCACTTTTTCTATATGGACCCTATTCCGTGGAATGTACCTTGCGGTAGATGCCGTTGTCGTATGCTACCAGGTTCTGTTTCAGCATCTTCTTGAGCCATCGCTTGGCCGTGGAACGGGAGATGTCCATGGCAGCCGTCGCGGTGAGATATTCCATGTAAGTGAAGCTCTCGGGCAGCTTCTTGTAGCACTCCAGCACGCGGTGGAAACAGGTCATCTGCGAGCGTTTCCGTTCCGTTCCGGGCAGGATGGTGGAGAGGGAGAGGCTGTGTTCCAGCAGCACCTTGACCAGCTCGATGGTGATGCTGAAATCCTCGTCGCTGCAGGTGACGTCCTTCATGTTCCAGCCGGCTTCCCACTTGCGCAGGGCGGTGAGCACCATGGCGATGCGCATCGTCAGCAGTCCGTGACGTCCCACAATGGCCTCGTTGCCTTCTCCGTCCTCCAGCGAGACATTCCGCATCATGTGACCGAACAGCTTGTTGTGGATCTTCCACTGTTCGCGGGTGAAATGGACGGAGGTGGGGGAGTTGAGCAGGAAATGGTAGGCCTGAAGCACATCATCTGCCAGATTCTCAAAGAGTTCGTCGCCGTCGATCCATTCGTCGTCCGAATCGGGAGCCGCTGAGATCCAGCCGCTTTCACCCTTTCCCGTGAGCAGGGCCAGACGGCTGTACATACCGTCTTCCTTCGATGAGACGAAGTTGACCAGCTGTTGCAGGGTACCGGCCATGCAGATGGCCATGCGGGGGCGCTGGATGAGAATGGGGTGGCCGTCGATCTTGTAGTTCTGTCCCACGGCTTCGTGGTGGTAGATCATACGCAGTTCGGAGGCATGCTTGCCGTAGTCCGTTCCCAGGGCAGCGGTGAAGGAGTCGATCTCGGTGGTGTTGCAGATGATTCCGGTCTCGCCGGAGTTGTAGAGGTCGGTCATCAGCTGGCTCTTGGAGGTGTTGGGCGGTACGTTCAGCACGTGCCACCGGGGCTCTTCGGGCTTGAGACTGATGTCGGGCTTGCGTTTCTCGCGGAAGGCCTGTTTCTGTTCGGCCTCCCATTCCAGCATCTTCTGCTCGTATTCCTTGCGCTCCCGGCGGTTGTTTTCCTCCATTTCGCGGTGAATCTTGCTGCCGAGCAGGGCTGACAGGGATACCACTCCCTTGCCGGAACCTGCGGGGGCGACGGCTGCGAAGAAGAAATGGGGGGAGTAGAGACGGTGGGCATAGAGGGTGCGCACCAGCGGAACGCATCCGCTGAGGTTGGTGAGTATGGACATGAGGAGCATGTCGCGCTGGCGGCCGGAGCGGGCGGCTATGATACCGCGCCGGATCAGGGGCGGGAGCTTGTCGTAAATCCACTCGGGAAACAGGGGTGCATGACTCATCAGATCATCCTCGTCGGATTCTTTTCTCACGGTGGAGGGTCCATTAGGGTCCATGTGGACCCATGGACCCAAATCGGCATGGTTGTAGCCCCAGTCCATCGCGCTGCAATATTCGCTGTAAGGGAGCTGGCCCATCATGCGGAAGGCGCTGTGTTTCAGCCGTTCAAAGTCGTACGGATTGAATCTCCGCCAGCGGATGTTGCGTCCCAGACGGAGCAGGACATTGTGCCGCTGACCCTCCTGAAACTTGTTTTTCCGGAAAAAATTCGCCAGAAAAGCTTCGGGGTCACGGAGGGGTACATAGCGGCAGTCGTCGTTGGGATCTTCGGGGATTCCGAAGGGCCTGAAACCGGCGTTTCCGGAAGCATAATCAGCCAAATTCCCTGCGTTTCTGCTATTGAACCGGTAATCCTCGGAAGAGTCGGTTCCCGTGGCCGGCTGATACAGGAGCGGATTGTTTCCTTCCTCGTAGGGAAAGGTGAGGGGTTCCGGTGCCAGATAAGCCTCGGGGTCATAAGACGCGAGCGTGAGGCGGCAGAGATCCTTGCACTGCATGTCGCAGGGATGTCCGGCAATCTGTTCAAGGGCGTGCGCCACGATCTCATAGGCCCGGCGGTAGACATCGGGATGTACCACTCCGATGCAGACGAAGATGCGGAGGCCGGTTCCGGAGACAGTGACATGACAGGCTGCCACCCAGGGAACTTCCTTCAGCCGGGCAAAAGCGTTCCGGAGCACGTCGGGCGGCATCTTGTCCATGTCGAACATGGCATAGCCGGTGCGGTTGGTGAGACACTTGGGATAACGTCCGCGCAGGCAGTTTCCGGCAGGTACGAGGGCAGGCAGCTGTTCCTTGACGGAGGCAGCTTCCTGTTTCTTTCCTTCGGCCATCAGCCTGCGGTAGTTCTCCACTTCATTTTTCCATTGTCCGTTGCGGACATTCTCGATCCAGGCAGACAGTTCCACGAGGGAGTCTCCCTGCGTGTGGAAGATGCGCGTGAATACGGTCATCAGATTGTTTTCCATCTTTCCAAATTTAAGGTTGAATGAAAAAAAGTAAATAATATTTGTTTTACAGAAGCAAAGTTAAGGCAACCATCCGGAAAGGTGAAATGTTAAAACAAAGATGCGAAAATTATGAATTTATAATATGTTGGAAAACAAGGTTTATAAGCATATTTCTTTAAAGTAAAGAATGAAGTTAATTCAGAGGGAATTTTGGGAGTGTGATCAATGAATTATAATTTTTACGGGTGTTTTATGTAAAAACAATTTGGAAATACATGTGAGGATACATGAGGATCCCGGGGAGGGATAAATTGTCTGATAAAAATAGTATCAGCTTAATTTATAGGAACTCGCATTTGAAAACCCCTAAGTCTTCAGTTTAGGGGATGAAAAATGCGGGGTAGCGCAGCTACCCTTGGTTTTCGATGTATTTTTTGATGGTTTCCTGACTGACATTTCCGACTGATGACACAA
>OGQZ01002790.1_pt1 | contig 11710 bp, 10 predicted proteins | sample 1553321 | NCBI WGS metagenome assembly OGQZ01 (sample SAMEA2579958, study PRJEB22360) | human gut metagenome | reverse complement strand
GCAGAAGGACCTCGGCCCGCGGTTTGTGAAGAACCGGCTGCCGATCTCTAAGAGCTCCGTCTCCTTCGCCGCCTCGACATAGATGTCATAGGGCCGCTTGAGCACCTCGTAAACCTCGCCGAACATGTCGCCCGGCTCATTGACCTCCGAGATGAAAATGCGGCGGCCCGAGAACGTGTCCTTGAGGATGTGGACCTCACCGCGCAGCAGGATGTAGAGCGAATGTGGCTGGTCACCGTCGTGGAAGACGATCTCCCCCGCCGAGAATACGTGGCGCCGGACCTGGCTCGATGCCAGAAGCTCCGCGATCTCCGCGTCATCCATGCCCGTCGTCAGGTTGCTGCAGCGCAGGATCGATGCCACCGGCGCTTCTTTGTCGGACAGGCAGCTGCAGCAGGCCACCCCACCCTTTTTCCGTACTGTGCTCATCGGCTCATTCCTTGACGAGGAGTTTCTCGATCTCGACGACGTACATCGTGTGATAGTCGTCCTTGTACCACTTCTCGTCGCAGCTCTTGTCGACGAAGAACTCCGAAGCGAGCGGCTGTGCGTAGAGTTTGCGGCAGAGCATCGTCACGCGCGCTTCATCGAAGTACGTGCGGCCGTTATCGTGGCAGACCGTCAGGCCCGCCTTCTTGATCTTGTCCTCATCGCGGCCCGAGACCGTGCCGAAGTAGTTCATCATCTTGCGGTATTCCTCCGGGAAAACCGACAGCGAAAGGCCTTCTGCCTTGTCGACGAATTCCTTCGTGTAGCGCGTCGGACGGATGAAGATGTAGGCTACCGGCTTGCCCCACATGATGCCGAGGCCGCCCCACGAAGCCGTCATCGCGTTCGACTTGCCCTCGTACTCGCCCGTGATGAGCAGCCAGTCCTTGCCGATGACGCGGAACGCGCTCTCGTTGAAATCAAACGGAGAAATCTCTTTTACTGCCATGATACTCTTCCTTTCTGTTACTCTGCTGCTGTCTCTATCCACATGTTATCCACAAAACGCAGGGGATATCCACAGGTTCACCATGGATATCCCCAGATTTCTGTGGATAAATCTTATTTTTTTACGTCCTGCCCGTCTTTTGCGAGCGCATTGTCGAGCGTATGCCATGCGAGCACCGCGCATTTGACGCGGGCCGGCATGTTCGAGACATTCTGAAGCGCCAGTGCCTCGTCGAGCTCCTCGAGCTCGCTCTCGTCCGTGATCTCGCGCTTGATCATGCCGATGAACTTCTCCGCGAGCTCTCTGGCCTTCTCGACCTTCTGGCCGCGGATCAGGTCAATCATGATGTCCGTCGAGGCCTGTGAGATGGCGCAGCCCACGCCCGTGAACGACGCATCCTTGACGACGCCGTTCTCGATCTGCAGCTCCAGCGTGATCTCATCGCCGCAGCTCGGGTTGTGGCCCTTGAGCGCGCACGTCGCATGAGCAAGATGATGCTTGTTCTCCGGATTGCGGCTGTGCTCGCCGATGAGCTCCGTGTAGATGTCTTCAAGCGCCATAGCCGAGGACCCCCCTTACCTTCTTGAGTGCATCAATCCAGCGGTCGATGTCCTCGCGCGTGTTGTAGAGATAGAAGCTTGCGCGGCAGCTTGCGTTCTGGCCGAGGTAGCGGTGCAACGGCTGGGCGCAGTGATGGCCCGCGCGGATTGCGACGCCGTAGCTGTCGAGGATGCTCGCCACATCGTGCGGATGGACATCCTTGACGTTGAAGGCGATGATGCCCGTCTTGTTGTCGCGGGTCGTATCGCAGCCGTAGAGCTCGATGTACGGCAGCTCGCGCAGCTGCGGCAGCGCATAGTCGACGAGGTCCTTCTCGATGGCCTCGATGCGGTCGAAGGTGATCGTCTCGAGGTAGTCGATGGCCGCCGTCAGGCCGCCGACGTTCTGCGTGCCGGCCTCGAACTTGGCCGGCAGCTCTGCGTACGTCGTGTCCTGCTCTTCGACATACTCAATCATATCGCCGCCGCGCAGGAACGGGGGCATCGCATCGAGGATATCGTACTTGCCGTAGAGCACGCCGATACCCATCGGCGAGAGCATCTTGTGGCCGGAGAAGGCAAAGAAGTCGCAGTCGATGTCGCGGACGTCGACCTTCATGTGCGCGACGCTCTGCGAGCCGTCGACGACGGCGACAGCGCCGACGCTGTGCGCCTTCTTGACGATTTTCTTGACGTCGTTCTTGAGGCCCAGGACGTTCGAGACCTGCGTCACGGCGACGATCTTCGTCTTCTCCGTGATCTTCGTCTCGATGTCTTCCTCCGAAAGGTTGCCGTCCTTCTCGAGGTAGATGTACTTGAGCGTCGCGCCCGTCGTCTTGGCGACGAACTGCCACGGCACGAGATTGCTGTGGTGCTCCGTGATGGTGATGACAATCTCATCGCCAGCCTTGACGTTGCTGAGGCCATAGCTGTAGGCAACGAGGTTCAGTGCCTCCGTCGCGTTCTTCGTGAAGATGATCTCCTCAGGACGGGCCGCGTTGATGAACTTCGCCGTGCGCACGCGCGCGTTCTCGTAAATCTCCGTCGCCTTGACCGAGAGCGCATAGGCGCCGCGGTGCGGATTGGCGTTGCAGCCGCCGTAGTAGCCGCAGATGGCCTGGATGATCTGCTCCGGCTTCTGCGTTGTCGCGCCGTTATCGAGATAAGCGATCTGTTTCCCGTTCATCTTCATCTTGAGAAGCGGGAAATCTTTCAAAAATTCCTGTGCATCAGCCATTCGAAAGTCTCCTCTGCAAATACGTATCGATCTCCTCTTTGAGCGCGTCATCCGGGATGCGGTCGAGCACCGGATTGAACGACGCCTCGACGACGAGGCGCTGTGCCTCAGCAAGGTCGAGGCCGCGGCTCATGAGGTAGAAGAGTTTATCTTCGTCCATCTTGCCGACGGAAACGGCATGGTGGCCGTCCACATCGTCCTCATGCGAGAGCATGATCGGCACGCTGCGGTTGCGGACATCCGGCGAGAGCAGGACGACTTCCTCGTTCTCGCGGCCGACCGACCCCTTTGCACCCTCGAGGAAGTCGAGCGTGCCGCGGAAGATCTTCTCACTCTTGCCGAGCAGAGCGCCGCGCACCTGCATGTTGGCGTCCGTGCGGCGGCCGCCCTGGCGGATGATGTAGTTGAGGTCGATGACGCTCTCGCCATCGCCGAAGTAGAGGCCCCAGATATCGGCCTTGGAGTCGTCGCCGGCTAGATCGACGTGGAGTTCCGTCGCCGTCTGGTGTGCGCCGGCCTCGACGACCGTGTAGGCAAAGGTTGCGCCCTTGCCGACATAGACCTTGACGCGGCAGGTGTAGAGCGCGTCGTCTGGCACGAGCTGTGCCGTGACGAGGTGGAGCTTTGCGCCCTCCTCGAGATGCACCTGCAGCTCGTACGAGCCGCCCTCGCGCTGCGTCAGCACGACTTCATCTTCCTTGCCCGCTTCGACAAGGATTTTCTGCGTTGTTACATTTTCATCGCTATCAGCCGGGATCCTGCTCTCATTGACGCCGAGCCAGCGCCAGGTACGCATGGGGATCCGGGAGAATGTCTTAAGCTCTGCCATATCAGCCCATCGTCCCTTCTAATTCAATGTTGACCAGGTTATTCATCTCGACTGCGTACTCGAGCGGCAGTTCCTTGGCAATCGGCTCGACGAAGCCGCGCACGATCATCGCGCGTGCCTCATCCTCATCGATGCCGCGAGAGGTCAGGTAGAAGATGGCCTCATCGCTGATGCGGCCAATCTTAGCCTCATGCCCGATGTCCGCCTCGTCGCCCTCGATGTCCATGACCGGCAGCGTATCGCTGCGCGACTCGTTGTCGAGCATCAGCGACTCGCAGTTGACCGAGCACTTGGCAAACGGAGCGCGGCGCGTAACCTTGACGGCACTGCGGTACGTCGCCTTGCCACCCGCCTTCGAGATGGTGCGCGTGTTGATGTTGGCCGACGTGTGCGGAGCCGCGTGGATGACGCTGGCACCCGTGTCGAGGTTCTGGCCCTTCGAGGCGAACGTGACGCCCGTGAACTCGCAGCGCGCATTCTCGCCGTGCAGGATGCTGCATGGATAGAGGCACGAGACGTGCGAGCCAAAGGAACCCGAGACCCACTCGATGATGCCGTCCTTCTCGACGAGCGCACGCTTCGTGTTAAGGTTCATCATATTGCGCGACCAGTTCTCGATGGTCGAGTAGCGCAAGCGCGCGCCCTCCTTGACGAAGAGCTCGACGCAGCCCGCGTGGAGGTTCGTGACGTTGTACTTCGGCGCGGAGCAGCCCTCGATGAAGTGCAGGCTCGCGTTCTTCTCGACGATGATCAGCGTGTGCTCGAACTGGCCGGCACCCGCCGCGTTGAGGCGGAAGTACGACTGCAGCGGGATCTCGACGTGGACGCCTTCCGGCACGTAGACGAAGGAGCCGCCAGACCAGACAGCGCCGTGCAGCGCCGCGAACTTGTGGTCCTTCGGCGGCACGAGCGTCATGAAGTACTCCTTGACGACGTCCTCATGCTCGCGGATGGCCGTCTCCATATCCGTGTAGATGACACCCTGCTTGACGAGGTCTTCCTGGATGCTGTGGTAGACGACTTCCGAGTCGTACTGCGCGCCGACACCGGCGAGGCTCTGCTTCTGCTCGGCCTCCGGGATGCCGAGGCGGTCGAACGTGTTCTTGATGTCCGTCGGCACTTCCTGCCAGTTACCCGTCATCTTGGCATCCGGCTGGACGTAGGTGACAATGTCATCCATGTTGAGCTCCGAGATGTCCGGGCCCCAGGTCGGCAGCGCCAGCGAGTTGTAGACCTCAAGGGACTTGAGGCGGAAGTCGAGCATCCACTGCGGGTCGTGCTTGCGCTTCGAGATGTCGCGGATGATCTCCTCCGTCAGGCCGCTCTGCGTCTTGTAGACCGAGTGGTCGGCGTCCTTGATATCGTAGAGCGTACGCTCGATGTCCTCGACGTACGTCTTCTTTTTCGGTGTGAATTTTTCTTCAGCCATGGCGCGCCTCACTTTTCTGCCTTGGCGTCGAGGATGTGCGTGAAGCCGCGGCGGTTGATGTCATCGATGAGCTCCGGGCCGCCCTCTTCGACAATCTCACCGTTGATGAGGACGTGGACCTTGTCGACCTTGAGCTTCTCGAGGATGCGCGTGTTGTGCGTGATGATCAGGCAGCTGTTGTCCTCGTTGTGGAACTTCGCGACGCCTTCCGAGACGATCTGCACGGCGTCGACATCAAGGCCCGAGTCCGTCTCATCGAGCAGCGCGAGCTTCGGGTTGAGCATGAGGAGCTGCAGGATCTCATTGCGCTTCTTCTCGCCGCCCGAGAAGCCGACATTCATGTAGCGCTCTGCGTACTCCGGCTTCATCTTGAGCTCTTCCATCGTCGCCTTGAGCTGGCGGCGGAACGGCACGATCTTGACGCGCTCACCAGAGACGGCCTGCTTTGCCGTGCGGATCATGTTCTCGACCGTGATGCCCGGGATCTCCTCCGGCGTCTGGAACGAGAGGAACAGGCCCTTGCGCGCGCGCTCGAACGTCTTGAGCTCCGTGATGTCCTCACCCTCGAACGACACCGTGCCGGACGTGACCTCGTACTTCGGATGGCCCATGATGATGTTCATCAGCGTCGATTTGCCAGAGCCATTCGGTCCGAGAATGACGTGTACTTCGCCCTTGTCTACCGACAGACTCAGGCCCTTGAGGATTTCCTTGCCTTCGACACCAGCGTGGAGATCCTTGATTTCCAAAAGATTCTCAGCCATATATAAAACTCTCCTTTAAGACTTAAGATATGCGCTCGGATTTGTAATCCTTACAAAAATACTCGGGATTGATGATTTCATTGTATGGCCTGAACACGAAAAAGTCAATAGCAATAGCGTTCTTCTATAAGTTTCATCTATGAATCCGCCTTTTTTTCATAAAAAAAGAGCCTCCCAAAGGGAAGCTCCTCCATATTTCATCAATTCAGGAAGTCGAAGTGGCGCGTCAGCGAGGCGGCGATGCCGTCCTCGTTGTTCGAGAGCGTGATCTCGTCGGCCATCTCCTTTAGCTCAGGGCAGGCATTGCCCATCGCGACGCCGTGGCCGGCGAAGTCGAGCATGCTCATGTCATTCTGCGCATCGCCGAAGGCCATGACCTCTGCGCGCGCGATGCCTAAGCGCTCACAGACAATCGCGAGCGATGTCGACTTGCTGACGCCCTTGACCGTCGCCTCGTAGAACCACGGGGCCGACTGGACGAAGGAGAGCTCATCTTCGAAGCCGCGGCGGATGTCTGCAAGGCGCGGCACGAGGATCTCGTTCGGCGCAGCCGTCAGGATCTTGACGGGCGCAAAGCCGCGCGCCTCGACGGCATCGGCGATGTTCTCGACGATCTCGACCTTGAGGTTATTGTTGCGGCTCTCATCCTGGACCTTGTGGCGGCGCGCGTCCGTCGTGAAGATGGACTCGCCGTCGTCGACGATCGGCGAGAGCTCTGGATACGCCTCGAGATGGCGCAGGAAGCGCAGCGCCGTCGCGCGGTCGATGGCCTGGTCAAAGAGGACCTCTCCCGTCGTCGCATCCTGGATGCGGCCGCCGTTATACGAGAGCAACAGGCCGTGGTAGTCCTTGAGGTCGAGGGCCTGCGCCTCGCGCGCGAGCCCCGGCGCCTGACGGCCGGAGGCCAGCACGACCGTCACGCCGTGCTGCTGGACCGAGAGCAGTGCCTCTCTCGTCTTCTCCGTGATCTTCTTCTCATCGTTGTTGAGCGTGCCATCGAGATCGAGGGCAATCATCTTATACATCGCGCGTGTCCATCCTTTCGCTGCTCATCACTGTTCATCGCTGCTCTGCAACATTCCTGCATTTCTGCAATCGCGAATAGTATAGCAGAAATCCCCGCACTGAGCAATCCAGGAAGCGTACGAGCAGGAAAAAAGCACCTGCACCTAGAATATTGGAATTTAAAGATTGCTGCAAAGAATCAAAAAGAAACAACAGAGGAAGTCGATATCATGGTAACCATCAAACAGATTGCCGAACTCTGCGGCGTCTCGCGCGGCACGGTCGACCGCGTGCTCAACGGGCGCGGCAAGGTCAAACCCGAAAAGGCAAAACTCGTCCTCGACATGGCCGCCAAGCTCCACTATCACCCGAATCCAGCAGGCAAGGCTCTCGCCGCCCGCAAGAAGCACCCGACCGTCGGGGTTCTGCTGCTCTCCGAGGGCGTCCACTTCTTTGACGACGTACTGTCTGCCATGCACCACATGGCGGACAAATACGATTCCTACGGCCTTAAGGTCATCTGGCGCAGCATGCGCGGGTTCGACCTCGACAAACAGTGCGCCATCATCGACGAACTGCGCGAGCAGGGCATCAACGCTCTGATCATCGACCCACTCAACCACCCGCGCATCATCCAGAAAATCGACGAATGCGTCGCCGACAAGATCTTCGTCGTCACGCTCAACAACGATATCGAGGCCTCCCATCGCCAGTGCTACGTCGGGCCAAATTATCCCAATGGTGGCAAGACGGCCGCGGCCCTGCTCTGCATGATCCATCCGCAGCCGCTCCACACGGGCGTGCTGCTCGGCTCCCTGCAGATGCTCGGCCATCGCCAGCGCCTCGACGGCTTCCTCGAGACCATGCAGGAGCACCCCGATTTCCACTTCTGCGGCATCGAGGAGTGTGAGGATGATGACATGATTGCCTACGAGAAGGTGCGCCAGCTGCTGCTCGACCATCCCGAGCTCAACTCCATCTTCATCATCTCGGCCGGCGCCTACGGCGCCGCCCGCGCTGTCCTCGCCGCGGGGCGCAAGGACATCACGATGATCGTCTTCGACACGATCCCGACGACGATTGAGATGATGAAGAAGGGCGTCATCCAAGCTGCCCTCTATCAGCACCCGCACCAGCAGGGTCAGCGCGCCATGCAGGTCGTCTTCGACTACCTCGTCAATGGCATCGCACCGGAACACGACAAGTACATCATGCGCAATGAGATCCGCATCCTGCAGAATGTAGAATAATGGTAGCGCGATAAAAAGAAGGCTCCCGTTCCTGAGATTGGAACGAGAGCCTTCTTTTGTGTAGGTGTATGGATATAGGAGCAATCAGCAGATCTCGACGAGGTTCATGCCGAGCATCGTGCCGAGGTCATGGATCTGCTCTTCTGTGATGCGGAAGGACAGGACCGTGTGATGGCCGCCGCCAGCGTGGATCCAAGCCGTAGCGCCCTTCTTGAGGCCGACTTTCGGCGTCCAGAGCTGCTTAGCGACCGGCAGATGCGGCGTCTCCGCCTCAGCCTTGCGGCAATCGACCGGATAGCTGATGAGGCGGAAGCCATCGCGGAAGTCAGCGACCGTGCAGTCGATGCCTTCGCCGTCAGCACCCGTGAAGACGAGGCGGGCCGGGTCATCCTTGCCGCCGATGTCGAGCGGATGGACTTCGACGCGCGGCTTGTCGCTGGCAATCGTCGGGTCAACCTCGAGCATGTGAGCGCCGAGGATAGCTTCATGGCCCTTGCGCAGGTCGAGCGTGTAGTCTTCCATGAAGACCGTGCGGTCATTGTGTGCCATGATCTTCAGCAGGCGCGTCAGTGCCGACGTCTTCCAGTCGCCCTCTGCACCGAAGCCGTACCCGTCGCGCATCAAGAGCTGAGCAGCGAGGCCCGGCAGCTGCTTGAGGCCCTTGAGGTCCTCGAAGTTCGTCGAGAAGGCCGTGTAGCCCTTGTCATCGAGGAACTTCTTGATGCCGAGGTACTCGCGCAGCTGATAGCGGACCGAGCTCTCGAATTTCTCTGGGCTGTTCTCCTGCGGGTTGAACGTGTAGAGTTCCTGCAGTTTCTTGTACTCTGCATCGATGTCTGCCTCGCTGACGGCATCGACGACTTCGACGAGGTCGCCGACCGGCCAGTAGTCGACCGTCCAGCCGAGCTGGATCTGCGCCTGGACCTTATCGCCCTCCGTGACGGCTACATTGCGCATCGTATCGCCGAAGCGGCAGACCTTGATGTGGAAGCTCTCGTTGTAGGCAACGGCGACATCTTCCCACGAAGCGATCTCATCCTGGACTTCTTCATCGCCCCACCAGCCGTAGACGACCTTGTTGTTGAGGCCGAGGCGAGCGTTGAGATAACCGTACTCGCGGTCGCCGTGTGCGCTCTGGTTGAGGTTCATGTAGTCGAAGTCGATCGTGTCATACGGGATCTTGTTGAGGTACTGCGTCGCAAGGTGCAGCAGCGGCTTCTGCAGGAGCTTCGTGCCGCGGATCCAGTTCTTCGCTGGGGAGAAGGTGTGCATCCAGGTGATGACGCCTGCGACGTCGTCATTGTAGTTGACATCCTTCATGAACTGCGTAATGCCGTCAGCCGTCGTCATGACGCCCTTGAACTCGATCGGGTACGGGAGCTTGCCACTCTCATTGAGCTTCTTGACGATGTCTTCCGCATCGCGGGCAACGTTCTTGAGCTGCTCCTCACCATAGAGGAACTGGGAACCAGCGACAAACCAGAACTTGTAATCGTGCGTGAGTTTCAACATGATGTTACTTCCCTTCTACTTCTATGCTTCCTCCTGCGGCAAGCCGCAGGAGTTTTTGTTATTTGTGCGTGACACCGCTCTTCGACTTGGCGTTGTTCTGGCCATAGTAGGCGTTTGCGCCGTGCTTGCGGTAGTAATGCTTGTCGAGCAGGAACTGCGGCACGCGGATGTCCGCGCGCGTGAGCTGCAGGGCATGGTAATTCATCTCGGCGACGACCTCGAGGATCTTCGCGTTCTCGACGGCCTTCTTGGGGCTCGGGCCCCAGGTGAACGGGCCGTGCTGCTTGACGAGGACGGCTGGCACAGCATCCGGGTCGATGCCGTACTCCTTGAACGTGCGGACGATGACCTTGCCCGTGTTCTCCTCGTAAGCCTCCTCGATCTCCTGCTTCGTCAGGGCATCCGTCACGGGGACGTCGCCGTAGAACGTATCAGCGTGCGTCGTGCCGAGCGCTTCGATTGGCACACCAGCTTCTGCAAAGGAGACGGCCCATTTCGAATGCGTGTGGACGACGGCCTTGATATTCGGGAAGGCCTTGTAGAGCACGAGATGCGTCATCGTATCGCTCGACGGGTTCATATCACCCTCGACGACGTGGCCCTCAAGGTCGACGACGACCATATCCGAGGGCTTGAGGTCCTCGTACGGCACGCCCGACGGCTTGATGACGAAGAGGTTCTTCTCGCGGTCGATGCCCGAGACATTGCCCCAAGTGAACGTGACGATGCCGAGCTTCGGCAGCATCATGTTGGCTTCATAAACTTCCTGTTTGAGTTCTTCTAACATTGGTAGGATGGTCCTTTCGTAAAGAATGCTCAGGCGTCGGCATGGTCGGCTATGAGCTCGCCAGCCTTGCGCTCGACCTCGAGGCCTTCCTTGTAGGCGGCGATGAACTTCTGGCAGCCGAGGCGGCCGGCTTCCGTCGGCAGCAGCGTCGAGCTCTCTGGATTGTGGAAGACATCGTCATCGAGGAAGTCTGCCAGCGCCTTGCTACTGTGCCACTTGGCAAAGACGGCGAGTACGGCCATGCCCCACGGGCCACCTTCACCAGCCGTCTCCATGACAGTGATTGGCAGGCCGAGGCAATCCGCGAGGACCTGCTGCCCGATGACCGGCGTCTTGAAGAGACCACCCTGCGCGATCATGACGTCCGTCTGGACGCCCTCTTCCTTGACGAGGATGTCCATGCCGATCTTGAGTGGAGCGAAGCAGCCGTAGAGCTGCGCGAGCATGAAGTTCGCGAGGTTCATGTGGCTGTGCGGCGTGCGCACGAAGAGCGGACGGCCCGTCTCGACCTTCGTGATGTTCTCGCCTGACAGGCAGCTGTAATTGAGCAGGCCGCCCGCATCGCGGTTTGCGCGCTGCGACACTTCAAACAGCGTCCGGTAAAGCTTGGCTGGCGTCTGGCCGTGGCCGATGAGCTCTGCGAACTCGCCGAACATGCCGATCCAGGCATTGAGGTCGCTCGAGCAGTTGTTGGCATGGACCATGGCCACCGGCGCACCGTCCGGCGTCGTCACAACATCGATGTCGCGGTGCACTTCCTTGAGCGGTGCGTCGAGGACGTTCATCGAGAACGCCGACGTGCCGACTGAGATGTTGCCCGTGCGCTTGCGGACGGCGTTCGTCGAGACCATGCCCGTGCCGGCATCGCCCTCAGGCGGCGCCATGAGCGCGCCCGGCTGCAGCTTGCCCGTCGGGTCGAGCAGCCATGCACCTTCCTTCGTGAGCTGGCCGCCGGAGTGGCCTGCACGCAGCGGCTGCGGCAGGATTTCCTGCAGTTTCCAGGGATAGGCCTTGACCGCATCAAGGCTCTCGAACTTCTCGAGCATCGCCGCGTCGTAGAGGCCCGTCTTCTCATCAATCGGGAACATGCCCGAAGCATCGCCGATGCCGAGGACTTTCTCGCCGCTGAGCTGCCAGTGTACATAGCCGGCCAGCGTCGTCAAAAAAGCGATGTCCTTGACGTGATCTTCTTTATTGAGGATGGCTTGATAGAGGTGCGCGATGCTCCAGCGCTGCGGAATATTAAACGAAAACTGTTTGGTCAGCAGGTCGGCCGCCCGGTCGGTAATGGTGTTTCTCCATGTACGGAATGGAACCAACTGATTGCCGTCGCGGTCAAATGCCAGATAGCCGTGCATCATGCCGCTGAAGCCGATTGCATCCAGAACGGTGATCGAACTGCCGTACCGCATCCGGTACCG
>OGQZ01002778.1_pt1 | contig 11755 bp, 7 predicted proteins | sample 1553321 | NCBI WGS metagenome assembly OGQZ01 (sample SAMEA2579958, study PRJEB22360) | human gut metagenome | reverse complement strand
GGAGTCGATCGCCGACTACATCCACAAGGCCGACAAGGATGCCACGGTCGTGGCTTACAAGCGGTTCGCTCTGGGCGAATAGTCCAGGCCGATTTATGTGAAAACAGACCGGAGCGATCCGGTCTGTTTTTTTTGTTGCCATTTGCGGCTCTCCGCAGGAACCACGGCGGATATTTCCGCACATCCCTCGAAATCCCCGGACGGGACGCACTCCGGCGTTACCCGTCCGGGGATTTTCTCTCCCGGTCTCTTCCGTGGGCTGCCGTAAAAAAGCAGGGCTGTCGAAAGCCCTGCCTTTTTCATTTCCAGCCCGAATGCCAGAGCACGCGCAGCACCTGCCGTCGCAGCCAGGGCGGGATCGCGAGCCAGAGGCGCGATCGGAGCTGCCAGCCGGGGGAGTCGCAGCCGACGACGCGGCCCGAGGCGCGGATGACCCGGACGGCGATGCCGGCGACGTCGCGTGTCGTGCACTGTTCCGTGATGCGGTAGTTCCCGTCGCCCGCGAGTGTGAGGCGCTCGCCGTCGCGGCGGACGATGCGGTGGAGGATGTGGCGGCCGCAGCAGCGGAACAGCACCACGTCGCCCGGTTGCAGGCGCGCGGGGTCGGCGCAGGGCGTCAGCACGACCTGGTCGCGCTCGCTGCGCAGCAGGGGCCGCATGCTGTGGCCCTTCATGCGGATCTGGACTTCGTGTCCTTCGGCGAGCATCGCTTCGACCTGCTCGAAAAACAGACGGTTCGAAAGCTGCATCACGGGCGGGGATTTGCGGATTCGCCGCCGAAAATCGTGCGGCAGGCCAGTTCGGCGGCCGCGGCGTCGGGCAGGCATTCGAGGTGGTAGACCGGGACCTGCGCCACCACGGCCGAGACGGTTGCGCATACGGCGTCTTCCAGCGTTTCGTCGTGGGCGAACGACGGCGGGCACGAGGGCAGCAGCGCGCCGATGGCCTCGATCGCCCGCAGGCGGCGAATCCGGTTGTGCGGAGCCTGTGACAGCCGTACGATGGCCCGGATCGGTTGGCATACGTTGCGGTAGCAGGGCGTTTTCCCGCTCCACGGCGCACCGAAGACCATGGCCTGCGGTTTTGGGGCGCCGGTTGTCGCTGCGCTTGCGTCCGGAGTTTCAGCCGCAGCTGCGGGGGCGTTCGCCGGATTTTGGACGGCTCCGCAAATCGGGTCTGCATCTGCGGTCTGCACGATGCGGACGATCGGACTGTCGTCGTTGAGCAGCTCCGCGCCGGGGATATGTTCACGCCACAGACGGGTGTGGGTGCTTTTGCCGGTGCCCGATTCGCCGAGGAACAGCACGGCCCTGCCGTTCAGGCTGATGACCGACGAATGGATGGCTACGGCCTGCCGCGCCACGGCGGCGATGTTGAACATCGACCATAATCCGAAGCGGAACAGCGCCGGGTTGTGCCGCAGTGTGACGTCGGTCGTGACGAGCGGTGCGCCGAACGCCTTGCGGAAACGGGCGGCGGCGCAGCCGTCGCGCGGCGTCATGGTGAGCAGGTAACCTTCCGAGTCGCGGCCGAAACGGCAGTCGGCGTCGGCATCGGCGAAGTCGAATTCGTCGAGTTCGCGGTAGCCGTCCGCTTGGCGGATTTCGCCGCGGGTTTCGACGCTCAGGTCGGCCGGGCCTTCGTCTGCGGCGGCGAAGGGCGCCAGCGCCGTGCCGAAAGACCCTGCGGTGAATTCCTGCGGGACGGCGATGCGTATGCCTGCTATGATGTATTCCATAATTATTCTCCTATTGTGATGATTCGGGTGCAGTATTCGAGCGAACTTTCGCGGTGGGCGATAACCACCAGCGTCAGCCCCTTGTCGCGCGCCGCCAGCTCGGCGACCGAACGGTTGATCTCCTCCTCGGTGCGGCTGTCGAGCGCCGAGGTCGCCTCGTCGAAGAAGAGCACGTCGGCCCGACGGTAGAGCGCGCGGGCGATGCCGATGCGCTGGCGCTGTCCGCCCGAAAGGCGGCAGCCGCATTCGCCGACATGGGTGTCCATGCCTTTGGAAAGTCCCGCGACGAACTCTCCGAGCCGGGCGGCTTCCAGCGCTTCGGCTACGCGGCCGCGGTCGATTTCGTCGTCGGGAACGCCCAGCGCGACGTTGGCCGCGAAGCTTCCGTCGGCGATGAAAAGGTTTTGCGAGACGTAGCCGATGCGGTTTTGCCATGCGCGGCGGTTGGCGGCGGTGAGGGGCGTGCCGTCGATCGTTATTTCGCCCCCGGTCGGTTCGTAAAGTCCCAGCAGCAGGTTGAAAAGCGTCGTTTTCCCTGCGCCCGATGCGCCGCGGATGCCGATGCGTTCGCCCTTGCGGATCGAGAGCGTAAGGCCGCGGAAAAGCTCGTGCCCGTCGTCCGCGAAGCGGAAGCCGAGGTTGCGGACGGCGATTTCATGTTCGAAAGACAGTATTTCGGACGCGCATGCTCCGGATGTGCCGCCGGCCGAAACGGATTTCGTTGATTTTGCGGTGCAGGGCTGTTTGGCCGGGGCTGTTTGGCCGTAAGGAGCCGTTTGTCTGCCGGATGCGGTTCGTTTGTCCGGAGCCGTTCGCCTGCCGCGGGCGGTCTCGCCGCTCTCCGCCGCGGAGTATTCCGACGGCGGGATAGCGGCGGCATCAGTATGGGGGCCTTTCCCGGCTCTCTCGGCGGCTCCGGAGAGCGTGTCCGGCGATGCGGAGGAAGGTTCGTCCCCGGCCGTTGCGTCGCGCAGGACGGCGATCGTGTAGCGGTTGTACTTGATCGAGGTCCAGCCCGCCATGATGCTGCGCACCGAAGGCATCAGGCGCAGCGCGGCTACGGCGAAGACGCCGAAAAGCAGCTGTGCGCGTCCTTCTTCCGCGCCCAGACTCAGCGCGACCAGCAGGGCCATGCCCAGCGCCAGCCCGATTTCGGTAAAGGCCTGCGGAAGCATGCCGATCGCCGTTTCGCGCAGGCGCGTGCGAATCACCTGATCCATCGCCCGGTCGAACGAACGGAGCATCATCGGGAAGGCGTTGTTGATCTCGATGTCGGCATAGCCGCGGAAGGTCTCGGCCACGAGCCGCGCCTTTTCGCGCTGGGCCTTGTTTTCCAGCTCGCCGTAGCGGTTGATGCGGTTGCGCACCAAGCCGTAATAGATCCAGATCGAAGGCAGGAAGACCGCAACGGTCAGAACCGCCGCAACGGGCGCGTACCAGAGCAGCGCCCCGAAAAGCAGCTCCAGCAGCAGCGCTTCGGCGGCGATGGCGGCGGCGGGTTTCAGCACGCCGGCCGTGAAGGCCAGACAGACGACATTGACGTTGCGGGCCAGCACGGCCGAGTTCGACGACTTGACGAACGGCAGTCCCCGGTCGTGGTAGGTGACGTAGAGCCGCCGCGAAAGGGTGCGGTAGAGGTCGTAGATGTAGTTGCGCTCGATGCGCGCCAGCCAGAGATTTGTCAGGCATTTGAGGACGATAACGGCCACCACGGCGGCGCAGACCGTCAGCGCGAAACTGCGCGGCGACGTGAAGCCCAGCGCCGTGTAGATGCGGGCCAGCTGCCCGCCGCCGTCGAGACTCCGGGCGTCGAGCGCCAGCGCCAGCACGGGCAGCAGCACGGCCAGTCCGAGGAAGTTCAGCCCTGCGCGCAGCAGCAGCGTGCAGGCCATGCCGAAGCCCCTGCGGCGGAATTTGTGCGGTATGATGCCGATGATTTCGTTCATGTCATTCCTCCACCTTTTCGATTCTTCCCAGTTTCACGTACCACAAATACCCCTCGGTTTCGGTGTAGCCCATCTGCCGCAGCAGGGCGAGGTATTCGCGCACCTGACGGCGGTAGCGTTCGGGTTCGCGGCCGCCGAACTTGTAGTCCACGACCACGGCCCGCGTGCCGCGGATCATTACGCGGTCGGGACGCCGCGCGGAGGAGCCGCCGGGAATGATGATTTCGTTTTCGTTGCGCACGCGCTCCCAGCCCCCGGCGAACCATTCGCGGGCCGCGGGGTGTGCCAGCGCGCGGGCGATCATCCGCCGCAGGGCGGCGGCTTCGGCGGCGGAAAGCGTGCCGTCGGCCTGCATCCGCTCCACGGCGAGGCGTATCTGCTCCTCGTCGTCGGCGTTTTCGAAGGCCTTGTGCATCAGGATGCCGAAATTGCGGGGCGAGAGTTCCACCTCTTCCTCCTGCTCGAAATAACGCTGCGAGGGGAGCCGCAGGCGCAGGTCGGCGCGTGCCGTGGGGTAGTTTTCCAGCACGACGTGTTCGGCGCCGGACGTTTTGCCGCCGTCGGCGACCGGGCCGCGGAACTGGCCGAATTCGAACCGCTCGCCCGTTTCGGTGACGGTGTAACGCCCTTCGGCGCTGCCCGCGAGGGCTTTGTCGCCGTCGGTGAGGATGCTTTGGAGGAGCAGTCCGCCGACGGTTTTGCCGCCTTTCTGCGGGATGAAGACATGCAGCGATTCGGCGGCGCGCGTCAGCGCCACGTACAGCAGATTGACGTTGTCGACGTGCGAGTAGACCAGTTCCCGGTAGTACTCCGCCGAGAATCCCGATTCGGCCATCGACTTCTTGTATTTCACCGGAAAGCGTCCCACGGCTTCGGCGTCGCCGTGCGCCTCGGCCCAGACGATGTTGGTCACGTTGCCGCCCGACTTGGGGTCCAGCTGCCACGAGCAGTAGGGGATCAGTACCACGCGCTTTTCTAGTCCCTTGGCCTTGTGTATCGTGGTGATCTCGACGGTCGTTTCGCTCTCCTCGACGCTCAGCGAACGGTTCTGTCCCTGCTGCTCCCACCAGTCGAGGAACAGCGCGATGTCGGCGATCTTGCTGGAACAGAAGCCGATGATCTGTTCGTGGATCGCCTGCAGGTAGGCCGTCTGCTGTTTGTCGTCCTGCAGACCGTGCCGCATGACGATGCGTTCGAACGCCTCTTCGGGTGACAGCAGGCGGATCGAGCGGAAGAACGTCCGTTCGTCGTCGGACAGCGGGCGGGCGAAGCCGCGGCCGAGGTAGTGGTTGTAGACGGCGCGGCTCAGCGAGTCGTCGGGGTTGAGCGACAGCCGCAGGGACGCGGCGATGAACGAACTGACGGGGGCGTTGCCCACGATCAGCGCCTCCTGCGTCATCACGTCGAAACGGTAGCGGGGATCGGTGTTGCGGCGTTTGAAGTCGAGCAGCTCGGCGGCGACCTTGGCGCCGTCGGTGGCCCCGCGCACCAGTATCATGATGTCGCGCGGCCGGAATCCCTTGTCCAGCACCTCGCAGATGCGCTCCACGACGGGCGGCCGCTCGGCGAAGGTCTCGACCGAGACGTAGCCCGGGTGTTCGGCCTTGCGGCGCGGGAGCTGGGCATGTCCGCGGTAGGCGTCGGCGAGGGTGTCGCGCAGCGCGGCGGCCTCCGCGGGATCGACGGAACCCTCCTCGGAGGCCTTTGCGAGGGTTTCGTTCAGCGCACGGTTGTCCGCGGCGACGATCCGTTCGATGATGCGGTTGTTGAAGGCGACCACCGCGGGGAGGCTCCGCCAGTTCTCCCGCAGCACCTCGACTTGGGTGTCGCCCGCGCCCAGCGCCTGCTGGGCCTCGCCGTGGAGGATTTTCCAGTCGCCGCCCCGCCAGCGGTAGATCGACTGCTTGATGTCGCCCACGATCAGCACCGAGGTCGCCTCGCTCTGCGACATGGCGTTTTGCAGCAGGGGCAGGAAGTTCTCCCACTCCTTGACGGAGGTGTCCTGAAATTCGTCGATCATGAAGTGTTCGAAGCGGTTGCCGACCTTCTCGTAGATGAACGGCGCGTCGTTGTGGCCGATGAATTCCGAGAGGATGTATTTGGTCTCCGAGAGGAGCATCATGTTCTGCTCGTCGCACAACTGCTGCACCTTGGCGTAGAGGTCCGACAGCAGCGCGAAGCTGCGGTAGTTCTCGCGCAGCAGGTCGCAGGTGTTCCACGAGCGGACGTTGGCGTCGTACAGATCGCACATTTCGCGCAGCAGGGGTTGCAGCCGGGCGGCGAGCGGCGCGGCGGGCGATCCCTTGGGCGCCCAGCCTTCGGTCGTCAGGCTCATTTTGCCGACCGTGGCGGTGTAGGGTTTCAGCTCTCCGGCCGCGACCGTGAGGAAATAGTGGGCGAAACTGCGGCTCTTGCCCGTGAAGTCCGCCGGGCCGACGCCCGCATCGGCCATGATCCGTACGGCCTCGGCCGCACGCTCCCGCATCTGCTGCTTGGTCGCCGCGGCGCGCGCCGTCGCTTCGCCGACGATGCGGCCCAGCTCCTCGCGCGAGCGGGCGAGGGATAGAGCCTCCTTGTTCTTCTCCTTGAACAGTTCGCCGCCGAGCGTCAGGATGCCGTCGCGGACGTCCCACTTCTTGCCCTCGTCGATGCGCTCCTGCACGAAGTCCGTGAGCCAGCGCTGCAGGTCGCGGTCGGTGGTTATCTGCTCGATGAGCGTGTCGGCGCTCTTGGTCAGCACCGAGGCGGTCTCGATCTCGACGTTGTAATTGAGGTCGATGCCCAGCTCCTTGATGAAGGCGCGCAGGATGCGCTGGAAAAAGGTGTCGATGGTCAGCACCGTGAAGCGCGAGTAGTCGTGCAGGATTTTCGAACGCACCTCCGCGGCCCGCCTGCGCACCGTGGCGGCGTCCATGTCCAGTTCGCGGCAGAGGTTTTCGAGGTAGGAGCTTTCGCCGCCCGAAGCCAGCAGGTGTATCTCCTTGAGGATGCGCGACTTCATCTCCTCGGTGGCCTTGTTGGTGAAGGTCACGGCGAGGATGTGGCGGTAGATGGAGGGCTGTTCGACCACGTCGCGCACGTATTTGTATGCCAACTGGTAGGTCTTGCCCGATCCGGCGCTCGCGTTCAGAATTTTCGCTCTCACTGTCCGAAATGTCGTTTTAGGTAGTAAAAGTACAAAACAAATCCCGAACGGCAAACCGAGGTTTGCAATAATTTCGTAAATTAGCGACGTATTAAAACCGAAAAGTATGAAGAAGATGATTCTGAGCGCGGTGATGCTGGTTTTTGCCGCATCGGGTTATGCGCAGGAAACGGGCGCTGCGGGCGCCGGAGAGCGCAACGAGTGGCTGCCCACCTTCGAGGCGGTTGCGGTCGATGCCGATCTGGACGTCAAATTCGTCCGGGTTCCCGACACCGAGGCCCCGAAAATCGTATACGACACCAAAGGCTCTTACACCACCAAGTTCCGCGCCGAGGTCAAGGACAAGACCCTGCGCATCAGCGAGAAGCCCGATTCGCGCCGTCCCGAACGCACCGAGGTGACGGTCTATTACAACGCGCTGCGGGCCGTTTCGCTGTCGGGCGCGGCCGCGACGTTCGTGGGGACGCTCGACGCCGCGGTGCTCGACGTGACGGTCAACCGCAAGGCTTCGCTGACGGCGAAGCTGGACGTCAAGGACCTCAAGATGGAGCAGACGGGATACAGCACGGCGAACCTTTCGGGTTCGGTGCGTTACCTGACGTTGTATGTATCGACGGGCAAGGTGGCCGCATCCGATCTGGAGGTGATGTCGGCCGAGGTCAATGCCCAGAGCAAGGCCGAGGTGTCGTTGTGGATCACCGACCGTTTCGTGGGCAAGACGACGACCAATGCGCGGATCAGCTACAAGGGCGATCCTAAGATCGTACGCGGCGGCGCGAAGTTCATGGGCGGCGAAATCAACCGCGTGGAGTAGCGGATGAAGGGTTTTCGCATATCGGCCCGCCGGAGCGCTCCTGCGGCGGGGCCTGCCGGCTTCTCCGGGCGGGGTGGAACGGGTATTCCTGCGGCGGACGGCGGAGCTGTCTGGCTTTGCCGGTGTAACCGGCGCACCTGCCGGGATACGGAGACGATTCGGCGGGGGCCGGTGGGGATGCCATTGTTTTACGGGACTGAAAACACTGTAGGGCGGCTATGAAAGGATTTCTGGAAGAGGTCGCCGGGGACCTGTATGCCCGATACGGCGAGGGACTGTCCGAGAGGGCCGTGCTCTTTCCGTCGCGGCGTGCGCGGCTGTTTTTCGTCGATGCCCTGACGCGCATCGCCGGGCGGCCCATGTGGCAGCCCGAATGGGTGACCGTCGACGACCTGATGAGCGAAATATCGGGCCTGCATGCGGGCGACCGCGTGCGGCTCATCACCGAACTCTATAAGGTCTATTCGGAATTCCACACCGAGCCGTTCGACAAGTTCTATTTCTGGGGCGACATGCTTCTCACGGACTTCGACACGATCGACAAGTACCGGATCGACGCGCAGATGCTCTTCCGCAACATCTCCGAAATAAAGGAGATCGAAGCCGACATCTCCTACCTGACGCCCGCCCAGCTGCAGATTCTGTCGTTCTGGTCTTCGCTGGGCGAGGAGGCCGATCTTTCGGAGGAGAAACGCCGCTTTCTGGCGATCTGGAAGACGCTCGGCCCCGTTTACCGCAAATTCCGCCAGCGGCTCGCGTCGCTCGGCATCGCCTACAACGGCATGGTCCAGCGGGCCGCCGCCGACCGCATCGCCGAAGGCGCGTTCGCCTTTTCCGAACCGCGGAGGTATGTCGTGGCGGGATTCAACGCCCTGTCGGAGTGCGAGAAACAGCTATTCCGCTTCCTCTCGACGGCTGCCGAGACCGATTTCTACTGGGATTACGACTCCTATTATAAAGACCGCCCCGAGCAGGAGGCCGGAATGTTCGTGCGCGAGAACGTCGTGCAGTTCCCGCCGCGCGGGGACGTGTCGCACGACAACATGGAGCGTCCGAAGGAGCTGACCGCCGTGGCCGCCGTGTCGAACGCCGTGCAGTGCAAGCACGCCGCCGCAATCCTGCGGGAACTGGCCGCACGGGGGCCGCTGGACAAGCGCACCGCCGTGGTGCTGACCGATGAAAACCTGCTCCTGCCGCTGCTCTACGCCCTGCCGCCCGAGATCGGGAAGGTCAACGTCACGATGGGCTATCCGCTGCGGGCCAGCCTGGCCTACACCTTCGTCGAACGCCTCGTGGAGTTGCAGGCCCACCGCCGCACGAAGGGCGCAGGATGCACTTTTTACCATGCCGACGCCGTGGGCATTCTCGCGCACCCCTACGTCGCGGACAGCGATGCCCGCGAGACCCGCGCCATGCAGGACGAGATCGTGCGCGAACGGCGCATTTCGGTCGACGCCGCATGGCTGGGACGCAACGACCTGCTGCGGATGATCTTTTCGCCCAGGCTGCCGCGTGGCGCGAGCTGTCCGCCTGGCTGCTGCGGGTCGTCGCCGCCGTGGCCCGGACGCCCTACGAGGGCGACGACCGGCGTCAGCGCGTGGAGTTTCTGGCCGTGATTTCGGAGGAGATTTCCAAACTCCGCAATTCGCTGGACGAGTGCGACATCGAGTTGACGACGGAGGTTTACACCTCGCTGCTGCGCCGCCATTTGCAGACCGTGCGCATCCCCTACGAGGTCATGGGTATCCTCGAAACCCGCAACCTCGATTTCGAAAACGTCGTTCTGCTCTCGATGAACGACGACAACTTCCCGGGCAACCACATGGCGCAGGCGTCGTTCGTGCCCTACAACCTGCGGGCGGCCTACGGACTGCCCACGCCCGAGCACCACGAAGGGGTTTACGCCTACTATTTCTACCGCCTCGTGCAGCGCGCCCGGCGGGTGTGGATGCTCTACTGCTCGCACGCCGACGACAAATCGACGGGCGAACCGAGCCGCTACATCTACCAGCTCGACTACGAGAGCGGATTTCCCGTCCGGAAGGTCGAGGTGGGTGTGGATGTCAACCTCGCCGAGACCGATCCGATCGAGGTGGCCAAGGACGAGGGGATCATGCAGCGTCTCGGACGCTTCACCGACCCAGAATCGAAGGCCACGCTCTCGCCGACGGCTTTCTTCCGCTATGTGGCCTGTCCCCTGCGGTTCTATTTTCACTCCGTGGCGCGGCTCCAGGCCGACGACGAGATCGCCGAGGAGGTCGACGCCCCGATGTTCGGCACGATCCTTCACGCCGCGGTGCAGAAACTCTATGCCCGGATCGTGGGCGAGGCGCACCCCGGCGAGACCCTGCGGGCGATGATCCGCACGGGTGAGATCGCCGCGGCGGTCGAGGCGGCGATCAACGAGAATTATTTGCAGGACCCCGCGGCCACGACCGACGACTATACGGGCAACCTGCTGCTGGTCAAAGACATCGTTACACGCTATCTGCGGGGCGGGGTGATGCCCTACGATGCGGCGCACGACGGCTTCACGGTCACGGGGCTGGAGCAGGAAGTGGCATACGGATTCGATTTCACGGCGGCGGGTCGCCCCCTTTGCATGAAGTTCGCGGGCATCGCCGACCGCATCGACGCGCTGGACGACGGAACGCTGCGTGTGGTCGATTACAAGACCGGGGCGCCGCACCTGGAGTTCGCCGGGGTGGAGAGCCTTTTCCGCGGCGAAGGCAAACAGCGGCTTTCGAACATCCTCCAGACCTTGCTCTACGCCATGATGCTCTACCGTACGCGGGGCGTCGACGCCGAACCCGCGCTCTACTACGTGCGGGCGATGAACCGTCCCGACTACCTGCCGACGCTCGACGACCGGGAAACGGGCGTCCGCGGCGGACGTTACACGCTTTATGCCGAACGGTTCGAGGAGTTGGTGCGCCAAACGCTGGCGGAACTCTACGATCCCTCGGTGCCCTTCCGCCAGTGCGAGGACGCCGACACCTGCAAGTTCTGCGATTTCAACGTGATTTGCAAGAGGTAGTTTTTGCGGCCTGCGGCCGCGGGATTTCATGTACTTTTTTCCGCAAAAAGTACCAAAAACTCCCCGACGGATGCCTTTGCCTGCGACGAACCGGCTAACGCTGGCTCCGGGCGACTATTCGCGGGGGCGCACGCGCCCCGTCCCCTCCGCTTGCGCTTTTAGCCGGTCCGTCGCTTAACGGCCCCGGCATCGAGTCGGGATCGGATTGTCTCCAAGATTTAAGTCTACAATTTCACCACGAAATAGGACGCTCCGCTGCGGCGTGCCGCCTCGATGCCGATTGCGGAATCCTCGAAGATCAGCGTCTCGCGCGGCGTGCAGCCTTCGCGGCGCATGGCCTCCAGAAAACAGTCCGGAGCGGGTTTCGGACGCTCCACATCGGCGCCCGAGAGAATGCCGTCGACACGGCCCAGCGGCGCTGCGGGGTCCGTTCCGCCGGAGTGGAAGCCCGTTCCGGAGACCCCGCCCTCTGCCGTGGGGCCGCCGATTCCCAGGTGGCGCATCACGTTGTCGATGTTGGCCCGGCTGCCCGTCGAGACCACCCACACGCGGCCGCCGCCGGCGCGGAACTGCCGGCAGAACGTCCACAGGGGTTCGTTGAGCCGCACGGTGTCGAAAAACGTGGGGTAGAGGGCGATCTTGCGAAGCCGCAGCCGCTCGCGTTCGGCGGGGGCGGCGGTTCCGAAGCGTGTGAGAAACTCGTTGCACCGCATTCCGAAATAACGGGCCGCATACTCCTCCTCGGTGAGCGTGTAGCCCGCCTCGCCGAGGGCCGCGACGTAGGAGAGCGTGTTGGCCCGCCGGGTGTCGGCCAGCGTGCCGTCGAAATCGAGCAGAAGAAGGCGGATTTCAGAATTTTCCATTTTTCGGTTTGCTATTCGGTCGAAGGCGTGTATCGGCTATGACTCGTTCCAAAGGCTCGTTGCCGCCTGAATCCCGGCTCTTGGCCGGGTCAGTCGAACGACTGCATGCCGGTCTGGGCGATGCGCATCAGGCGTTGGTACTCGGTGGGGGTCAGCTCCATGAAGAAATAGTGGATCCCGGCCGGCCGCGCGCCGGCCGCGCAGGGTTCGCG
>OGQZ01002774.1_pt1 | contig 11763 bp, 8 predicted proteins | sample 1553321 | NCBI WGS metagenome assembly OGQZ01 (sample SAMEA2579958, study PRJEB22360) | human gut metagenome | reverse complement strand
GACTTCAACTTTTTCCTGCTCACGGCCTTTAGAGTAATAGGCGGCAAGGCTTGCTGCTTCTTCAAATGTCCTGTCAGGAACTTCCTTTCCATCTGTTTTGAGAAGTACATGAGAACCTGGCATCTGCTTGGCGTGAAACCACCAGTCATTACCGTTGCCTGTCTTGAAGGTAAGTTCGTCATTCTGTATGTTATTCTTTCCAACGTATATGTCAAATGCATCGGCTTGTTGGCTGTGATTTTGTGCTTTCCTTTAACAGTTCTTTTAATATATCCGGTTTCAATAAGCTCTTCCTTAATGTTAGCAAGATCAGCTTCTGTTACTGAAATCTCAATTGCATTGATAATAGATTCAAGGTAACTTATTTCTTCAGTAATCTCCTGAATAAGACGGATTCCGGCTTCATAGGTTCTTTTAAGCTTGTTATATCTTGCAAAATATTTGTTAGCATTCTCAATTGGTGTGAGAGTGTTATCAAGCGGAATCTTGATTGTAGTATTATCGTAATAATTAAGTGCTTCATATTCCTTAGAACCTGCAGGAATACTGTAAGCGTAGGTTGTAAGAAGTTCGCCGTAGATACGGTATTTGTCTTTTTTCTCAGTGTCCTTTATCTGCTTTTCCTGAATGTCAAGCTTCTTGTATGCTCTTTCAAGATGTGTTGTTACAATTCTTCTTATATCAACAGACTTCTGGTGGATTCGTGTTGCAATCTCTTTCTGTCTGTAATAATCGATAATCAGTCTGCTTATTGAATCATATTCTGTGTGGTTGTCATACATAGAAAGCTTCACAGCGGCAAATTCTGCAGGCACACCGTTGTCGGTTACCATATCGGGGTGGTAGATACCATTTCTTACATCAGACATAAGTGCGTCAAATACGTTGTATAATGCATCTTTCATAGGCTCATCAAGACAGTTGGCAGGATGCTCGCCATCAACTCCGGCACGGTATGCAAGCTCTTCTGCTATACATGTGCTTATTCCTGTATAGCTTGAAAGCAGCGCCTTGACAACAGGTACAGGCTTTGTAAATACTGTTTCGTCAAAATGCTTTCTGTCAGCTTCAAGCGGATTAATCTTGTCAGAAGTATTAGGAATGAAATAAGGTCTTCCAGGTAAAACTTCCCTGACTGAGCTTGTCTGTGCTGATATATGCTTGATACTGTCTAATATAGTATTATTGTCGTCACATAATATTATATTGCTGTGCTTGCCCATGAATTCTGCGATTATGTGCTTTCTGCACAGGTCACCGAGTTCGTTTAAATGTTCTGCCTCAATATCAATTACACGTTCAAATTTTGGCTGTGTTATAGATATTATTCTTCCGTTGTTCAAATGTTTTCTAAGAAGCATGCAGAAATTCGGTGCAGTAGCAGGGGATGGCTTGTTATCGTCTGTAAGATATGCAAGAGGAAGCGATGCATTTGCAGATAAAACAAGTCTGTACTGACCAGATTGTGTCTTTATTGTAAGCATTATTTCATCGGCTTCAGGCTGTGATATCTTGTAAAGTCTTCCGCCGTTAATTGTGTCGTTTAATTCATTAACAATACTGGATATTGTAATACCATCGAATGCCATAATGTCTCCTTTAATTAATATTCATTAATCTTATTGCATTATATTAACATACTTATTGCTGTAAGTCTTGTTATCTTTCACAAAAATTGGTATACTTTCTTAAGCATTATATGCGAATGGAAGGATAGAAACAATGATTAAAAGTATGACAGGCTTTGGCCGGAGTGAAATAGTTAAAGGTAACAGAAAGATTTCAGTTGAGATTAAGTCAGTTAATCACAGATATCTTGAAGCAGGTATCAAGATGCCTAAGAAGCTTAATGTATTCGAGAGCAGAATGAGAGACTTACTTAAGAAGTATGCAACAAGAGGCAAGATTGATATATTTATTAATTATGAGGATGATTCAGAAAGTCAGGTTAATCTTAAGTTCAACCAGAATATAGCTGATGAATATATGGCTATATTTAATAATATGTCCGAAAAATACAATCTTAAAAATGATATGACTGTTGGAGGTCTTGCCAGATTTCCAGAGGTTATCACAATGGATGAAGTGCAGGAAGATGAAGAGGAGTTGTGGCATTTTATAGAAGAAGCCATGAAGGCAGCCTTAGAACAGTTTGTTAATACAAGAATTCTGGAAGGTGAGAATCTTAAGAAAGACCTTTTAGGAAAGTTAGACCACATGGAGGAGCTTGTCGCATTTGTTGAAAAGAGAAGTCCTGAGATTATAAAGGAATACCGCAGCAAGTTAGAGAGTAAGGTAAAAGAGCTTCTTGGTGATACAACTATTGATGAGAGCAGAATCGCAACAGAGGTTATTATATACGCAGACAAGATATGTGTTGACGAAGAAACTGTAAGATTAAGAAGCCATATCGAGCATGCAAGAAAATGTCTTAACGAGGATGGCGGCATTGGAAGAAAGATGGATTTCATTGCACAGGAGATGAACAGAGAGGCTAACACAACTCTTTCTAAGGCTAATGACATTGAGATATCTAATGCAGCTATTGACTTAAAGACTGAGATTGAGAAGGTAAGAGAGCAGATTCAGAACATTGAGTAGGCTTTCAATATATTTTTAATGGGTTTTGATTAAATTTACTTGATTGTTTCGGGCTTGTTAGGTATAATAACTTGTGCACTTTATGTGCAGAATGAGGTAATTATATGAGCAAAGGACTATTATTAGTTATTTCAGGATTTTCTGGTGCAGGAAAAGGAACTGTTATGAAGCGACTTTTAGAGCTTCATGACGAGTATTCACTTTCTATATCAGCTACAACAAGAAAGCCAAGAGAAGGCGAAGCTGATGGAAGAGAATATTTCTTTAAGACTGTAGAAGAATTCGAGAAGATGATTGCTGAAGATGCTTTAATAGAGCATGCACAGTATGTTGGCAATTATTACGGAACACCAAAGGCATATGTTGAAGAACAGCTTGATAAGGGTAACAATGTTATTCTTGAGATTGAGATACAGGGTGCCATGAATATCAAGAGAATGTTCCCGGATGCAGTGCTTATGTTTATAACACCACCGTCAGCGGCAGAACTTGAAAAGAGACTCCGTGGCAGAGGAACAGAAGATGAGGCGACAATTAAAGCCCGTCTTTCAAGAGCAGCAGAGGAAGCAGAAGGTGTTGAGGATTATGATTACATAGTTATCAATGATGAAGTCGATTTATGTGTCGGCCGTATTCATGATATTGTGTTATCTGAGAAGATGAAAGCTAAGTATAATCTTGGACTGATTAATAATATTAAAGAAGAATTAAAGGTTTATTCGAAAGGAGAATAATATAATGATACATCCATCGTATACTGAATTAATGGCTGTAATTAACAGTGAGGTTGAAGAGGGCGAGCAGCCTTTAGTACAGAGCAGATATTCAATTGTTAAGGCAACTGCTAACAGAGCTAAGGAAATCATCGATGCAAGAAGCGTTGAGGAGAAGATTGCCAAGGCAAGAATTGAAGCAAGCAACAAGGAAAAAGAGAAAGAAAAGGACAAGGATAAGGTTGAGGAGAAGAGAATCTCTAAGGAAGATGAGAGAAAGCTTCAGGTTGGAACTCCTCTTGTAAGATGTTCAGAGAAAGACAAGCCATTATCAATCGCAGTTAAAGAATTCTACGAAGGTAAGGTTAAGATTCTTGGAAGTACAGACGAGAATACTTCATTATAATTAACAAAGACTGATGTTAAGGGCAACTGCTTGTATGGGCGGTTGCCCTTTTGTGCGAGTAGTGATGAGAATACAAGCGGGAATCACACAATCATGCTTGCATGTATTGTGTGATTATCGCTTGCATTCGAGGAGCACCGTGACAACGACAGAACGAAGTTCTGGAGTATGAGCTACGAGAAAAAATGAGGAGTTTAAAATTTTATGACGAATAGATATGATGAGAAAGAAAGACGGATTCACTGTGCATTTTCAGAAAAATGCGGCGGTTGTGATTATGCCGGAATGAAATACGACAATGAGCTTGCAGTTAAGAAGAAGTACATTGAAGAACTTTTTGGAGAATATGTAAAAGTTGATGATATTGTAGGAATGTACAGACCAATACATTACCGCAATAAAGTTCATGCAGTTGTGGGACTTGATGATTCCAGAAATGTAATAGCAGGAACCTACGAGAAAAACAGCCACAGAATAGTTGATACATCGGACTGTATGATTGAAGATTCACAGTGTACAGACATTATTAATGATATTAAAGGACTAATAGCTTCATTTAAATATCAGCCATATGACGAAGATGCGGGAAAGGGAATGATCCGACACATTCTTTTAAGAAAAGGATTTTCGACAAAGGAGATTATGCTTGTTATTGTTACAGCAGGAGTCGCATTTCCATCAAAGAACAATTTTCTTAAGGCATTATGTGAGAAGCATCCGGGAATTACTACAATTGTGCAGAATATTAATGACAGGCGCACAAGCATGGTGCTTGGAAAGAGAAATATTGTTCTTAAGGGAAAAGGTTATATCGAGGATGTGTTGTGTGGCTGCAGATTCAGAATAAGCCCGACATCATTCTATCAGATTAACCACCAGCAGACTGAAAAGCTGTACAAAAAGGCAATCCAGCTTGCTGATATATCAAAAAATGACACTGTAATTGATGCATATTGCGGAATTGGTACTATTGGAATAGTCGCCTCAAAAAAGGCTGGCAAAGTTATAGGAGTTGAGCTTAATTCAGAAGCTGTATCAGATGCTAAGATAAATGCTTCAATTAACAATATAAAGAATGTCACATTTGTTAATGCTGACGCAGGAGATTTCCTTGTTGAGTATGCAAAAAATGCAAAGGCAGATGTTGTTATCATGGATCCGCCAAGAAGTGGAAGCACACCGGAATTCCTTAATTCTCTTCTTAAGATTAAGCCAGATAGGATTGTGTATATTTCATGCGGTCCAGATACACAGGCAAGGGATATAAAGGTGCTGGTTAAGGGTGGATATAAGGTTACGGCATGTCAGCCATTTGATTTGTTTCCGCATACGGAGCATGTGGAAAACATCTGCTTGCTATCGCGTAAAGTCACAGTTTAAGTGGGCTTCAGAGCTTTTACTGCGAATATGTACCTGTGCTTTTAGCAGGAATTTATGTACTTGAAATAATTAAAATATTATAAGCGGGTAAAAAATATATACCTTGTAGCGACGTTTTATGAATGTATGCTACAAGGTATTTTTTATATATGTATGCGTAGAAGTGTAGAGTGGAATTAGGGCAGATTTTGATTGATTTTCGGCGGTTGAACGCTTATAATATAGAGAGAAGTATTTTGTCGTTTTTTAATAAAAAAATGGAGATAAAACGTATGGTAATTATGACTGTAAAAGAAGCTGCATCAAAGTGGGGATTGTCAGAGAGAAGACTACAAACTATGTGTAATGAAGGAATGATTCCAGGTGTTATAAAATTTGGGAGATCATGGGCTATTCCAGTGGATGCGCAGAGGCCAGTTGATAAAAGAATTAAATCGGGAAAGTATATCAAGTCCTGATTTTTGGACACATAATATACTTATATTAATGGTATCTATTATTTGATAATCATTTATATGGATGAAAGAGGAATAATATGATTAGTGAAGTTATAAAAAGTACTCAGGAATATTTGCAATCAATGCCGAAGACTGAAAGAAAAAAAATAGGCCAGTTTTTCACTTCGGAAGAAATAGCTAAATATATGGCAAATTTATTTGAGTTAAATAATTTGCCGGAAAGTATTTCTATTTTAGATCCTGGGGCTGGAAGTGGAATATTAAGTACAGCATTGTTAGACAGGATAGAAACAATAAAAACTATTAAGAAGGTGGAGTTGGTTTGCTATGAGAATAATGAATCGGTTTTGCCTATTTTGAAAAAGAATATGGAAATATTAAAGAAAAGATATTCTTTTGAATTGAATTACAAAATAAGAGAAATTGATTACATTGTTTCTCAAGCGAATGATTTTGAGGGGACTTTGTTAGCAAAAAAAAGACCTAAAAAATACCACATCGTAGTTGGCAATCCACCTTATTTGAGAGTTATGAGAGATAATGTTGCTGCTCTTGCCATGCCATCAGTTGTACATGGAGCGCCTAACTTATATTTTCTCTTTGCTGCAATGTCGCTGTTTAATCTAAAAAAATATGGTGAAATGGTATACATTATTCCACGTAGTTGGACCTCGGGAGCATATTTTCGGGAGTTTAGAAGATATTTATTCACATATGGAAAGATAAATAACATTCATTTGTTTGTTAGCAGAGATAAGGTTTTTGATCAGGAAAGTGTTTTACAAGAAACGATAATAATTAAGATTACTAAGACTGATATCACTCCAGAAATGGTACATATTACTTCGACAAATACAAGCAGCGATTTCAATAAAGTGTCTTCTATAGATGTGCCATATGATGAGGTTGTTGTTGGAAATGAACAGTATGTATTTTTGCCTACAAGCATTGATGAAATTGATACAATCAGAATGATGAATAGATATAGTACTACTTTACCAGAAGAAGGAATAAGAATGCGTACGGGAATTGTAGTTGACTTTAGACAAAGGAACGAGTTGAGAAAAGAGAAGGGGCGCGGAATTGTGCCATTATTCTATGGTCAGCATATAAAAAATGGAAGAGTTAATCATGGAGAATCAGGAAAAGAATGCGAATGGATAATTGACTCAAAACCAGGACTAATTCAGAAAAATAAAAATTATGTTTTTTGTAAAAGATTTACAGCAAAAGAAGAAAGTAGAAGATTGCAATGCGGCATATATGAGCCTAAAAATTATAGCGAGTATGATTATATAGGAACGCAGAATAAGATAAATTATGTAGATCGATTGGACGGATCAGAAATGTCAGTGGAAGAAACATATGGAGTGTTTGTATTATTAAACTCGACGGTTTTTGATAATTATTATCGTATTTTGAATGGAAGTACTCAGGTGAATAGTACTGAAGTAAATAATATGCCAGTGCCACCTATAGCATTAATTCGTAAAATGGGAAAATGCCTGATAGAAAGTGGCGATTTGTCTACAAATAATTGTGACATGATTTTGAAGGAGGTTGCTTATGGGTAAATTAGAAGATGCAAAGGAAATATTAAAGGATTGTGGAATGCCAGTACAACAACAGAATGATATCAGTGCTTATACTCTACTAACATTGGCAGAGATTGATCCAGAAATGGAATGGGATCAAGCTACAAATTCTTGGAAAAGGATACATGATGTTTTAGAATTTGCATCCGAAAAGTATGAGAAAACATATGCTGAAAATACTCGTGAAACCATTAGAAAAAATTGTATGCATCAATTTAGAGAAGGTGCAATAGTGGAAGATAATGGCAAAGCAACTAACAGTCCTAATTATAGATATAGAATTACATATGAAACATTAGAATTGATTCAGGCATATAATACGGAAGCATATGTTGAAAGATTAAGTGCATATCTAAAAGCAAGGGAGACACTTGTTGAAAAATACACTAGCAAAAAGCAAATGGAAATGATGCCTGTTAAGATTAATCAGGAGGAGTTGAATTTTAGCCCAGGGAAGCATAATGAATTACAAAAAGCAATAATTGAGAACTTCGCTCCTCGATTTGCTCCAAATGCAGAATGTTTGTATGTTGGAGATACAATAAAAAAAGACCTAATAAAGAATGTAGAAAAGTTGTCAAATTTAGGATTTGAAATAACACTGCATGATAAAATGCCGGATGTTGTATTATATTGCGAAGACAAAAACTGGATTTATTTTATTGAAGCTGTAACGAGTGTGGGACCTATGAGCCCACAGCGTATTATTGAGATTGAAGAGATGACAAAGGGGGTTAAAGCAGGAAAAATATATATCACAGCATTTCCTGATTTTTCAACTTATAAAAAATTTTCAGAGGAACTCGCATGGGAAACAGAAGTGTGGTTATCTGAGTTGCCAGATCATATGATTCACTTAAATGGTGACAAATTTATGGGACCTAGAGAGAAGAGATAACAGGTAAGGAGGTGAGCCTGGATGACAACTGAAAACTATGTTTATAAAAAAGAAGTAGACTGGTCTTTATTACAGGAAGGGCTCACCTTGCCATTTGATAATCAGGTGATGTTCGGTCAGATTATGGGACGTTTCCTTAAAAGAGGAGAGTCAAAAGATATTACGCTTTATTTGAATGGAAAATCATATAAAGCAAAGATAACCAATGTAAATTTTGATTCGAAATTTAAAAGGAAGAAGGATACATTGCAGATCCGATATTCCAAGAATGGCGAGCTTGCAAAGGCATTGCAGGTATATTTTTCAAAGAGTTATCAATTTATAAAGACCACGCGTGAATTGCGTGAACCAGGTGACAGAACAATGATAAGGTTGCCTGAAGAGTGCAAGGAGTATCTTGCTATTTATACAACTGAATATGATGATTCTTATGTGTTAGAAACTATAGTTGCAGATGATATTGTTTCATTAAGACAGGTAGTGGCTGGTCAGAAGGAAAGAGTTATGGAGGCAGAATTCAATTATGATGTGGAGGATTCAACTTCTACAATTCTTGAAACTGAAAAGATTGTAAAAATTCGAAAGCTTAATAAGAAAATTGGTGATAATCTAAAGCTTTTATATGGATACCGATGCCAGATATGTGGTCAGTTAATTGGTGAAGAGTATGGTTCTCATATTGTAGAAGCACATCATATAGATTACTTTGTATCCAGCCTTAATAACGATGCAAGTAATCAGCTTATTGTTTGTCCGAATCATCATAGCATAATACATGACACAAACCCTTTGTTTGATAGACGAAGGTTATTGTACATATATAAAAATGGGTTTGAACAAAGGTTGGTATTGAATCAACATCTGTAGGTTGCGTTTTTATGGGGAAAGAGAAAAGGAAAATGTACGAGGGAGGAATGAAGCTTGCAAAATATAAATGAGCTTATCGGGATTATTAAAGGCATAAACTTTGATGGCGTTATAAATAACAAGGAAGTATTGCGCCTTCAATCCTGGGTTGATAAAAATAGAAATCTTGCATATGACAAGCAGCAGATGGAGCTAATCAAAATGGTGGATTCCGTACTGGAAGATCATATAATTGATGATTCGGAAAAGAAAATGCTAATAACCGCTTGTGAAGAATTCTTTAAGGATGCAGGGGATAGTTCCTCACGTATTTATGAGCTTAATGGAATAATTGAGGGCATAGTATGTGATGGTGAGGTAAATGAAGCGGAGGTTTTACGCCTTAAAGACTGGATGGATAAATGCGGAGAAAGTATAAGAGATCATAAACCAAGCGCAGATCTTTGCATGCTGATTGATGATATCCTTGAAGATGGTATCGTTACTGAAGAAGAACAAGCTGAGCTTCTTGATATGTTAAATATAAGAATAAAAAATGCACAGTTTGAAACTAAACTTGCATATTTGTGCAAGCTTGTGAGAGAAAAGAAAAATATCGGCGCAGATTTAATTGATATTTTGAATAATGAATCAGCAATGAACGAAATCCACAGTAGGGCCGAAAGTAATCTTATGCAGGCGGTTGGTTCATATAGCGGATATTGCAGGAATCCAGAAATTGTAGTGATTTCATTAGTTCTCATTGCTATGCTTGAATATGATGGAAACTATTATGATAGTGTTCGTGATACATATAAGTCACTTTATGAAAGATTTACCGAACAAAAGGTAGAGGGTAAAATTCGCTCTATTTTAAGCAAATATAAAAAGCAATCTGACTCTGGCAGCAGAACCAGAATCATTAATGTTGCTCTTGAAAATGCAATTGTGCCAAAGGCATATCTATCTGCATTCTTTGAATTTATTTTTGATATCTACAAGTTGAATTTTGAATATGATCTCCCAGAGGAACCATACGAGGATTTCCAGTTCGTATTTGATGGTTTGAGAAATAATATGCTTTCTGATGGAGATGATATTTCTATTAATGTCACACAGAAAACCTACAAATTAATAGCCGCAACCAAGCAATTAATCAGTCGTGAAGATGGATTAGATGCTGTTATTAAGTTGAGTATTATCATTGTTAAGCTTATAGATCGACGATTCTGGGATAAGGAAGTAAAGATTTTTAATCCTTACTTAAAAGCTGGATATGAAGGCTGGGAAAAAACCTTAAAAGAAAGTGCTAGAGGCGGCTATGAGCGTAAGAAGAGTGACTCTGAATTAAGATCACGTTGGGAGCCAAAGTTCTTAATGCTCAACAATTCTGTATACTTGAATCCTCCTGCGCATAGAGTTAAGTCGCAATATGACTATAGAGATATTGCTGTTGTAGTGCTTAATGATGGTGAAGAAATATATAGAAACAACAATTGTGATATTCGTGAAATTATTGGTGGATATCAGGTTAATACCGAGAAAATTGAGATTGTAAAACCGTTGGGTAAGCTTACATATAGATTAGTTGCTGGAAATGAAGTTATATATGACAGCAGGGATAAGCTGCATCGAAATTGTATAGTTTTTAACAATGAAGGTCATGAAATAAATAATAATATTGACTTTGAAGGAACGGTATATATTGCTTATAAAAAGGGTGAAGCCATAATAGACAATATCCTTACCAAAGAAAATTACTGTATAGGATATAAACTTGTTAGATTGGGAGATGCTATTGAAATAGGACATGATGTTTTCAATTTCTCATCAATGGCGAAGCCAGGTGTTTTTGGACAATTATATCCTAACTGTGGTATTCAAAAAGAAAATGCGGATAAAATAATACCAGTATATCATGATACATGTTTTGTTGTTTTTGAAGCAGAAAATACATCAACAAAATTCGAAATAGATATCAATGGCAAACCATATAAGCTAAGTGAAATGCAGTATAAAGCTACTGAAAAAGCTGGTTCAACCAAATATGTTGTGGAATTAGGTTTGCAGGAATCAGGAATTTATGAAATAGAAGTAAATCAGCTAATAGCAGGCAGTAAGAATAAAATCTTACAAGCAGATATGGCATATGACACTGATTTGATGTATTCGAAGGAAATGCTAGAGGATTCTTGTTATAGAATTCAGGTGACATCGAAATTGTTACCGCATAGTATCGATTCAGAAGTCCTAGCAGAGAATTTTAATCCAAATTTCATACGTTTTGAATATGCAGGAGAAAGCTATAGTTATTATTTACCTTTTGACTTTGGTTTTTATAAGTTATCAGGATGTGATTGGTGCTCCCAGTTCGATGACTTATGGATAGATGATATAAATGATAAGAGTGTTTTGACATTGTATGATTCAGAGTGTGATGGCTTACTTCTTTATACAGAATCGGGAACATTAGCTGAAGATGACATAAAGCTAATTGATAAGGTTTATTATAAGCAACTTCCAGTTTTCTTTTTGACATCTTATAAAAATGGAAACCGATTCGTGACATTAGTTTTTACAGCAAATGGAAAAGCGAAGTATGCAGTTCCTTGCTACAATAAGTGTATTATTGATGAAGATAAGACGGAGATACTATGTTTTGATAATCCTAAAAAGGTGACTATTACACCTATATTTCATGGCAAGAATAAGGTGTTTTATGAATTGTTTAATTCGGCGGGAGAAAAGATACTGACAAGTAAATTATTAGAAAGTGGACAAACCAGTACACTCACTAATTTTAAATCTTTCCAGGAATATATTATACAATTTCACGAAAAGACAAAGATTCTGCAGCTTAGAAAAA
>OGQZ01002771.1_pt1 | contig 11785 bp, 11 predicted proteins | sample 1553321 | NCBI WGS metagenome assembly OGQZ01 (sample SAMEA2579958, study PRJEB22360) | human gut metagenome | reverse complement strand
GCTTGTCGATCAGGGCCTTATCGGCAGCGGAGACATCCGTCTTTGCCATAGCCTTTGCGACCATCTGCGCCATCTCATAACGCGTGATGCTCTGGTTGCCGCGGAACGTCGTGTCGCCATAGCCTTCGATGACGCCATCAGCAGCGAGCTGAGCTACGGCATCATAAGCCCAATGGTCAGCCGGTACATCCGAGAACGGGTTCGAAGCAGCAAATGTGGTGCTTGCTGCGCCAACGACGAGAGCCGTCGTCAGTGCAGATACGAGAGTCTTTTTCATAAGAATCTCCTCCTCTATGAAATTGAATCAAAGAACCTTTCGGCAGGAGATCCAGACTCTTTGGTAAGTATCCATGTTCCCTTTCCAGTTCCTCTGAACCGTCCTGTCAATTAGCATTGTAGCCTATAATTTGCATGTTGTCAATTAATAATTTGCATTGTGTCGATTAAATGGCGGATGGAAGTGTGTTCAAGATATGTATCGCCTTAATCTTGAACGCTATTTTCATCTATACTATAATGAGTAGAACAGAGTCGAAGGAATGTTGTATCAAAACGGATAGACGAGTACAGGAAGGGAAGTCATAGCATGGGATTTCAGCGTGCGCGCAAGGAGGAGCAGCGAGAGAGGCGTCGCCAGGAGATCCTCGATGCGGCCTGGGAGCTGTTTGAGGAAGGCGGCCTCGAGATGGTGACGTTCTCGACCATCGGCGCGAAGGTCTCCTTCACACGCCAGACCATCTACACCTACTACCGGTCGCGCGATGAAGTGCTGCTCGACCTCTTGAGCCGCAGGATGGAGGATTTCTATCAGGACATCCGCGCGATGTTCCCAATCGGCAAGCCCGTTACGCAGCGAGAGTTCTGCGAGAGGCTCGTGGACCATTTGCTGTCCAACAAGAAGATGCTCGCGCTGTTCTCCTTGCACATCACGCTCGAGAATAAGGCGCGCTACGAGAACATCCTCTCCTTCAAGCGCACGATGTACGAGGCGTTCCCGGTCTTCTGCACGATCCTGTGCGACCAGTGCCCGGATGCGTCCGAGGACGCGTTTTGCTACTTCTGCCTGACCATCATGGTCTACATCAGCAGCATCCACCCAATGATCGATCAGACGCCACTGCAGAAGAAGGCCTTGCAGGAGGCATCTGGCGGCATGGCCATCCCGACTGATCGGGAGCTGATCCTCTCATCGCTGATGCTCATGACAGGCTCATTCCACTTTCGCGGCGATGGGGATGAAGAAACGTCCAATCCGTGATAAGATAGAGTCATCTGAGTAAGAGTGAGAGATGAGAGAACAGAGAGGGATGAGATGATGCAAAAGAATGCGGGGCGCTTTGCGCTCGTACTGCTCGCTGTGCTGGCGCTGTCAGCTGCCTTTGTCATGGCAGGCTGTGGCAAGGCGCAGAGCGATGGGACGGGCAGTCCGGCCAAGCAGCAGACGCTCGACGACAAGGTCAATGCGATCGTCGACTCGATGACGACGACGGAGAAGGTCGGCCAGATGGTCATGATTGGCGTCCAGGGGACAGAGGTCACGGATGACAGCCTCTACATGCTGCATCAGTATCACATGGGCGGCGTCATCCTGTTCGACCGCAACATGGAGTCAGCCGGCCAGACGAAGAAACTCATCGCCGACCTGCAGGCGCAGGCCGACCAGAAGGTGCCGCTCTTCATCGGCGTCGATGAGGAGGGCGGGCAGGTCGTGCGTGGCAAGTCCTTCCTGACGCCGCCGCCGTCGGAGCAGGAGATCGGCAGGAGCGGCGAGGTCACGCGCGCGGAGGAGTCGGCCCGCCAGACAGCGGAGAAGCTCAAGAAGCTCGGCTTCAACGTCAACTTTGCGCCGGTCGCCGATGTCGGCGACTACGCGCGCTCGTTTGGCTCCGACCCCGAGCAGACGGCAAAGTTCGTCGCGGCGGCCGCACAGGGCTACGAGCAGGAGCACATGATGTACGCGCTCAAGCACTTCCCGGGCATCGGCCGCAGCACGGTCGACTCGCATGAGGACATCTCCTCCATCACGGCCACGAAGGACGAGCTCATGAAGCGCGACCTCGTGCCTTTTAAGAAGGTCATCGACGAGCGCCAACCCGAGGACTACTTCATCCTCGTCTCGCATCTGCGCTATCCGGCGCTCGATGCGGAGAACCCCGCAAGCCTCTCGAAGGCAATCCAGACGGATTTTCTGCGCGGCGAGCTCGGCTACCGCGGCCTCATCATCACGGATGACGTGGAGATGGGTGCACTCGCGAAGCATTACAGCTTCCGCGAACTCGGCGTCAAGGCCGTCGAGGCGGGCAGCGACATCGTGCTCGTCTGCCACGAGTACCCGCATGAGACGGATGTCTACCTCGGCCTGCTCGACGCAGTAAAGGATGGCACGATCCCGATGGAGCGCGTCAACGAATCCGTGCGCCGCATCGTCAAGGCAAAGCTATTGCATGCGCAGTCCTGAGATACAAGCATAGATGATAGCAACAAAAAAGACGCTCTGGCATTAAAGGTCAAAGCGTCTTTTTCGTGTCTATTCGTTTGTGCTGGTCAGCTGCGCTGCACGGCGGCGAACTCGATCTCGGGCACGTGGTCGATGAGGTTCATCTCGTGGGCGAGCTTGTAGAACGTCCTGAGCCCGTCGAGGTACTCGTCGGTGAGGTCCCAGCGGATGATGGGGCCGAGGTATTCCTCGAGCTGCTCGTAGGTGAAGGCGGGCTTTTGCGGCAGGATCTCGCGGATGGCCGCATCCTTGCGAGACGCTTCCGACCGGAAGGTCTGGAAGGCACCATGGATGCGATTGTAGACGAGCTGCAGTTCCTCCGGCTGGCTCTCGGCGAAGCGGCGGCTTGCGACCCAGAGCGCGTAGACCATCTTCTTGCCCGTCATCTTCTTCCACTCGAGGCCGAGGTCGTAGTAGTAGAAGCCCTCGCGCGGATGGTGGTAGAGCCAGAGCGCATCGTCGCCGATGAGAAGGGAGGCCGTCGCGTCTTCCGGGATTGGGTCCTCCGGCGTGATGTGGCGCACGTAGTAGTTCGGGATGGCGCCGTAGGCCAGGCGCAGGATGATCTTCAAGAGGCAGTGCGACGTCGCCGACTTGGCCGTCAGGATGATCTTGTCGTCCTTCAGCGACTCGATCGGCTTGCGCGAGGCGAGCAGGATGCTCTCGACATCGCCGTCCGTCGAGACGCAGACATCCGGCAGTACGACGAGCTCCTCGCTGTGGCGGGCGTATATGATGGATGAGACATTGCTGACGTCGAGGCGGTGGTTGATGATGTCGCTGTTGAGCTCCGCCGGGACGCCGCGCGTAATCTGGAGCCCGTCCGCTGCGCCGTGCGCATAGCTCCAAGTCAATGGCAGGACATTCAGGAAATTGATGTGTCCGACCTTTGGACAGGTCATAAAAATCCCCCTTTTTCTGTGCTTAGTCTCTCTCATTATACACGCTGGCTTCCAGAAAATATATGATTTTCGTATGTATACGGTATTTTTACGAGAGCAGGCGGCGGGGGAAAGGCTGTTCTTGAACACGATGATACAATATGCTACAATTATCATAGTCATAGTTGATGAAATCAACTGGACAATCTGCTAGTATGTGTCTGCCCGGGGGATAGGGCAGTTTTTGGAGTTTTTGGGAGGAATGCTGCATGGATGAATATATCAATATAGGACGCTGGTTCTCGGTGCTGCACCGCCGCTCACAGATCTTTGTCGTCGAGGCGTGCGAGAAGCTGCATCTGACGTACTCGGAGTACGTCATGCTCTTGCGCATCTACGACCACGAGGGCGCGCGGCAGGATGAGCTCGCGACGATGCTCTACCTCGACAAGGCCGTCGTGACGCGCACGATGACGATGCTCGAGAAGAAGGGGCTCGTCTACCGCGAGCAGGATGCGCGCGACAAGCGGGCCAAGCACGTCTACCTGACGGAATACGGCAAAGAGCAGCACGCCTACCTGCGCAATGTCATCCAGCGCTGGGTCGACTACCTCGTGGCCGACATGGCGCCCGCGGACGTCGAGACCATCGTCAAGGGCTTTGACCATCTCGTCGACAGGGCCTGCCGCGCGGACATCCGCAAACTCGCGCGCGATATCCCGGAAGATCAGCCGCTGGGACCGGCAAAGGGGGATGACCATGCAGAATAATCGCAAAGGACTGGCGCTCATCATGGCGCTCATCATGGCGCTCGCGGCGGCTGGCTGCGGCCAGAAGGCCGCGACCGTCGAGAAGGCGCCGCTCGTCAAGACACAGCAGGCCGGCAGCGGCACGGAAGCGGATACGGGCACGTATGCCGGCACCGTGCGCGGCCGCTATGAGACAAATCTCGCCTTTCAGGTCGGCGGCCAAATCCTCTCGCGCAATGTGCAGGAGGGCAGCCGCGTGCGCGCGGGTGACACTTTGATGGTCATCAACGCGAAGGACGTCGTGCAGCAGTCGAATGCCGGCGACGCGCAGGTCGCACAGGCCCGCGCTCAGCTTGACCTCGCGCAGCGCAATCTCGCGCGCTACAGTGAGCTCTACCAAGAGGATGCCATCGCGGCCTCGGTGCTCGACCAGTACCAGGCCAACTACGATGCGGCCTTCGCGACGTATCAGCAGGCGCTCGCCACAGCAGCGCAGGGCCACAACGCCCTCGGCTACACGAATCTGACGGCTGGCGCTGACGGCGTCATCTCAGAGATCAAGGCCGAGGAAGGCCAGGTCGTCGCGGCCGGCCAGACGGTCATGACGCTCGTGCAGACGGACGAGCTCGAGGTCGAGATCGCCGTGCCGGAGAACCGCATCGATGATGTCGCGGTCGGCACGCCGGTCAAGGTCTCGTTCTGGGCGCTCTCACAGGAGGTAAATGGCACGGTGCGCGAAGTCGCGCCGATGGCGGACAGCACCTCGCGCACCTACAAGGTGCGCGTCTCCATACCGAATCCTCCAGAGGGCATGCAGCTCGGCATGACGGCTAGCGTGGCGGTGGCGCATGAAGGCGGCAATAGCTCGGCTGGCTCCGTGCTGCCGCTCTCGGCCATCTACCAGACGGGCGACGCGCCCGAGGTCTGGGTCGTCACGGATGACGACACCGTCGCCTTGAAGAGCGTCGAAGTTGAGAATTTCGGCGACAACACGGTGCTCGTGCATGGCCTCGCGCCGACGGATGTCGTCGTGACGGCCGGCGTCCACAAGCTCCGTGAAGGTCAGGCCGTGCGGACGGAGGCGGACAAATGAGGAATCTGACAGAAGTCGCCCTGAAGAACAAGGTCCTCGTCTGGTACTTCATCGTCGTGACGGCCATCGGCGGCATCTTCGCCTACAACAAGCTCGGCCGCATGGAGGACCCGCAGTTCACGATACGCCAGATGGTCGTCTCGGCTGCCTGGCCGGGTGCGACGGCACAGGAGATGCAGGAGCAGGTCACGGACAAGCTCGAGAAGAAGCTGCAGGACACGCGCGGCCTCGACAACATCAAGAGTGAGACGCGCGACGGGCAGACCATCATCTACGTCGAGCTCTCCGACGAGGTCGAGAAGGCGAAGGTGCGCGACACCTGGAAAGATGTGCGCAACCTCTGCGAGGATGTCAAGACGGAGCTGCCAGAGGGCGTCTACGGCCCGTACTACAACGACCGCTTTGATGACGTCTACGGCTCGCTCTACGCCGTGACGGGCGATGGTTACTCCTACGAGGAGATGCGCCAGCAGGCCGAGAAGACGCGGCGCCTGCTGCTCAACATCCCGAGCGTCCAGAAGGTCGAGCTCATCGGCGAGCAGGAGGAGAAGGTCTACATCGAGATGGACCGCGCCAAGCTCTCCGAGCTCGGCATCAGCCCGCAGGTCATCTCCAATGCGCTCGCGCAGCAGAACAATATGACGCCGGCCGGCATGGTCGAGACGGACTCCGACAACGTCTACGTGCGCGTGACGGGGCAGTTCGACGATGTCGAGGCCATCCGCCAGATGCCGATAAACGCGGGCGGCAAGGTCCTGCGGCTCGGCGACATCGCCAAGGTCGAGCGCCGCTATGAGGAGCCGGCCGCGCCAAAGATGTACTACAACGGCGAGCCGGCCATCGGCATCGCCGTCTCGATGGAAGACGGCGGCAATATCTTGAAGCTCGGCGATGACCTCAAGGGGACGATTGGCAAGATCCAGCAGGACCTGCCCCTCGGCCTTGAGATCCATCAGGTCTCCGACCAGCCGAGCGTCGTCGCGGAGTCCATCCACGACTTCGTCAAGACGCTCGTCCATCATCATCGTGCTGGCCGTGAGCTTCCTCTCGCTCGGCTTCCGCACGGGCCTCGTCGTCGCGGGCTGTATCCCGCTCGTGCTCTGCGGCGTCTTCGTCGTCATGTACGCCGTCGGCATCGACCTGCACAAGGTCTCGCTGGGCTCGCTTATCATCGCGCTCGGCCTGCTCGTCGACGATGCGATCATTGCCGTCGAGATGATGAGCGTCAAGCTCGAGATGGGCAACAGCCGCTTCGACGCGGCCTGCTACGCCTTCCGCGCGACGGCCAAGCCGATGCTGACGGGCACGCTGATTACCTGTTGCGGCTTCATCCCCGTCGCCTTCGCGAAGGGCATGGCCAGCGAGTTCTGCAGCGCCCTGTTCCCCGTCATCGCGACGGCCCTCCTGCTCTCGTGGATTGTCTCGGTCATGGTCGCGCCGCTCTACGGCTACTACCTGATTCGCGTCGAGGTCAAGAAGGACGCGGCAGGCAAGATCGACCCGTATCAGAGCCGCTTCTACACGTATTTCCGCAAGGTGCTCACGTTCTTCCTGACGCACCGCAAGGTCGTGCTCATTGCGACGGCCTGCGTGTTCTTCGTCTCGCTCTTCATGATGAAGTTCATCAAGCAGGAGTTCTTCCCGCCGTCGCTGCGGCCGGAGATCCTCGTGGAGCTCAAGCTGCCGGAGGGCTCGTCGATGGCGGCCTCGCAGGCCGTCTGCGACCGAATGTCGGACTTCCTGCAAGAGCGGTCGGACAAGCTTGAGAACTACTCGTACTACGTCGGCCAGTACGCGCCGCGCTTCGTGCTGACGGTCGACCCGAAGGCGGACGCCGACAACTGTTCGCAATTCGTCATCGTCGCGAAGGACACGGCGGCCCGCGAGGCTTTGGCTAAGGACCTGCAGGATGCCTTTGCCGATGAATTCTCCGATGTCAGCGGCAACATCCAGTTCATCCAGACCGGCCCGCCGGCCGACCACCCCGTCATGCTGCGCGTCTCGGGCTACACGGTCGAGCAGGCCAAGGAGACGGCAGCGCAGGTCGCCGACATCCTCGCCGAGGACCCCAACAACACGAACATCCAGATGGACTGGGGCCAGAAGAGCAAGGTCGTTCACCTCGAGCTTGACCAGGACAAGCTGCGCAGCATGGGCGTGACGACGCAGGCGGTCTCGCAGATGCTCTACACGGAGATCACGGGCGCCAAGGCGGCGGAGTTCTACACGGGTGACCGCACGATCGACATCGAGCTGCGCCTCGCCGCCGTCGACCGCGAGGACATCGCCGAGCTCAAGGACCTGCCGATTTACCTCGGCCAGGCCGGCTACGTGACGCTTGACCAGATTGCCAAAATCTCGTACGAAGGCGAGGACGGGCTAATCAAGCGTTACGGGCTCATGCCGACCGTCACGGTCAGTGCCGACGTCAAGACGGGCACGGCCAACGACGCGACGAAGAAGGCCTATGATGCGACGAAGGACCTGCGCGCGAGCCTGCCGCTCGGCTGCTCCATCGAGGAGGCCGGCACACTCGAGGACAGCAACAAGTCGGTCGGCTTCCTCGTCAAGCCCATCCCGGTCATGGTCTTTCTGATCATGACGCTCCTGATGTTCCAGCTCCGCAGTTTCAAGGACATGCTCTTGACCATCCTGACGGCGCCGCTCGGCATCATAGGCGTGGCCATCGGCATGCTCGTGCTCGACAAGGCCATGGGCTTTGTCGCCATCCTCGGTGTCTTGGCGCTCTCCGGCATGATCATCCGCAACTCGGTCATCCTCATCGACCAGATCCAGAAGCATCTGGAGGCGGGCGAAACGCCGTGGGATGCCGTCGTCGACTCCGCCGTGCTGCGCTTCCGGCCCATCATGCTGACGGCCGCAGCGGCCATCCTTGGCATGCTGCCGCTGATGCCGAGCACGTTCTGGGGGCCGATGGCCGTCGCCATCGCCAGCGGCCTGCTCGTCGCCACCGTGCTGACGCTCTTGGTGCTGCCGACGATGTACGCAGCGATGTACAAGATCCATAAGCCATGATGGTATGACGCAATAAAAAAGACCGCTCGCTTGAGCGGCCTTTTTTATTGCGTCACGGTAAATTTGGGATATTGCGGCTGATGGCCGTGTGGCGGATGATGTCGTCGACGCGCAGGTCGACGGCGAGCTCCTGCTTGTTGAGCGTCTCCGCGAGGGCGAGCTCATCGGGATCGTCGTTCTTGATGCCCGTGAGGAAGTGCTGCCAGGCCTCGAGCGTCAGCTCTGTGGCCCGCTGGCGCTGGTCGGCGAGGTAGCGGGCGCCGGCGGGCCCCTCGACGCTCGCGAGTTCCTGCTGGCGCGCTTTGAGCGTCGGGATGACCTCCTGCTCGATCAGGGCTTCAAGGCCTGCCTTCTGCTCCGCCGTGAACGTGCCGGAGTTCGTTTTGCTCAGCGCGTTGAAGCGGAGCTTGTAGGCGGCGAGCTTCTCGTTGTAGGCGGCGACGATATTCTTCGTCGCCTCGCTGTATTTGGCGATGTCCTCGTTGTGCAGCGGCGTGACGGCGTCGAGGTAGTCGCGGTAGTTCTTGAGGTAAGTGACCTGCCAGTGGCCGTCCGTCGCCTGTTCCATCGCAGCCTCGAGCGTGAAGACCGTGCCCGTCCAGTCGTCGCGGACCTCAATCTCCGCCGTCGCCGTCGTGCCGTCCTCGGTGACCTTGCCGATGCCGACGAATGAGGTGTTGCGCAGCTGGCTGCGTGCGAGGAAGCGCTCGTAGTCGATGCCGAGCTGGCGGCCCTTGAGGATGTCCGTGCCCTCAGGCAGGCTCCATTCGCCCGAGCTCACGCGCCGCAGGATCGTGTCCTGCGTGCCGCTCGTGAGCTGCGGCTTGACCGTGATGTAGAACTTCTCGTAGGCGGCCTTATTGACCGCCGTCAGCGTCGTGTCGTAGGAGAGCAGGTCGGCCGTCAGGTCGTCGTAGCCGCGCGAGGTCACGAGGTCGAGGTTGACGTAGTGGCGGAAGCGGTCCGCGTCCTTTTTCTGGACGGCGACCGCAGCCTGCTCGAGCGCGTACTCCGGCGTGCGCTTCTGTGCGTAGAGATGCCAGCCAAAGAAGGCGCCGAGCGTGAGGATCACGAGGATCAGGACTAGCAGGGCCTGGCGGCGCCGCCGCACGCGGCGCTTGCGTATCGTTTTTTCCCAAGTATAATCATCCATCTGGTGAGAGTCCTTTCCAGTCAATAGATTCAGCATATACGATTATCGTTTATCGTTCAGTCTGTACCGTCATCTTATAGTATACTATATGACGTGGCGCGCGTCCAAAAAAACACCAACCGTCATATGTTTTCCTGGAATTATCTGGTAGAATAGAAGGTAGAATTCTGGGCTTTGGAGGAAATGTTCTTTATGAAATGGGTCAACCATCAGGTCTTGACGGGCGTCATTGTCTACGCGGCTACGGACGACATGCTGCTGACCATCTACAGCATGGCGGGGGCAATCTTTCCCGACAAGGTCGAGGGCAGCCCGCGCGCGGGCAATTACTGGAGCTGGCGCCGCCGCCACGTCATAGGGGCGGCCCCGGCCGCCCCCGCGGCTGGTCGCACTGGCCGCTCCTCTATCTCGGGCTCATCTTCTTCCTGAGCAGGCTCGAGGAGGGGCAGCTCACGGCGCTACCGACGGCCGACCTCACGACGATTGGCATCTACATCTGCATCGGCGCTCTCTTGCACATCGCCGAGGACGCCGTCTGCGGCAAGGTGCCGCTCTTGACGCCGTACCACAAGGTCGGCATCCGGCTCTTCAAGGTCGGCTCGGTGTCGGAGTACCTCTTCACGATAGCGGCCGTGCTGCTCTGCTACGGCCTGCGCACGCATTTTTCGTTTTTGAGCTGAGAAGTTGAGAGATTAAAGATTCAGGGGATAGGTTAGGGAAGGGGAGTCAATATGACGGATTATCGCACGAACAAGAAAAAGACGAGCAAGATCCTGCGCCTCATGGCAGAGAAGTACCCGACGAAGGAAGCCGTTTACGAGAAGCTCATCTACCTGCAGTCGTACCTCTCGCTGCCGAAGGGCATCGAGCACTTCATGAGCGACCTGCACGGCGAGTACGCCTCGTTCTTCCACATCCTCAACAACTGTTCCGGCGTCATCCGCGAGAAGGTCGACTACGTCTTCGGCGTGCGGCTGACGGAGGAAGAGAAGGCCGAGTTCTGCACGCTCATTTACTACCCGAAGGAGAAGATCGACCAGATGCGCGCGGAGCGGCGCGCGACGCCGTCGTGGTACCGCGAGAATCTCGGGCGGCTGCTCGAGCTCGCCAAGCTCATGAGCTACAAGTATCCGGCCTCGAAGGTCAGCGGTTTCATCCCCGACCGGTACGCCTCGGTCATCGTCGAGCTCATGAACACGCACCCCGAGGCCGACCAGGCGCAGTTCATCTACCTCAAGAAGCTCCTCAATACCATCGTGCAGATCGACAGCGGCGCCGACTTCATCGAGGCGTTCACCGTGCTGATCAAGCGGCTGGCTGTCGACCGGCTTCACATCGTCGGCGACTTCTTCGACCGCGGCAACCGGCCCGACGCCATCCTCAACCTGCTCATGGAGCATCCCGCCGTCGACATCCAGTGGGGCAACCACGATGTGCTCTGGATGGGCGCGGCGCTCGGCAGCGAGGCCTGCATCGCGACCGTCGTGCGCAACTCCCTGCGCTATCAGAATACCGACGTGCTCGAGCGCGGCTACGGCATCAGCCTGCGGCCACTGACGACGTTCGCCTCGCATATCTACCCCGACGAGGCCCCCTTGAAGGCCGCGGAGCGCGCCATCACCATCATGATGTTCAAGCTCGAGGGCCAGCTCATCGCGCGCAACCCCGACTTCCAGATGGAGAGCCGCCGGCTGCTCCACCAGATTGACTTCCGCTCCTCGTACGCGCGGCTCGGTGACGGCCGGCGCTACGAGCTCGAGAGCGCCTACTTCCCGACAATCGACGAGTCCTGCACGGAGGCGGACGTCTACGAGCTGACCGATAAGGAGCAGGAGATCATTGAGGACCTGCGCTCCTACTTCACGGAGAGCGCCGTCCTGCGCCGCCACGTCGACTACCTCTACCAGAAGGGCAATCTCTACACCTGTTGCAACGGCAACCTGCTGTTCCATGGCTGCGTGCCTCTGAACGAAGATGGCACGTTCCGCACGATACGCTTCGAGGGCAGGGAGTACCGCGGCCGCGGCTGGTTCGACTTCTGCGAGCAGCGCGCGAGAGAGGCCTGGCTGCACGGCACGCCGCGCGCCCTCGACTTCATGTACTTCCTCTGGTGCGGCAGGCTCTCGCCGACATCGGGCCGCGAGTTCAAGACGTTCGAGCGCGCACTGATTGCCGACGAGAGCACCTGGAAGGAGCCATCCGACCCGTACTACCGCTATATCGACACGGTGGACTGCTGCGAGCATGTCCTGCAGGAATTCGGCCTCGACCCGAAGCGCGGCCACATCATCAACGGCCATGTGCCCGTCAAGGTCAGGAAGGGGGAGAGCCCCGTCAAGGCCGGCGGCCGCGCCATCATCAACGACCTGTGATCTC
>OGQZ01002770.1_pt1 | contig 11788 bp, 4 predicted proteins | sample 1553321 | NCBI WGS metagenome assembly OGQZ01 (sample SAMEA2579958, study PRJEB22360) | human gut metagenome | reverse complement strand
GCTCGGCACGCTTCTCGGTTGCCAGTCGTTCGGCTTCCGCCTTGCGTCGTGCTTCCGCTTCCGCATCCATCGCGGCTGTTTCCTTTGCGGGAACCGTTAGGCGTACGATTACAAAATCACCCCCTGTCGCATGATTGTGGGTAATGAAGTTTTCTTCCTTGATTTTCGCGCGTGTAATCAGTTCTGATTTCACACGGTTGGCACGGATCTTCGCCGTGGCAAGGTTCTCGGCTTCACCGCCCAGCGAATTGCAGTAGCCGTCAACCAGTAGCGGCAACTTGCCGTCAAAAATTGTTGCTTTACTGTTTTCGATACATTCCAACAGGCGGGCAAGTTCCGTGTCATTGCCATTCCAAGGCACGTAGAACATGTCCTTCTGCGGAACGAACCGGAAGGTGTAGGTCGTGTCTGCTTTCTGCTGCGCAATGACAGGAAAAGTTAGCGTCATCAGCCACAGAAACAGGGTAAGAAAAGTGATTTTTCTGCTCATATAAACTTGAATTCATTATCTTTGTCATCTCCAAAGGTAATAAATGCCATTCAGCGCCCAAAATATTACAAAAACTTTTTCTGTTGAAATACAGCGTTTTATAAAAAATTGTCGTTTGAGCACTTTTCAAATTGTCGTTAGAGCACCTTTTTGTCGAATTAGCACTTTTTTTGTCGCTTGAGCACTTTTTGAAAATGGGCTTCTGAGACCTTTTTCATCGGCTTTTTACCACACAAATTATTCCAGATTTGCTTTTTTCCACTTGCCAGGCGTACATCCTTCCTTTTCGGTAAATGATTTGATAAAGTTACTGCGAGAAAGAAAGCCGGAAGACTCAGCCAGCTTCTGTATATTGATTTCCGGATGCTCCTTCAGTATGTTTTTCGCATACTCCAACCGGAGACCGGTTATCCATTCGCGGAATGTCATTTTATACGTAGTCTTGATATAAGCGGAAAGATAGGTACGGTTCGTATGAAGTATTTCGGACAGTTCTTTTATGGTAAGTCCCTGCTGGACATAGCCGTCTGTCTTTATCCAGTTGGCCACTTTCTCTATAATTTCTGTATAGGACACTGGAACTTCTTTCTCAGAAACTATTTCAGGTTCTGTTTCTGTATCTGTCAGAAGTTCTTCTTCAGACTGTATATCTTGCTCAAAAGCATTTTCCACCTGTTCATAGAACAGCAGGTAGTTCTGATAGCTGTAGAAAAGATAGCTGTAGAACGGTATTGACGACAAAATCCAGATAAAAACATATTTGTCTGGCAGAAATGTCAGCAATCCGCATCCGACACCGAAGATAACAGCCCAATAAGTGAATATGGAAAGCCATTCGATATATGTACCTATATCATCCGCCTGAGTTTCATTGAAAATCCGAATGGCTCTACGGTATGCAATTATGACTCTGCGAGCTAAAACGACTCCAAAAACGACTAACCATACAGCTAAAGCAAATAAAGAGAATTTTTGCATGATTCCGCTTGGCAACAGGAACAACACAACTCCGGAAAGAGTTGAAAATATAATCCATAAAATGATATGTGTCCACACACGCCGTTTGGTAATGTAAAAACGATCAAGCAACATTATCAATGCCGAACTGAACAGAGAATAGCACAGGAAGTATGTGGACATGTTCATCAATATGGCAGAATCCGCATTTTTGAATCGGATACCAAAGAAGAAATGTACCGAATAATTTGCCGAAAGCAGCAGCATAGCTATACCCATAATCTGTCGGGAGCGGAGATAATTCTTGAAAATTTTCTTTTCAGGAGTCTTTGCAAACAAAAAATAAAAGCCGAAGAATAACATCAACGGCAGTGCGGCATAAAGTGAAAAACTGTATATAGATATAGATGGCTCCATTGTTATGCTTATTTGATTTTGATACAAAGTTACGTCTTTTTCTTCACAAATAGACACATAATCTATGATTTAACGTTATAGATTCGGTCATATTAGATTGAAAAATTATTAGAATTAAAGCCAGTGGTGAAAAATTCAACCACTGGCTTTTTCTGTCAAGACTTCGATATTAAAGTTTTACACCTTTGGATTCCGATAAACCGGGTCTCCCTATAATTAAATGACTGCGTACAAAGTCCACGTGCGGGCTTTCCGGCTGTTGTTCCGTCTGTTTTTTCTCGTTGCCTTGCCGGTTCTCTTCCGTGTTTTCCTGAGCCGGAGCCAGCTCAAGCTGTATCTTGCGGTCCAGTGCGGCGAGTTCGGACTTCAGCTGTTTCAGCTCGTCCTCCTTCTTCCACACCTTGCCCGCTATCTCCTGCAACTGCGGAATCTCCTTTTCCAGCACTTCGTTCTTAGACTTGTACTGGTCGATGATGGTCGGAATCCTCTCCAATGCGTTCAGAAAGTTTCGTGCGGCAGCAATCGGGTCTGCCATCGCCAGATGCCCGTTGTTGTAGGTGTACTTGTAGTTGCCCTCCACCACGAAGCGGTTGTCGGTGAACTCCAGACCTTCTTTGAGTGTCCTCTCGCTGACCACCTTTATCGGAAAGCCGTAAAGTTCCCCGACAGCCTTGTACAGTCCACCAGTCGTGGCGTTCTTGGCGATTTCCTGCAAACGCTTACCGATGACCTTCTCATCCGTTGAATCCACGCCGTCCACCTTGACAAGATTAAGACGGCTGCTTTCCTTATCAGTCTGCACAACGGAAAGAAAACGGTTCCAGTCTTCCGTCATGGCTTCGATGAAAGCCGTGTTGTTGCGCAGTTCTCCCGTCTTGGATTCCAGCTTGAACTCCGAATCGCGCTTGCCCTTGCCCCACGACTTGCGTTCCCCTTCGAGCGAGGCGATACGCTTCTCTAATTTCGCCTTATCCAAAAGGTCGGTATTGCCGGAGAGCAACGCCATATACTCCGAGAAGTTCATACCCGATTTTTCGTCCATTGCTCCCTCGTCGATGGTACGTGCGCCCATCGCTCCACTTTTGAGCTGCGATATGAACGTCTGCTTGCAGTGCAGCAGATTGAACTTGTAGCTGTCCAGCGACTTTTCCACCGCGTAGATGATGACATCCACGTTATTCTCGGCAAAATGCTTGGCAATCTCGTTCCCGGCTCTAACACCCCGTCCGTCACGCTGTTGCAGGTCGGACGGTCGCCACGGTGTATCAAGGTGATGGATGGCGACACATCTTTTCTGCGCATTCACGCCCGTTCCGAGCATACTTGTGGAGCCGAACAGCACGCGCACCGTCCCGGCGTTCATGGCATCTATCACCGCCTTACGAGCCTTATCCGTCTTACACTCCTGAATGAAGCGCACCTCACTTGCCGGTATGCCGTAATCCTCCACCAACTTGCGTTTTATCTCGCTGTACACGTTCCATCCTTCCCCCGGCTGATATGTCCCCAAGTCGGAGAACACGAACTGCGTACCCTTGTGCGCCTCGTACTTGTGGTAATACTCTGCAATCATCTTGGCACAATGGCTTGCCTTGTTGTCGGGATGGTCCTCGTAGTTCGGGTCTATCATGCGCATATCAAGAGCCATCTTTCTCGCATAGTCGGTGGCGATGAGCATCTTCGCCTTTTCCTCCGTTTCCGACAGGGGTAACCTGCCAAGCAGAGTGGCATCGCCGGTTTTGGCAAACTGCATCAGCTTCTGTATGAAGTCCTCCTGCTCCGGTGTGGGCGGTATGTGGTGCAGTCTCTCATTCTTGTTTGGTCTGTCCACACCTACATCCTCCGCCGTGCGGTAGTCGGTAATCTCGTTGTAGAAGGCGGCAAGCTCCGGCACCTTGATGAAATAGCGAAAACGCTCCTTCTGAACGATATTGTTCGTTACGTTGAACTCAAAATCGGTCGTCTTTTTGGCGAAGATGGCAGCCCAAGCATCGAAACAGCGGATGTCCTGCCGTTCCAGTTCGTTGGGGCGCAGGTATTTGAAGAGCAGGTACAGTTCCGTCAGACTGTTGGAAATGGTCGTGCCCGAAAGGAACGTAGCCCCCAAGTCCTTGCCCGTGCGTTCCTGTATGGTACGGATGGCAAAGAGCATATTCAGGGCCTTCTGGCTTCCTTCCGAGTTTCCCAATCCCGCCACACGGTCATGACGGGTGTTGAAAGTCAAGTTCTTGAACTGGTGACTCTCGTCAATGAAGATGTGGTCGATGCCCATCTGCTTGAAGTCCACCACATCATCCGTGCGGGACTTGATAGCGTGTTCCACCTTCTCCAGCTTCGCCACAAGGTTGTGCTTGCGCTTCTCCAGCCCTTTCAGCATCGCCCGCGACACGTTCTTGCCCTGCTGCCGCAAGACTTCGAGGTTTTCCTCCACCGTGTCAAGCTCCGCCTGCAGGATGCGCTGCTGCAACTCCGGTGACTGCGGTATCTTGCCGAACTGGTCGTGCGACATGATGACGCAATCGTAATCGTTATTTTTGATGTTGTTGAAGAAACGCACGCGGTTGGCGGTCGAGAAATCCTTTTCAGAAGCGTAGAGAATCCTCGCATTGGGATATGCCGCCTGATAGGTGGCGGCAATCTCCGCCACATTCGCTTTCAGCCCGATAATCATCGGCTTGTGCGCCAAGTTCAGACGCTTCATCTCATGTGCCGCTATGCACATTATCAGCGTCTTGCCGGTTCCCACCTCGTGGTCGCAGATCCCGCCGCCGTTCTGTTTCAGCATCCAGACGCAATCCTTCTGCGACGGGTAAACGCTCTTGATTCCCCGGCTTGCCAGCCCTTTCAGGTTGAGGTCGGGAAAAGTCTGGTGCGAGCCGTCATACTTCGGGCGCACGAAACAGTTGAACTTGCGGTTATACATCGTCGTGAGCCGTTCCTTGAACTGCGGCGACTGTTCTTCCAACCATTCGGAGAACCCGTTACGGATTTCGTCTATCTTCGCGTTGGCGAGCTGTATGCCCTCGCTGTCGCGTACCTTGATGTCGTTGCCGTTCTCGTCCTTGCCGATACTTTTCATCATGTCGGGGCAGGTGTTGTGCAGGGCGTGCTTCAACAGGTGCATACCGTCATAGTTCCGGTAATAGCCCTTTACTAAAAACTCGTCCGTGATCTTCATGGTGCGGTAGCCGCACGCCACGGAAAACTCGTCCATGCTTGCGGAGTAGGCTATTTTCACGTCCGTGTCGAAAAGGTGGCTCATGTAGGCGGCATACACACCCGTGGGAATCCAGCGTTCCCCGAAATTGAAGTCGAGGTCTTCAAAGGCGATGCGCTGCGGTTCGGCCTCCTTCAATGCCTCCCACGCCTGTTTCACCTCCGGCATCCGCTCACTTTCGGGATTGTCCTCCATCCAGCCCTCTATGCGTTCCGCCTTCTCTATCACGTTCCCCGCGATGAAGCGGTCTTTGATTTCGTAACCGGTTACGAGCGGGTTGTAGAAGATGCGCCCCTTGAGGGCACCAAGCAGTTCCTCTTCCGTGGTGTCGGTTATCTCCCGCATATAGCCGAGATTGACCGTGCCGAACTTGTTGAGCGATGCGGACAAGGCTTCTTCGGGAGAGCCTGCATTGACACGGCTCTCCACCGAGAAGGAAACGGGACGGTCGAAGATGTCCGCCTTGACAAACTTGCCGTCCTCCGCACGTTCCAGCGAAAGGATGTCGCGCCCTCCGGCATCCATCATCACCAGTTTCACGTTCTGTCTGGCGTTGAGGTTACCGTAACGCATGACAAACTCATCGTAGTAGGTGTTGAGATACCCGCGCTGCGGTTTGTGTTCCGTATGGTTCTCCGTCTCGTGGCTATACAGACGTTCGTAAGCGTCACGGAGCGATATATACAGCATCGCTTTCTCTTTTTGATAGCCACGGAGGTCGAGCGGTTGGAAGGTCGCACCGTAAGGCGTGAGGTCTTTCAGGTAACCGAGATTGCGTGAAGCATCCAGCACCATCGAGCCGTCACGGTGGTGTGGCTCCAGCAGGCCGTTGAACGGACGGGGAGAAAGGTCCATGACTTTCTCCTTCGGCTTTTCCGTTTCAAGTTCCGGGAACAGGGAAGTGGCAACCGTTTCGGAAGTAGGCACAACTTCTGCCAGTGTTTCAGGTTGCTTTATTTCTTCCGTTTGTTCCGGCTTTTTATCCATATTGTCCGAAGAAGGCGCAAAAGCAGGGTTCAACGTGTCTTTGATACCCATCTTTTTCAGTTGTTCCTGCCTGTGCCGTTCTGCCTCAAGCCGTAGGGTCTTGCGCCGTTCCGCTGTCAGGCTCATCATTGTCTCATAGAAGCCGTTGATGGGAGGATTGGTTTCCCAATCCAGAGTGGCGTAAATGTCGTCCGGGTCGTTTGGCTTTTCGGCATTTTCCGGCTTTTCTTCCTTATTACCGTTTACCGGCTTGGCGGCTTCAACGGGTGGAGTAACTTTGACCTGCGGTTTAGGCGTGGACGGCATAGGCTTCGGCTTGCTTTCCTTTTTCGCTGCCTTTTTCTTTTTTAACGGTTCCTCTATGGGCATACCCCAAAGGTCGAGCAGGGTAAGCTGCACGGCTGACGAATGATTGGGTTGGCGCGGCTCAATCTCCGGCTTTTCCTCTATGGGCTGTGCCTGCGGCTTCTCCACTCCCTTGACAGGCTCAATTACAGAAACGGGGGCTATTACAGAAGGTGATACCTTTTCTGTTTTCGGAGCAGGTTGCACTTCCGCAGCCGTGCTTTCCTCCTTTGTCGGATGCAGGCTGTGTTTCTCATACAGTTTCCTGTCAAGTTGTTGCAGTTCTATTTTCAGATGCTCCCGCAAGTCTTCCGCCAGTTGTGCGATGTCCCCACGGTGCAGGAGTTTATAGGCTGGTTTCCCGTATGGGTCGGTACTTCTGATTAAATCCGTGTGTGAAAGCGAGCCGATGCTCCATACATACCCATTTACGGAAGTGCCGATAGGGGTCTGTTCGGTCTGCACGAAGAGTTTTTCGTTGTAATACAGTTCACCATTCTTTCCGCTGTTCTTTTGCAGGATAATCAGGTCGCTGCCCACCTCCGTTCCCGCGTTATCCGTAAAGAGGTTGTTCGGCAGGCGGGCTACGCCCACCAGATTGGCATGGTTCATCATATACTCGCGTATGGGCGCGTTGGTCGGGGCATCCAGTACCCCCTGCGAGGTGATGAACGCCACGATTCCGCCTTCACGCACCGCGTCAAGGCTTTTCAAGAAAAAGTAATTGTGTATCGTCCGTGCCACCGAGCGCCTTGCAGGATCCTTGCTGCCCGAAAATTCCGGGTCGAACACCGCCACATCGCCAAACGGTATATTGGAGACAGCCACATCAAAATGGTTCATGAACGGCTTTTCTATCTTCTCGAAGCCCTGTACCCTTACTTTCTGTCCGGGATGCAGGTGCTTCAGTATCTTGCCCGTCATCAGGTCTTTCTCAAAAGCCATGATGTCCGCGTCCGGTCTGTTCTCCAGCACGGAGTCCACGAATGCACCGACACCTGCCGACGGCTCCAGCACCCGGTCGGGACGGATGCCGTGTTCATGCAGCACGTCCGCGATGGTCCCGGTTATCTCCGGCGGGGTATAGAAGGCGGTCAGCACGGACTGCTTCATGGCATCCATATACCGTTTGTACTCCGTCTCGTCTTTTGTGTTCTCCCGCAGCAACCTGTGCAGTTCCACGGTAGGGGCAAACAGTTCGAGGTCGGACTTCGCCCAGTGGACGGCATCCGTCAGTTCCCTTGCAGGGTTGAGTATGCTCTTCAGTCCCCCGAACCCGCAATAACGCTCTAACAAGAGCCGTTCGCGTGCGGTGGGTGTGCGCTGTTCCCTGTCAAGGAGGAATGCCGTCCGTATCGCCTCGATGTTGTCCCTCAGCCTCTGTTTGCGGTTAAACGCCATACTCTTCGATATAGAGGATGACGGCTCCCGTCAGCTCCGTGTAGAGCAGGTCATATTCGGGCGACAGGGCGAAATTGTCGTCCGAGAGGTCATAGATGGAGAATACGTTTCCGACAAGCGGCAGCAGCTTCTGGGTAAAGGCTTCACATTTTTCTTCCGGCACTTCACCCGCAAATTCGTTCTCCACGACTTCGCGCAGGATGGCGTGCCTGGAGTAGCGAAGGCCCTCCGTCAGCACCTTCATCGCCAGTTCCTGCGCCCCGTCGGCAGGATAGCCTTCGAGCCTTGCCCGTTCATACGCTTCGGCGGCACGGTCGGTTCTTTCTCGGATGAAGGCTTCATCGGCTGCCTGTTCAAACTTGTTCGTGGTGAGGTAGTCCAGCAGGTACAGACCGTAATAGGAAAAGTCGGTCCGACCCTCGTTTTTTTTCTTGTTGTTCATTTCTTTGGAATTTAGTGGATTGATAATGATGACAGGGATAATCGTTGGAAAACGAGAAGAAAAAGGCACCCGGTATCCCTCCGAGTGCCACCACTAAATCCAAAGTATGAGTGTAATCCGGTATCGAAGAACAATTCATTACTCTGAACCAGTGGCAAAGTTAAACATTTATTTTCTTCTTTTCGCAGAGGTCGCTTTACTTTTCCTTTCTGGGAACACGAAAACCGTGTTATAGTCCCCGTCAAAGGCGACTACGGCATCAAAACTCTTGCCCTGCTTGCTCTTGAATCCTTTGAGCAGTTTCGTGTGTCCGTCGGTGAGCAGGTTTTTGATTTCATCATCAGAGAGGGTGCGGTTTGCTTTCAGGCGGAACACGGGCAGACCGCACTCCGCGTTGTCGCAGCGGACGACCTTGCCGTAAAACTGCATCGTCCCCGCTCCGCACTTGGGACACTTGCAGCCGGAATCCCTGCGGGCGAACAGCTTGTCGCACGACAGCAGTTCGGAGGTAATTTCCCGTGTATATGCCTCAATCTTCCTGCGGAAGTCATCGGCGGGCAGTTCCCCACGCTCGATGCGTGCCAATTCCTTTTCCCATTCGCCCGTCATGGCGACATCGGCAATACGCATCGCCTTCACGACCGAGTAGAGGGCAAGCCCTTTTTCGGTGGGGACAAGCGACTTCTTGCAGCGTTCCATATAGCCGCGCTTGAAAAGCGTTTCGATGATGGACGCACGGGTGGCGGGCGTGCCGATGCCGCAATCCTTCATAGCCTGCCGCAATGCGTCGTCCTCTATCTCCTTGCCAGCCGTTTCCATCGCGGACAGCAGGGTGGCTTCGGTATGCAGCGGCTTGGGTTTGGTCTTTCCCTCCGTGATGGAGGCGGCTTTCAGTGCCAGCGTGTCGCCTTCCTGCCAACAGGGAATGGCGGCGGTTTCCTCTTGGCTGTTGTTCTCTTCTCCATTCTCCTTGCCATAGACGGCACGCCATCCGGCCTGCCTGATGATGCTGCCTTTTGCCACGAACTCCACTCCGGCACACTCTGCCGTGACGGTGGCAGTGTCCTTGACGCATTTTTCGGAGAAAGCCTCAAGCATGCGCCCGGCTATCATGTGATAGACGGTGCTGTCCTCTTTGGAGAGGAACAGCGGCTTCTCGCCCGTGACGAGCAGGGCATGGTGGTCTGTCACCTTGCCGCCGTCCAGGCTGCGGCGTGTCGGTACGGCTTTCGGCTGCAACTTGCCCTTCCATTCGGGCAGGCTGCCGATGAAGGCAAGCAGCTTGGGGATTTCCGCGAACACGTCTTCGGGAATGTAGCGGCTTCCGGTTCGCGGATAGGTGATGAGCTTCTTCTCGTAGAGCTTCTGCGCGATTTCAAGCGTCTGTTCCGCCGTGAAGCCATGCTTGGCGTTGGCTTCCTTCTGGAGCGTGGTCAGGTCGTACAGGAGCGGTGTTTCCTCCGTCTTCTCCTTGCGTTCGGCTTTCGTGACGGTGGCTGTGCCTGCCGACTTCACCTTATTATACAGTTCCGTCGCGGGCTCTTTCTCTTTCCATTTTTCGGAAGAGGAAAACTTCACCGTTCCTTCATCGCAGCCGTCCGTTGCGATATGGAGCTGCCAGAAGGCTTCGGGGGTAAAGCGGCGGTTCTCCCAATAGCGTGCGCACACCATCGCCAACGTGGGTGTCTGCACCCGCCCGACGGAGTAAGTGCCGTGTCCGGCGGCGATGGAGAGTGCCTGCGTGCCGTTGATGCCCACGAGCCAGTCTGATTCGCTCCGTGCTTTGGCGGCAAGATAGAGGTTGTCGTATTTGTCGCCCGCTTCGAGGTTGCGCAGTCCCTCACGGATAGCCTTGTCTGTAAGCGAACTTATCCAAAGGCGCACGAAAGGCGTAGTACATCCGATATAATGGTAGAGGTATCGGAAGATAAGCTCACCTTCGCGTCCTGCATCGGTCGCCACGATGATCTGCTCACTCTCGTTGAACAGGCGGGTGATGGTCTTTATCTGCGACACCACACTGCTGTCGGGCTTGTAGCCTTTCTCCGTCTTGACCTGACGGGGGATGAGTGTGAAGGTGTCGGGGATGACGGGGAGGTTATCACGGACAAAGCCGCGTATGCCGTAGCCGTCGGGCATGGCAAGCTGGACAAGGTGTCCGAATGCCCATGTCACGGCATAGCCGCTTCCCTCGAAATATCCTTCCTCTCGCTTTGTCGCGCCTACGATGCGGGCAATCTCACGTGCCACGGATGGCTTTTCTGCAATGATTGTCTTCATATTTTCTTGCTTTTTAGTTGATACCTTGGATTTTCTTTTGGATTTAGTGGTGGGCACGGGAGATTACATCTTCATGCCCTTGCTGTTTTTCTTCTGTGGTTTCTCCTGCTGCTGTTGCTGCTTGTCGTCCTTCGGGGCGGTCTGTCCTTTCTGCAAAGGTTCTTTCAGATTCTTGGTCGCCTCGTTGCTCTTACCCTCATTGTTCACCGCCACCTGTGTGCGGCTCTCGTTGGAGGGGGCTACTTTCTGTGCGTTGTCGGGATTGGTGTCGTAGCGGTAGGGGCGACCTTTCTCCGGGTTGAACTTGATATACATCGTGGCATGGAAGCCCTGTTTGTCGGTCACGTTCTCCAGTTTCACGGCTTTGCCCGCCGCATAGTCGGCTTTCTGCTGGTCGGTGAAGTCCACACCGCTCCATTTGCTGATGGGACGTATGCTGCCGTCGGCATTTGTCCATGTGTTGCGGCGTTGTTCCTTCTGTTGTGCTGCGGCATTCTCCGGATTTTGAGCCTGCGCTTGCGTTGGATTGTTTTTGGCCTCCTGTGCTTGGGCGGTACGGGGTGATTTTCCAGTTCCCGGCACGAACTCCACACCGCGCTGTTCCACGTTCACTTGCAGGGTGGTGACGAACTTCCTGCCATCGTTGCGCTCAATAAGTTTGTCACGCACGGGCAGACCGGCACGGAGCATGTCCTGCTCCTGCTTGGTGATTTCCGTCTTGCCGATGCGCTCGGGGATGCGTACCTTGTTGGCAGGGACATCGGTAATCTCGTTTGTCTTGCGGTCGATGCTGATGAAGGAGGGTGTGATTTCCCCTGTTTCCTTGTCCACAATATCCACCTTCCTACCCATGTTGCCCGTTTCGCGCAGGTTCTTTCTGTCCTCTTCGGTGAACTTGTGTCCCTTGTACTCGTCGAGCTTCTGTTCCTTGCGTACAAAGTGCGGCACAAGGCTCACGTTACCTTCGCCGTCCCTCTTGAAAGAGAGGCGGGCATCCAAGTCGAAGGACTCGTTCCCGAACTTGGGCGACACCTTCACCAAGTCGGACTTGCCGTAGTTGAGCATCTTCTGGAGGTCGCCTGACTTTTCAAGGTCGGCACGTTTCACACCCCATTTCTCTTCCAGCTCCTGCCAGTTGATCTTGCTCTCGTCGATGGGCTGGTAGCCCCGGTTGCCCTGCGTCTGCTGAGGACTTTCCTGATTCTGTTCGTTTTTCTGTTCCATTTCTTCCTGTTTTTTAGGTTCGTCATCT
>OGQZ01002765.1_pt1 | contig 11796 bp, 6 predicted proteins | sample 1553321 | NCBI WGS metagenome assembly OGQZ01 (sample SAMEA2579958, study PRJEB22360) | human gut metagenome | reverse complement strand
CCCGACTTGTGGGGGTGCCCGAAAAGAAGGCCATGGCCCCCCCCCAGCCGATGGACCGGCTGGTCTGCGGCGACGTGGGCTTCGGCAAGACCGAGGTGGCGATCCGCGCAGCGTTCAAGGCGGCCGTGGACGGCAAGCAGGTCGCCGTGCTGGTGCCGACGACGATTCTCGCCCTGCAACACTACCGCTCGTTTTCGGAGCGTCTGCGCAACTTCCCCGTGCGGGTCGAGTATCTCAACCGCACCAAAACGGCCAAAGAGGTGTCGCAGATCCGCGCCGACCTCGAAGCTGGCCGTATCGACATCCTGATCGGCACGCACAAGATTCTGGGCAAACAGATCGTATTCCGCGATCTGGGGCTGCTGATTATCGACGAGGAGCAGAAATTCGGCGTGGCGGCCAAGGAGAAGCTGACGCAGCTGGCGGTCAACGTCGATACGCTGACTCTCACGGCGACGCCGATTCCGCGAACGCTGCAATTCTCGCTCATGGGTTCGCGCGACCTTTCGGTCATCTCGACGCCGCCGCCCAACCGGCAGCCGATCGTCACCGAATCGCACGTCTTCTCGGAGGAGATCATCCGCGACGCCGTCGAAACGGAACTCGCGCGCGGCGGACAGGTCTACTTCGTCCACAACCGCGTCGAGGACCTGATGACCATGCAGGGGCTTATCACCCGCATCTGCCCCAAGGCCCGCGTGGGCGTGGGGCACGGCAAGATGCCCGCCGAGAAGCTGGAGCGGCTGATCATGGACTTTATCTACGGGGAATTCGACGTGCTGGTCGCCACGACCATCGTCGAGAACGGCATTGACATTCCCAATGCCAATACGATCATCGTGAACAATGCCCAGAACTTCGGCCTGAGCGACCTGCACCAGCTGCGCGGACGTGTGGGCCGCAGCAATCAGAAAGCCTACTGCTACCTGCTTTCGCCGCCCGACGAGCTGCTGTCGTCCGATGCGCGCCGCCGCCTGCGGGCCATCGAGGAGTTCTCCGATCTGGGATCGGGCTTCAATATCGCCATGCAGGACCTCGATATCCGCGGCGCGGGCAACCTGCTGGGAGCCGAGCAGAGCGGATTCATCGCCGATATCGGTTTCGAGACCTATCAGAAGATCATGAACGAAGCGATTGCCGAACTGCGCGCCGAGGGACTGCATGTCGCGGGCCTGAACGATTCGGAACAGGAGGTGGTCGAGCAGCTGCGCTATATCGACGACGCGCATATCGAAATCGAGGTCGAAGCCGGTCTTCCCGACTCCTATGTGGCGCAGCAGGCCGAGCGCCTGAAGCTCTACCGGGAGCTGGATTCGACCAAGGACGAGGAGGCGCTGCTGGCCTTCGGAGAGCGTCTGGCGGACCGTTTCGGCCCTCTGCCGCGTGAAACCGAGGAGCTGCTCAACGTGGTGCGCCTGCGCTGGGAGGCGATCCGGCTGGGCATGGAGCGCGTGAAGGTCAAGAACGGGCTGATGATCGTGCATTTCGTCGGCGAGCAGGACTCGCCCTACTACAAGAGCGACACTTTCATGGACCTGCTCCGCAAGGTCACGCAGAATCCCGGCAGATTTGTGTTGAAACAGCACAATAATCGTCTGGCGATGACCGTTAGGAATGTCAAAGACATTGAAGACGCATATAAAACGTTGCAGCAGCTTTGAATTTAGTAGTAGATATCGGAAACACCCTCGTGAAACTCGCTGTTTTCGACCGGGGGGAGATCGTTTTTCAGCGCTGCGTGGAGCGGCTGCATCCGTCGATGCTCGAAGAGCTGTTCGCGGCATGGCCCGTGCGCCGGGCCGTCGTGGCTTCGACGCGCGGCGAAGTGGACGAAGTAGCCGATCTGCTCCGGCCGCGCGTGGAGTATCTGCTGGAGTTCTCTTCGCAGACGCCCGTACCCATCGGCAACGCCTACCTGACGCCCGAAACGCTGGGCCGCGACCGGCTGGCCGCGGCGGTCGGCGCCACGGTGCTTTATCCGGGCCGCAACGTGCTGATCGTCGATTTCGGTACGGCGGTGACCATCGATCTGGTGACGGCCGACGCAACGTTTCGCGGCGGATGCATATCGCCGGGCATGAAGACCCGTTTCAGGGCGCTGCACGACTATACGGCCAAACTGCCTTTGTGCGCTGCGACCGAAAGCGAAGAGCTTGCGGGGCTTACCACCCGGCAGGCCATCGAGCTGGGCGTGATGAACGGAATCGCGTTCGAGATCGAGGGTTATGCGGCCCGCATGCGCAGCCAAATAGAGGATTTATGCGTAATTTTTACCGGAGGAGACGCGAATTTCTTTGTTAAACGAATTAAAAATACGATATTTGCAAATTGTAATCTGGTTTTTTGCGGATTGAATAGAATTTTAGAGTACAATGCAAGTGAAGAACACCTTAATTAAACTGGTTGTCATTGCAGCCGTGATGATTCCCTATGCCTCAGCGGCCCAGACAAGCAGTATTAACGCATTCTCTCCCTACACGATGTACGGCATCGGCGAACAGAACACGCCCGGCACCCTGCCGATGCGTTCGATGGGCGGTGTAGGTGTGGCCATGCGCAGTTCGGGCGTGGTCAATCTGCTCAATCCGGCGGCTTTCAGCGCCGCGCCGCAGAAGAGTTTCCTCTTCAACTTCGGGCTGGAGGGCCAGAATTACTACAACTCCCAGAAGGTCGACGGCATGTCGAAAAGCACGGCCTACAACACCTTCAACTTCCACGACATCGCATTTCAGCTGCCGCTGGCCAAGAAGCTCGGTCTGGGCTTCAGCCTCACGCCTTACAGTTCGGTAGGCTACCGCACCAAATACACCCATGACTACGATCCGTCCGATCCCGTATGGGGCAACGTCGGCCGCGCGCAATACGTCTATCAGGGCGAGGGCGACGTGACGGAGGTCAAACTCGGCGTCGGCTGGGAGCTTTTCAAGAACTTCTCGCTGGGTATCGCCGCGCAGTATTACTGGGGCGATATCGACCGTTCGTTCGTGATGACCCCGACCCCGATCACGGGCGACGGCTCCTACTCTTCGACGGTAGGCACCGACAACTACAGCATTTCGAGCATCAAGGGACAGATCGGCGTGCAGTGGAACGCCATCCTGAATCAGAAACGCGCCCTGACGCTGGGCGCCGCCTATGATTTCGGCGGCGACCTCAATCCCACGGTGACGAAAAATATCTATGTGGGCGACCTCTACAACTCCAGCGTAAAGGGCGATACGACGCATTTGGCACTCGTATTGCCCCGTCAGCTTTCGGTGGGCGCCTTCTACCAGACCTCCAAGTGGACGATGGGGGTGGATTACGTCTATCAGGACTGGGGCGGCCGCAACAGGCAGACCGAATCCACCGGCGTCAGCGGACCGGACCGGAGCGCCTTTGCGGTGGCATATGCCGATACGCATACGATCAAGGCCGGCGTGGAGTACACCCCCAACCGCTACGATGTGCGTAATTTCCTGAAACGCTGGTCCTACAGGGCCGGATTCCGTTACGGAACCCACAACCAGACCTACAACGGCGACAAACTGGGACAGTATGCCGTGACGCTGGGTATCGGCGTGCCCGTGAAGTTCCTCGCCATCTCGTCCATAGACGTCGGCGTCGAATACGGCCGCCGCGGTTACAACTTGGCCGAACGCCTCGGACTGGTGCGGCAGCAGTATTTCAAATTCTCGATCGGCTTCACGCTCTTTGCCGGCAGCGAGAACGGCGAGTACTGGTTCCTGCGGCCTAAATACGATTAGTTTTTGACCCGAAAATTTGCACTTTTGGAGAACCGGCAGTAAATTGCATTGGATTTCGGTACATCCGACGGACACTAAAACATATAAAATTAAATACAAAAATTAATCTCTGACCGATGAAAAACGTTAAAATTCTGCTTTCCGCTGCTCTTGTATTCGTAGGGGCGACGGCTCTGGCTCAGGACTTCAGCGCTCCGCAGTACGAGAAGTGGGGAGACACGCCCGAACAACGCGAAAAGAACATTCTGAACAGCAACTTCCTCAAGGAGTCGTGCGACAACCGCGACTACAATGCCGCTGCTCATTATCTGAATGAACTCATCAACAGCGTTCCGACCGCTTCGGTCTCGTTCTACCAGCGCGGCGCCGTGATCTACAAGAACAAGATCAACCGCGCCAAGAGCGTCGCCGAGAAGAATACGTATATCGACTCGCTGATGCTCATGTACGACCTGCGCGCCAAGTATTTCGGAGACCATCCCAAGCAGGGTGCCGCTTTCATTCTCGATCAGAAGGCACGCGAGTACCTGCGCTACAAGCCCAGCGACCGCAAGGGTATCCGTGAGGCGTTCCGTGCCGCGATCGAGGCCGGCGGCGACAACACCGATCCCGAAACCGTCGTGGCTTATTTCAGCAACCTCTGCGACGACTACAAGAACACCGACGAGGTGCTGCCCGACGAGATCATTGCCGAGTACGACCGTCTGACGCCGTTCTTCGAGAAGAATCCCAATGCCAACGAGTACAAGGCACAGTTCGACGCCGCGTTCGGTCTGAGCGGTGCCGCAAGCTGCGAGAACCTCGAAAAGCTCTTCCGCGGCAAGCTCGAAGCGGCTCCCGACGACGAGGCGCTGCTGGCGCAGGCCGTGGCGCTGATGTCGCGCGCCAAGTGCGACGGCGACTTCTATTTCACGCTCGCAGAGAAATACTATGCCGTGAAACCCTCTTCGGAGACCGCCATGTTCCTTGCGCAGGCTTTCCAGAGCAAGGGCGATTACGCCAAGGCGATCAAATACCTCAACGAGGCGCTTGCCGTCGAGCAGGATCCTGCGGAGCGTCAGCTGCTGCTGGTGCGCATCGCGCTGATCGACTTGGTTGCAAACGATATCCCCGGAGCCGCTTCCGCTGCGCGTCAGGCCCGCGACCTGAATCCTGAGGACGGCGTGCCCTATTACGTGCTGGCTCAGTGCTATGCCATTTCGGCTGCCAACTGTGGCGGTTTTGCCGGTCAGGCTACCTTCTGGGCCGCTTACGACACGATGTCGAAAGCCATCGAACTGCTGCCTGCCGATTCGGAATACATCGAGTCTGCCAAAACGTCGCTGAATGCGTTCCGCAGCCGTTTCCCGACCTCGGAGGAGTGCTTCTTCAACGAGCTGCAGGCCGGTTCCCGCTATACCGTGACCTGCGGTACGGCCGCCGGTGTCGTGACTTCCGTACGTCCCCGTTAATAAATGAACAGGCTCATCGCAAGATACGCCATGGTAGCACTCTCCGTTATGGGGAGTGCTATCTTGCTATTCTCCTGCGAACGCGACGAGGCGGAGGATGCTGCGGCTTCCGAAGAGACGATGAGAACCGAATACAGTGAAAATCTGTCGATCGTCGAATCGCAGAACGGCCGCCGTTCCTACCATTTCGTAACTCCGCTGGTCGAGGGCTATTCGCTGGCCCGCGAACCTTACCGCGAGTTCCGCAAGGGAGTCAAGATCACCACTTACAAGGACGATTCGCTCTCCACGGTCGATGCCGTGCTGACGGCCAATTACGCCATCTACTACGAGAACCGCAAATTGTGGGAGGCCAAAGGCAATGTCGTGGTCGTCAAATCGGACGGCAAGAACCTCTACACGCAGCAGTTGTTCTGGAATCAGCAGACCAAGAAGATCTATTCGAACGTCGATTCGAAAATCGTGCAGAACGACGGACGCGACGTCTTTATCGGCGAAGGTTTCGAATCCGACGAGGAGTTCAAGGACTGGCGTTTCCGCCGCATGAAAGGCCGCATGGAGGTCGAGGTCAAACCCACCGAACAGGAGGTCGAGGTCGTTCCCGACTCGACTGCCGGCTCCCGGACGGGGGCGTCGGGACCTGTCCCTGCGCCGCAGTCCGGTAAAACCGCCGCTGCATCCGTCGGCCAACCCATGCCCGAACCCGCTGTCAAGCCCGCCGTCGCTCCGGTTCCGGCCCGGCGGCCCGTTCGCAAGGATGCGCCCGGCAGACCGGCGCCCGCAGGGGAGCCTGCCGAAGCCCGGCCCAGAACGGAACAGCAGCAGATGAAGCCGGTGGATCTGAAACTGGACGATGACGAGATACAATCAACCCAATAAGAGATGCTTACTTCGGTCATACTGATTGTCCTGATGCTGTTGCTGTCGGCATTCTTTTCGGGTATGGAGATCGCTTTTACGAGCAAGAACCGCCTGAAACTGGAGATCGACCGCAAGCAGAGCCGCATGTTCGACCGCATAGCGGATATATTCTCCCGCCACCCCGGACAGTATATCACCACGATTCTGGTGGGCAACAATATCGCGCTGGTCATCTACTCGCTCTACATGTCGCTGCTGCTGCGCGGTATTTTCTACGCGCTGGGGTGGGAGAGCATCGCCCGGAACGGTTCCGTGGCGATCGAAACCGCCGTTTCGACCGTCATCATCATCTTTTTCGCGGAATTCCTGCCCAAGTCGGTCTTCCGCAACAATCCGAACTTCTATTACCGCGCGCTGGCGCCGGTAATCTATTTCTTCTATTTGCTGCTCTATCCGATCGCGCGGCTGACGACGCTCATTTCGCACGGCATCCTGCGCCTGACGGGCCGCCGCGTCGAAGAGCGGACGACGACGCACAGTTTCGACCGCGAGGACCTCGCGTCGCTGCTCGACACCAACAGTTCCGAGCCGCGTCCCGAACCCGACAACGAGCTGAAGCTGTTCCAGAACGCGCTGGATTTCGCCGACCTGCGGGTGCGCGACTGCATGGTGCCGCGCGTGGACGTCGAGGCCGTGGACATCGACGATACGACCATCGAACAGCTCACGGCGCGTTTCGTCGATTCCAAGTATTCGCGCATCTTCGTCTGGCGCAAGAGCATCGACAACATCATCGGCTATATCAACTCGAAGAGTCTGTTCACCCGTCCGGCCAGTATTTCCGACGTGATGATGCAGGTCAATTTCGTCCCCGAAACCATGCCGCTGCAACTGGTGCTGCAGAACTTTATCAAGCATCGCACCAACATCGCCGTGGTGATCGACGAATTCGGCGGCACGGCGGGCGTCATTTCGCTCGAAGACGTGCTGGAGCAGATTTTCGGCGAGATCGAGGATGAGCACGACGTGCCCGACCTGACCGAAAAGCAGGTCGGTCCCGACGAGTATGTCCTCTCGTGCCGTCTCGAAGTGAAATACCTCAATGAGAAATACGGTCTGGGTATCGAGGAGAGCCGCGAATACGATACGCTGGCGGGTTTCATCATCTTCAATTACGAGGGGATTCCCACGGCCGGAGAGACCGTTTTCGTCGGCGGTCTGCAGGTGCGAATCCTGCGTACGACGCGTTCGCGGATCGACTTGGCGCGGGTCCGGAAGTTGTGAGAATTTTTATGGCATAATAAGGGCCTTTTCCGAATAAATTTACTACCTTTGACTGCTAATTCGAAACAATACGAATAATTTACAATTTATATGGCAAGTTTAAACACTTTACGCACCAAGTTCGGCATCGTGCTGTCGATTGTCATCGCAGGCGCCCTCTTGGCTTTCATTCTCTCCCTGAAGACCGAAATGGGCTTCTCAGGCAACGACCCCCGGGTCGGTGTTATCGACGGTGAAAAGATCAACTATTCGGAGTATTACAACCAGTACGAGCAGGTCAAGGCGCAGAGCGGTGCTCAGGAGAGCAACGAACAGCAGTCGGCGATGCTTGCCAACGCTGCATGGCAGGCCCTGATCGGCAAATACGTGCTGACTCCCGGATTCGACAAGATGGGCCTTCGCGTTACCGAGCCTGAACGTATGTCGATGGTCAGCGGCCAGCATCCTTCGCAGGCTTTCTACAATGCCTTCGCGGATCCCCGCACGGGTGAGTACAACGTCGCCGCCGTTCACCAGTTCCTCTCCGAGGCCGAAGCCAACGCGCAGGCGCAGCAGGCTTGGGCGCAGCTCAACGAGCAGGCCCGCATGGAGCGCGAGGTCGCCAAGTTCCTCGGCCTGATCAAGGGCGGTGTGTATGTCAACTCGCTCGAAGTGGCCAACGGTGTGAACTCCGCCAACAACACCTATGCCGGCAAGTGGGCCGGTAAGAAATACTCGGCCGTTCCCGATTCGCTGATTCAGCTCAAGTCGAGCGACATCAAGGCGTATTACAACAGCCACAAGAACATGTTCAAGCAGACGCCGTCGCGTGCGCTTTCGTATGTCGTGTTCGAGGTTTCTCCGACCGACGACGACATGCTGGCGCTCGAAAAGAGCGTCGCCGAGGTCGGCGCGCAGTTCGCCGCCACCGAAGAGCTGAAGTCGTTTGTCCGCGCCAACCGCAACGGCAAAATCGCCGACAACTACGTCTCGGCGAAGCAGCTTTCGGAAGAGGAGGCCAAGGCCCTGCTCGACGGCGCCACCTACGGTCCCGTACTGAAGAACAACGAGTGGACGATGGCCCGCGCGCTGGATACCAAGATCGTTCCCGACTCGATGGGCATCCGCCACATCGTACTTCCCTATACGCAGGAGGCGCTGGCCGACAGTCTGCTGACCGTGCTCAAGGGCGGTGCCGACTTCGCTCAGGTCGCTGCGCAGTATTCGGTTTATGACGCTACCGCCGCCAACGGCGGCGAGGTGGGCGTCATGCCGTTCTCGGCCTTTTCGGGCGAATTCGCTGCAGCGCTTGCCAATGCGAAAACCGGCGATATCGTGAAGATCGCTTCCGGCGACGCCATTCAGCTGATGCAGGTTTACCGTGCCGACAAACCGTCGAAGCACGTTCAGGTCGCTTCGATCACCTACCCGGTCGAGGCTTCGGCCGCTACCCGCCGCGACATCCACAATCAGGCCGGCACCTTCTCGGTGAACGCCAAAGGTTCGGTCGAAGCGTTCAACGACGCCGCTTCGGCTGGCGGCCGTTCGCCGCCCCCCCCCGCCCCCGTGGAGCCGCGCATCGCGTCGCTGGCGCAGGGCGAGCGTACGATCCGCGGTCTTGAGGATTCGCGCGACGTCGCCCGCTGGGCTTACGGCGCCGAGGTGGGCGATGTTTCCGAAATCTTCCCGGTAGGCAAGGATTATGTGATCGCCATGCTGACCGAGATCGACGACAACGAATTCGCTCCCCTCGAAAAGGTTTCGGCACAGATCCGTGCTCAGGTACTCCGCGACAAGAAGTACGACTATATCGTGAAGGAACTCTCCGGCTCCACGCTCGACGAGCAGGCCAAGAGTCTCGGAACCGAAGTCGCAGACTTCGACAACGTGACCTTCGGGGCTTTCTATGTGAACGGTCCCGGTTTCGAGCCCCGTCTGATCGGCGCTATCTCGTCTACGACCGAGAAAGGCGTTCTCTCGGCTCCGGTCAAAGGTCTGAGCGGCGTATATGTCTTCGAGGTGGATGACATCCAGACCTCGGACAAGCAGACTGCCGAAGGCGAGAAGGTGCGTGCGCAGGCTATGGCCGAGAGCATGGCCCAGCAGTTCTCGGTGCAGGCTATCCAGCAGATGGCCAAGATTCAGGACCTGCGCGGAAAATATTTCTAAACCCGATTTTTCGAGACATAGAAAGAACGCCGGAGTATTCCGGCGTTCTTTTTGTTATTTTTGCGTATATTTAGGAGCCGTATTAAAACTTATCGCATACCGTTATGAATAATTTCATTTATCACAATCCTACGAAACTGGTTTTCGGCAAAGGACAGATCGCCAGACTCGGCAAGTTGATCCCTGCCGACAAGAAGATCATGATTACCTTCGGCGGCGGCAGCGTGCGCCGCAACGGGGTTTACGATCAGGTCGTGAAGGCGCTCGAAGGGCGCGACTGGGTCGAATTCTGGGGCATCGAACCCAATCCCTCCGTCGAGACGGTCCGCGAGGCCGTGGCTTTGGGCCGTGAGAACGGTTCCGACTTCCTGCTGGCCGTGGGCGGCGGATCGGTCATCGACGGTACGAAACTCATCGCTGCGGGCCTGCTCTACGACGGCGATCCGTGGGATATCGTGCTCAAGGGGCAGGCGGATAAAACCGTTCCGCTGGGCACCGTCCTCACGATGTCGGCCACGGGTTCGGAGATGAATTCGGGTTCGGTCATTTCGCGTCAGGAAACCAAGGAGAAGTACGCCTTTTACGGCGATTATCCGGTCTTCTCGATTCTCGATCCCGAAACCCTCTACTCGCTGCCGCAGCGGCAGATCGCCTGCGGGCTCTCCGATACCTTCGTGCATGTGCTGGAACAGTATATGACCACGCCCGGCCAGTCGCGCCTGATGGACCGCTGGGCCGAGGGCATCCTGCATACGGTGATCGAAATCGCTCCGAAAATCTGGGAGAACCAGCATGATTATGCCGTGATGTCGGAGTATATGCTGGGGGCGACGCTGGCGCTGAACGACATGATCCGCATGGGCGTGACGCAGGACTGGGCGACGCATATGATCGGTCACGAGCTGACGGCCCTGCACGGACTGACACACGGTGCGACGCTGGCGATTGTCATCAATGGCACCCTGCGCGTGCTCCGGGAGCAGAAGCGCGGAAAACTGCTCCAATACGGCGAACGGATCTGGGGCATTGCCGACGGTTCGGAAGAGGAGCGCATCGACCGTACGCTCGAAGCCACCAAAAAATTCTTCCGTTCGCTGGGGCTTTCGACCCGGCTTTCGGAGGAGGGGATCGGCGAAACGACGATTGCGGAGATCGAACGCCGCTTCAATGCCTCCGGCGTCAAGTACGGCGAAGCGCAGAACGTAGACGGCGCCGCGGCGCGCCGGATACTCGAAGCGTGCATGTAGGCCGTTCGCACCGGATTTAAGCAGAGGGGCTGTCTGACAAGTCCCCGAAATTGGAAATCACCCCTGCCAGAGTTTTATCTGACGGGGGTGAAATTCTAAAAATCGGACTTGTTAGACAGCTCCTTTTGTTGTCGGAGGTGCGCTTCGTGTAAATCGGTCGGTTTTTGCGAAAGCAGGGAATTTCGTCATAGTCCGCCTTTCCGCTCTTTTCCCCGAACGGATAAAAAATACCCTCCGGGAAACCGGAGGGTATCGCTATTGCTTTCAGTCGCTTTAGTCGGCGAGCAGAATTTCGAGTATCTTGATAGCTGCGGTGGCGATCGGCGTACCGGGGCCGAAGATGGCGGCGGCGCCGTCCTTATACAGCTGGTCGTAGTCCTGTGCGGGGATCACGCCGCCGACGATGACGATGATGTCTTCGCGGCCGAGCTTCTTCAGCTCTGCGATGATCTGCGGCACGAGGGTCAGGTGGCCTGCGGCCAGCGACGAGACGCCCACTACATGCACGTCGTTCTCGACGGCCTGCTTGGCGGCCTCTTCGGGAGTCTGGAACAGCGGGCCCATATCGACGTCGAAGCCGATGTCGGCGTAACCCGTGGCAACTACCTTGGCACCGCGGTCGTGGCCGTCCTGACCGAGCTTGGCGATCATGACGCGCGGCTGACGGCCCTCTTTCTTGGCGAACTCGGCGCACAACTCCTTGGCGCGCTCGAACTGTTTGTCGTTTTTCACTTCTGAACTGTATACACCTGAGATGGAACGGATAACTGCTTTGTAGCGGCCTACGACGACTTCGCAGGCATCGGAGATCTCGCCCAGCGAAGCGCGGACCTTGGCGGCCTCGACGGCCAGCTCCAGCAGGTTGCCCTGCTTGGTCTTCACGCACTCGGTGATCGCGGCCAGCGCCTTCTTCACGGCGGCTTCGTCGCGGTTGGCGCGCAACTCCTTCAGACGCTTGATCTGGCTCTCGCGTACGGCGGTGTTGTCCACTGCGAGGATGTCGATCGGAGCCTCTTTTTCCAGACGGTATTCGTTCACGCCGATGATCTTCTCGGTGCC
>OGQZ01002763.1_pt1 | contig 11802 bp, 10 predicted proteins | sample 1553321 | NCBI WGS metagenome assembly OGQZ01 (sample SAMEA2579958, study PRJEB22360) | human gut metagenome | reverse complement strand
CCATATTTTCTAATATATGCACCGAATAGATAACAGGTAGTTAACCATATAGCGCTACTTCCTGTATTTGTTCTAAAAAAATCTGTATACCCTAATGTCGGAATCACGCTAAGTAATATAAGAATTATTATTAAAAATTTTTTTAAAGTATCTTTGCTAATACAATTCACAAATTTATTAAGATACGGCATCATAAAATATACAAATATATAGCTGACTATATACCAGTACCTATCGAACAATGGCGGACATAGACTCGATATATAATCCTTAACTCCATTCATTTTATCAGGAAAAAATCCCATTATAACTGTAATTACAATACACCAAAAAATAACTGATACCAATAAATCTATAATCCTATTCCACTTATAATCGTTTTTATATACATTTAAGTATCCCGTTAGAATACCAAATACATTTACAGATATAAAACATAATATATACATCTCTCTAACAATACAAGTATTAACTAAACTAGAACTTTTAGCATCAAGCACCCCACCTAAATTTAAAAAATGAAGAGCCACAATAGCCATCATACTACATATACGTAGTATATCAATTGATATATTTCTTTCTTTTTCCATTTTATTATCCTTTTTCTTTTATATATTTACAATGCCAATAACCAACTATACTTTCCCAATATTTTCTTACCAATACATACACACATATAAGTAACTAGAACTATAATGACTGCATTAAGCGGATAAACTATTTTTAAATAACCTGGAATCACTCCTAATATAGTCATAACCGCTATATGTGAAAAGTATATTCCAAATGAATTATCTCCTATCCTATATAGCACTCTCTCCCATAATTTCGTATTTGAAAATGTAATCACATAATTAAAACTCAAACAAACAACAATAATACCGCTAAAAATAGCAGACAGCTTTAATTGTGTACCACAAACATCACTACCAGTTATAAAATAAATATACCCTTCTACAACTTGCCAACAAATACCTACTATTAATGCAACTATTAATTTTCCCCAACTAACCCTAATTGATATATAGCTATTTCCTACTAAATAGCCCAAATAAAAATAAGAAAACCATCCTAAGAAAGATAGATTTACTATATTCATAATTAATTTACTAAATTGAACACCCATAAACATTGGTAACAGCCTCATCAAAATAATCTCCAAAGGTGTAATTAAAAACCCTAAATATCTATATCTAGATTTTGCCAATTTATCAATACAAGGAATTAATAACGTAAATTCAATATATACGAATATATAATACATCATAGGCGCTGCTTTACCATTTACAAGTGAAATCAAGTATTGGCCTGGAACATCAAATAGATTACTTTTACAGTTTAAAAAAACATAAACAAGTGTCCACAATACATATGGTGGAAGAACTTTTTTTATTCTTTTTGCAGGTTTCCAATAATTCATATCTGAAAGAAATCCGCTTAATGCTAGAAATAAACCAACTGCAAAATTAACAAAAGGTCTACACAAAATTTGCCCATTTTCAGTATTCGGTATATTATGAATACAAACAACAGCAATAATTGCAATTCCTCTCAACACCTGAATTTTATAGCTTTTTACTTTATCTAATTTATTCATCCTTTACATCTCTCTATCCTTGTTCACTATTATTCAATTATATTAATGATGTAAAGTAATAGTTCCACTTCCACCTGTCATATACACAGTATCTCCCACTATCATATTACCTGCATCACTAACCATAAAAACTGCTAATGCCGCTAATTCTTCCGGCATCGCAAACCTATGGCATGGTGTATTGGGTTCATAAATATTGTCAGTATTTTCCTTACCTAACATTGGTGTAGCTGTAGGTCCAGGAGCAATAGCATTAACAACAATCCCATGTTGAATCATAATATCCGCCAGTCCTTTCGTTAATCCTGTAACAGCCCACTTTGACATCTGATATGGTGTCCATGCTGGGCGTAAAGCAGATGATGATGTTACATTTAATATATGACCTTTAATGCCATTCTTGACCATCAACTTTCCAACCTCTTGGCTCATAAAAAATGTTCCTTTAGCATTTGTATCCATAATTGCATCATATTCCATTAAATCTGTATTCCAAAAATCATGTTTTGTTACAACTCCTGCTGAATTTACAAGAATATCTATTCTGTTTTCTTCATACAACGAAACCGCTTCATCTATTTTACTATGTATTTTTTTTATATCCCTTACATCTATCACAATTGCTTTTACATTTTCACCTATTTTAGCAACGGCATCATCGAGTTTTTTCTTATTTGTGCCTGCAATAATAACTTTTGCCCCACTTTTGACAAAAGCCTTTGCTATAGCCAAACCTATTCCACTACTTCCACCAGTTATTAAAGCAACTTTTCCATTTAATAATTTTTCCTTATCAGTTGGAATTATAACTGGTTTTATTTTTTCTTCTTTTAAAGCCAAAATTGTTGAATGTATTAATGATTTAATTCCCATGAATTTATCCTCACTTTTCTTTCCTTATATCTAGAAGCATTTTAGCTATTTCAATTAACTTTTTTCTTTTAACAAATAATATTAAAAATGTAATTATTATAAGCATATACCTCAATATTATATTCGTATATGTAATCATAATCAAAAATCCTGCTCCTAAACTTCCTATAGAAATTCCATTTATTAATTTTAAATTATACGGCTTAATATTATTTAGATATTGTTTACAGATTTTTCTCATAAAGTAATAATGTAGAACTGCAAACAAAATATAGCTAAACAAGGTTGTATATCCTGCAGCAATAAATCCGAATCTTTTTATAAATATATAATTTAAAACAATATTAAGCATTGCACCTCCAACCGTGGCTCCTGCTATATAATTCGTCTTCTCATAATAAAATTCAAATGTGGCAAAAAAAGTATATAAAAAAGTAAAAAATACGCTAAGTGTTACACTCGGAATTACCCAAATAGCCTCTTTATATTGCTTAGGTGCAAAAATAGTAATCACTTCTGGAGCAAACATTATTAATAGAATATTTACAGCAGCAATAATAATAAAGCTTGGATAAGCAACTCTTTCAATATCGTACACCCTTTTATCCTTTAGCTTTCTATATATCCAAGGCTCGATAGTTTGCAACAATGCTGTATTAAATATGGTCATTATCAAAGATACAGAATAAGCAAGATTATATATTCCTACAGATGATGTATCGCACATTTTACCAATCATAATTCTATCAGAGCTACTCAAAATATTCATTGAAAGATAATGCGGCAATAAAGGTATATTAAATTTAAGAGCGTACATCCAATATTTTTTTGAGAAAAATTCCTTACCACTCATCATCATTGATAAGAACATCCACGAATACAAAAAAAGCTGTACGACTATCATTCCAAATATACGTGCTAAAACCTTGTTCTCAGAGTGTAATATAAACACTATACTAATCACAGGCTGTAAAATCGAGGCTAACAGCGTGACAAAAACTAATCCTTTATATTTAAAATCTATCCTTTGATTCATAGACCAAAATGAATATACCGCACTTAACCATATCAATATTAACATTGCAAGCATTTCCATTGTAGATAGTGAAAAAATATTATTCCAGAAATCCGGACATATCATATATATCACAGTCCATATAACAATCATGGTTAATGTTAATCCCTGTAGAGACGATGAAAAACGCTTTCTATCTGACTCAAATTTAACCACACCTTGTGAATATACTCCGGAAAACAGATTTAAACTAACAATCGGCGTTATAATTGCCATCCAAGACGAAAAAACACTATATTGTCCATACTCAGATGTTGTAAGTATCCTTGTAAATATTGGTGTTGTAATAGTTGAAATTCCCTTTTGTAAAAAAGATGCTATTAAAAACCAAATCGATGCCTTCATTTGAACAGGCAAATCTTTATATATTTTTAGATACTTCTTCATTATAGATTCCTCATTCTTCGTACATAGTATAGTTTCTACTTCACTAATCTTTTTATTGTTTTTATTCCATTCTCACCGATAATTCGTTTAACGGCTTTTTTTGCAATAGTTTTTTTTGATACATAAATATGATAAAGCTGTTCCAACGCATCACTTTCATCTTTTGAATCTGTGAAGACTTCCGCAACAATTGGTTTATCATTTTCTAATTTTAAAAACTCTTCAATAATATTACCATATTCCTCTTTATTTTGTGCTGATAGATATTCTCCTCCCAAATTTTCAATATAATTTTTAATCAATAATTTAGATTGTTTTCCATAATGTCCATATGCTGCCATATATTTATCAGCTTCTTCACCAAATCTTGCAGCAGGATGATTAAAATTTCTAAATTCAGTTCCTCTACCATTATTTACTATCATCAATCTTATATTCGATGGCATATGGCGATTTCCCATTGCATTCATATCGTAGAAAAATGCCAAGTCACCTACAATACATATAAATAATTTATCTGGATTAGCAATCGCAGAACCTAATAACGTAGAAACCATACCATCTATACCAAATCCTCCCGTATTCGAATATATTTCAATATTCTTTTTAGGATTTATATAAAACAAACTCCACGAACGTAGTGAGTTAAGAATACCTAAGTGAAGTTCGCACTTATCTGGTAATTTATCAACTGTATAACTTGCAAGCCACGGATTAGAAAAGGGAAGTTCTGGAATTTTTTCTTCTAAATTCTTACATTCCAATTCAAAATCATTAAAATAACTTACATTTTTGCTATTATCAGAAATATCACAATAATGAAAGAAAAAATCACATTCATTCATCTCAAATACTTTTGTAAGCTTTTTAAATGTATCTCTTATTTCACCATCTGAATGAACTCTCCATATTTCTTTAGCAACAATACTTCCACCTGCCCCAAAACCTAATACTGTCCCCAAATGAATCATAATATCTGCCTCTAATAAATTGGACGTATAACCTTCCTGATTAACTAATAGACTTGGATAAATTCCATATTTTCCCCTATAATTACTTATATGTTCACACACTACAACAGAATTATATTTTTCACAAAATTCATCTACTAATCTTGTTAATTCCTCTGACCACCGAACATGTGATCCCACATTAATAATTATCTTTTTTCCATCAATATTAGGTAAATTTGAATTTAGTTCGTATCTATTAATTCCTCTAACTTTCGGAAGTTTATCTACAGAAAAATCTAAACTATATGTTGTTTCAAGATTAATATGAACTGGACCACCACCATTTCTATATAATTCGAGAAGTGCATCATTTATTTTAACCTCTGTTGACCACCAATCTTCATCTGTATGTATTTCTCGAATATGAACACTTTTCTTTACAATGTCATTCATTTGAACAGATCTATCCAAGACCTGTGGCATTAAATGTCCTACCCTACCTTCATATTGTGTAGAAGTTATTGCCAAAATTGGCAAATTGCTATAATATGCCTCTGTTAATCCAGGCGCATAATTTCTTGAAGCAGTCGCACCTGTACACGAAAGTGCCACAGCTTCACCTGATTCTCTTGCCAATCCACACGCTATATATGCTGCTGATCTTTCATCAACAGATGAATATATCTCAAAATAAGGATCATTTTGAAGGCTTCCTACCAAACATATGTTTGTAGTACCAGGGCTAGCCACAACTTTTTTTATTCCGTGATATTTCATTAATGCAATCAATATTTGTGTATGTTTCTCTACTGTATATCCTTTACTCATAATATGTTTAACGGATGCCAATAGCCTCCATTAAAAACTCCTTTCCTTTTTCTCTTTGCTTAGCCAACTGTTCATTAATATTCAACAACTCGTCTTCTGAAAAAGAATAATCTTTATCAAAATCTAAATCTTCAATACTTCTGTTTATTTTTAGAATATTCATTAACGTTTTAATACGTGAGTTCATTGATTTCTTGTCTGATTTTTCGAATCTATTTAATACCTCAAACGGTGTTTGAAAAATAGCAGAAAACACTGCTCCATGAAATGAATCCGTAATAACTAACTCAGCATTTTTTATTAGTGAAAGAAATTCATTTACCCCAACATCATTTAACATATATTCATCATGCTCATTTTCCCACTTTCTACATAATATATCTAAATATTTCACAAAAAATATTTTAATATTCCTATGTTTTGCATATTCTATTGCCCTGTCTCTTTGCTTTAAATTATTTCCTAAGAAATATGCAAATATATATGGTTTATTCTCTATCCTACATCCAGTTACTTTTTCCCATTGTTGTTTTGTTAGCAACAGTGTTGGATCCGGCATTATATCTACTTCAAATAATTCATCATATTTTTTTAATGCAAATATTGATTCTTTTTCTCTCAATGATACTTTCGAAAAAGATTTGATATGATTTAATGCATATGTTGCTTCATCCTTTGTCATTTCATCTCTTGCAATACTTGCTGCATATGCTATTTTTTTCTTATCATCTTTTACAAATGATAAAAATAAAGTATCTTGCCATCCTATCGGATTCCATATCTGATCACTTCCACAAATAAAGATATCAAATCTATCATTTAGTTTCCCAATCTCTCTTGCTACGGTTTCTTTTGTATGAGGAACAGATAATTCGAATTTTCTTATCTTCTTATTTTTCTTAAAAACGTATCTATAATCTATCCCATAATTTATCATCAGCTTAATTTCATGTTTTATTTTAGTTATTAATTTCCCTTTATATTTTGGATATCCACTTTCCAATAGATATGCAATTTGTTTTGCTTCAAACCCCTGATCTATCAAAAATTCGCACAATGCATATGACTGTAATAATCCACCAAAATTACGATTATTATGGTATAGTGTTAAAATTCCTATTTTCTTCACTTTAAAATCCTTATCTAATCAATTATCAAATCTATTAAACCATGCTTCTAAATTATATTCATTCATATATTTGTCGACTGTATGATCATAACTTGAATTCACAAAACTATATAATTGATTACTATCATCTTCACCTATGATAAATATATTATTTTTATTATAATATGGCTCATTAACAATATCTTTATTATTGGTAATCAATTTTTTACAATAAAACAATGATTCCATTGCTCTTAATGTAACACCACTCTGTCCTATTCTATTAAGTTCCAATATTGACTTTGTAGTTAAAACTTTTTTTTCGACTTCTGCATATGGAATAAACCAACCTCCATAAGTATCTGAAATTCTAATATCACATACTAATCCCATATTTTCAGCTAATGTTTGAAAATCAAGAATCATCTTTTTTCTTCCCTCATCATGCCCAACAAAAAAAATATCTGTCATAATATTTTTTTTATCAACAATATTATGAAAGCTTGGTTCGTAATACTGTATATTATATTTCATTCCATATTCTTTACAATCATTTTTATCAAACGACCACAACTCTATATTATCACCATATTTCTGCGGTTTATTGTTTTCTGTAACCTTATTCCAATACCAAACAATAACTCTCATTTTAGGATATTTTTTTTTAATATAATGGACAATATTATATGTCAGTTCGCTTGCATGTATAATGACTGTTGAGTATTTTTCCAATTGTTTTATCCAATCTTGATATAAAAATTTTAGGTTTAAATTTTCACTTTTTAATAACACTCTTCTTAAAATTCTTAATGGTTTATTTAGTTCTTTAAAAATCAAATCAGCAATATATCCATTATCAATCCATTTTTGAAAAACGGGATCTGTATCAGCGTCCGTTTGTAACAATAATAATGTTTTTTCTTTATTCATCAAAAATTTCTCCCTTTAATAATTGACCCAAAATTAACTAACTGTATCTAATAAAACTTTTTCAAATTTATCTACACTATTTTCTATTGTATAATTTTTTACACTTACATAAGCTTGTTGTCCTATACTATCAATTAGTTTTTTATCTAAAACTAAATTATCCAATAAATTCAGAGCTTCTTTTTCATCTTCTGGATTTTTTAAAACCATACAATTGATTTTATTTATTCCTATTTCTTTTATCACTCCAAAATTTCCAGAAATAACACAACACTTAAATGCCATTGCCTCCATTGCAGGCAATCCCCAACCTTCATGAATGCTCGGTACATAAAAAACATCAATACTATTATAAAATTTTATCAATTCTGCCCTTGAAGGATTTTCCAAAAAATCGAATTTATTATTCCAATCATTTGGTCTTTTAAAGCCAAATGCTTTTATTTTAATTCTTCTCTTATTATATAAAGAATTTAAGACATCCAATCCCATTTTACAATTTTTAATATCCAATCCATGTGATTCTCTATATGGAAATCCAATAGTAATATAGTCGTCTATTGATTTCTGTTTATCGACACTATCAATAAACACCTTTTCTAATCCATTGCATACTATACTTGATTCAACACCACATTCTTCTTTTAACTTATCATGTAATTCTGTACTTACTACTATCCTTTTATCAAAATTAAACTTATAACTAGCCTTAACCTTTTTATTAATATTATTATTGCCCCATGTTTCATATCCTTGTATAAAATATATTTTTTTCCCTTTATTTTTTGATAATGCATTTACCCAATAGCTAGTCACCCAGCTTGTTGCAATGGTAATATCAGCATTCCTTACAGTTAAGCTATTTATAAACATTGGATGCTTTAAAATTCTTTTAGCCTCATACCAATTTCCTCTATATTCACCATTTTTTATCCATCTTAATATTAATTTAAAAAAGAAAACTTTTTTCACCCCTGTATATGCCCCTGATATTGGATAATAACATAAAACATCATGCCCTTTTTCCTTTAACATTTTAGCATAATTTAACGCAACCATAACCCCACCTGATTTTTCCACAACTGGTAATATAAAATTTATTTTCATATAATCCTTGTATGATAATTAGAATGTTAACTATCACATATTTCCTTTCTATATTAATTATTCTACTCTCTAATTAATACAACTTTTGAGGCTTATTATGATACAAATATTAATAGATTGTCTTAAAAAAATCTTTTTAACACTTTATTAATGTAATCATTCTTTACCATCAACTCAAAAAATCCCCTGATTTTTCATAACTAATTATCTATTTGAATAACGAATTATTCATAAAAAGTGCACCTAAAGTATTGTCATAAACTGGATATATTTCTATTTTATATGCTAGCATTATAGATAAAGCTAAAATAACATATCCTATTAATTCTTTTAAACAAATTCGTCTCTTAAATTTATATTCTGCAACGAATGCATAAATCAATATGTAATAAATACGCATCAACCGAAAATATGCACCATTCAGAATTATTAATGGAATAAGAAAGATTGATGTCATAATATATATTTTTATAAATTTGCCTTTAATATCAATTTTATTTAAAAAGGACGCAACAATTATAACGCTTAATATCGCCAAGGCATACACTAACCATCCTAATGAAGTATTTTTAGACATCCAGGAATTTAAGTATTGTACATCATTTAACATTCCTATTTTATTAGCAAAGCTTATTATAAATGCTAAAAATCCATTATAAATTAAAATCAAACAAATAATAAATCCCCAAAACATTTTTCTGTTAATATTTTCCTTGTTGTAATTTATCAAAATTAAAATTGACGATATAATATAATACACAACCGAAAAATGAATTAATGCAGCTACCAATATAATAAAAAAACTTGCTATTATATATAATACATTCTTTCTTTGTTTACTATATAAATACATCCAAAGCAAACTTATACTCAGCAAACTCAATGAATCTGCTAATAATGATTTCATCTGTACTGCATCTATACCAAATGAAAAAATAAGATACAATGCTAATACTATATTCACATTTTTAGTAATAACTCTAATTGAAATAATCAGTATTCCAAATGTGATAATATAAAATAAAATTAAATACTTTTCGAAAGGAAGCTTCAAGATTTTTGAAAACAAGTACTCAATGGATGAAAATCCAATATACCTTCCCCCTTTTAATCCCACATTAATATTATTATATTCAAAAACATAATTTAAAAAGTCTGCACTTGCAGTTCTATAAGCAGCTAAAATAACCATTACAATATATATATATGCGGTAAAAATCTTTGACCTCTTAAATATTATTCCAGTCATAATTGCTGATATAAATAATACAACACAAGAATTAATCATGAACCAAACCTTTCCTTAAAATCATTTCTTTGCTCTTGACAAAATCATTGATACAACAGGTTTTAAATCTCTTTTACCAATATAATACCTACAATCTGCCATAAACAAATCAATAAACCACTTAACAATATTATATCTTTGTTTTATTACCCTATCTTTAAAATCCGTCAACTCAACCATTGCCGTAAATCCTGGTTTAATACTTTTTATTACGTCTGTATCTATCTTTCCGGATTGCATAGCCTGTGACCACAACCAAGGTAAATTCATCCCCGCACACGTTGAAGCATAACTCCAAGTAGAATTTCTAAAATTAATTTCTCCAAAATATAACTCATCGTCTTCTGAAACTAAAAATTCAATCTCAAAAATCCCCTCAAAGCCAATTTCCTTATACATCTCATCAAGTTTTCTTTTGATATCGTATCTATCAAAATTCTTTACTGTCATATATGGACTATAACTTATATCCAGTAAATAATTATAAGTAGATGCTATTGTTATAACCATCTGCTGTCCATGATTAATACTAAACCCTTCTAAGCAATACTCATTTTTCTTTTTAATATACTTTTGTAGAATTACTGAAGGACTTTCAATTTTTTCAAAAGCTTTCTTTAATTCCTCCTTGTTATGACATATAAACATATCATTTTTCCATGCACCAACTGTTGGATCCTCAGCTTTTGTAATAATAGGATACTCTAAACCATTAGGTATTTCTCCCCTTTTCACAACCATTGTATCAAGGACTTTTAGCCCATGCCTTTTCGCGCATTCCAATATATTATTTTTATTTATAAAATAACCACCACCTGGTCCTTTAAATGATTCTATTATATATCCAGACATCTCTAACTGTTCCTTATAATTTCGTACCATTCTCTCAGTAACACCGAGTTCCTCACTTAGTTCTTTTACAGAATAAACCCTACCATTTGATAATAATTTCATCATTAAAAGAGCATTTGTTATCTTACTCATAGCATAATACCTCCACGTTTCCTTTTGAAGATATTATATCACAAATATTTTAATTTTTATAATTTTTTAAATATTCTATAGCCATATCCAAAGCTTTTCTTCTAGGACTTAACTCTAATTTTTCTTTCATATTTATTTCCGCTAATGTTTTACCATTTGGTAACTCAAAAATTTCATCAAAACCAAAACCATTATTTCCTCTTACATTCAAACTTATTATTCCGTCTAAAGTATATTCAAATATCTTATCAATTTCTTTTCCTTTTATCGCAATAACCGTTGTATAATGACATTGTCTTTTATTCTTAGGTACATTTTCTAACCTCTTTAATAATTCTAAGTTTTTCATATGATCATCAGCATTCATCCATCTTGCAGTATGTACACCCGGAAAACCATCTAATGCATCAATAGATATACCAGAATCATCACCAATACAAATATACTCCTCTCCAATTTCTTGATATAAACAATTTACCTTTTCCTTTGTATTTTCACTAAAAGTCATTTGATTTTCAATAACAATAACTTTTTTCCATTTCGCTAATAGATAAAAAATCATAGTCAGTAAATATTTCTTTAATTTCTTTTATTTTTCCATTATTATTACTTGCAGCAACTAATGTTTTTTTTACTCATATTTAAAAAACACCTCCTAAATTTAATATATCT
>OGQZ01002751.1_pt1 | contig 11832 bp, 10 predicted proteins | sample 1553321 | NCBI WGS metagenome assembly OGQZ01 (sample SAMEA2579958, study PRJEB22360) | human gut metagenome | reverse complement strand
CCCTTGCCCAGACCCTCCAGCGCGCCGGAAGAGGTGGTGGAGATGGCGGAGATCACAAAGCCCAGGCAGATGATCCGCAGAGCAATTTTTCCGGCTTCCACCGTCTCCTGGGTAGAGGTAAAGAGCCGCATGAGAGGCTCCGAGGCCACCAGACAGCCAAGGGTGCCCGCTGCCATGATGGCGGCGCTCAGGATGAGGGTGATCTGGTAGAGCCGGCGTACCCGTTTGTGCTCCCCGGCACCGTAGTTGTAGCTGATGAGGGGACGCATTCCCTGCACGATGCCGTTGGCTGGCAGGTAGAGGAATGTCTGTAGTTTGTAGTAGATGCCCAGCACCACCACATAGCTGCCCGAGAACGCGGCCAGCAGGCTGTTGAGGAACGTGACCAGCAGAGAGGGAAGCGCCAGGTTGAGGATGGCCGGGATGCCGATGGAGTAGAGCCGGGTGTCCAGCTCTTTGTCCAGCTTCAGGCAGGCGCGGCGCAGCCGGACGGGCAGCTCCGTGGAAGCGTACACCACGAGGTAGATACCCGTGCTCAGTGCCTGGCCGATACCGGTGGCCAGCGCCGCGCCTGCAATGCCCATGGCAGGCACCGGGCCGAGGCCGAAGATGAGGACGGGGTCCAGCAGGATGTTGCAGACACAGCCCGAGATGAGGGCGATCATGGTGAGCTTCATCCGGCCCACGGCCTGGAAGATCTTCTCAAAGGCGAGGCTGGCCATGTTCACGGTAGCGAACAGGAAGACGATGGTGGAGTAGGTCACGCCCATAGAGACGATGGTACCGTCGGCGGTGAACCGGGCCAGGAAGCCGGGCATGATGGCGGTAGCTGCCAGCGTGCAGAGGATGCCGTGGAGCACCGAGAGGGCCATGCCGTGGGTGGCGGCGGCGTCCGCCCTGTCGTGGTCGCCTGCGCCCCGGTAAAGGGCCACGAGGGCGTTGATGCCCACGCCGAAGCCGATGGCAACGGCGTTCACGAAGTTCTGGATGGGGAACACGAGGGAGAGGGCCGTCATGGCCTGCTCGTTGATCTGGGCGACAAAGAGGCTGTCCACGATGTTGTACAGCGAGTTCACCAGCATGGAGATGACGTTGGGCAGAGCCATCGACACCAGCAGCGGGAACACCGGCTTCGTCTTCATAAAAGTATCGTTCATGGGGGCAAAAGCTTCCTTTCCTGAAATTTCCGCACAAGAAAAGCCACACAACGGCGGCTTGAAGCGGGCCATTGTGTGGCGAAAAGTAGCAAACATCTATGCTGTAAAAATCCACACGGGTTTTATTGAAGTGCTGAGAAATACGGTGCATCGCAAAAGCGGTGTTACGGGACGCCGCCGGACAGCACCGGGATGCGGGCCGGAAAGGGCAGTACGGGAAGAGCCTTTCTGACCGGCCTGCGATAGGATACCACGAAACGGGTGGATTGTCAAGGGAAAAGTATGACTTTTCACAAAAACCAGCATAGAGAGGAAGCTCAGCTGGATAGAGGACTCACAGGCCTGTCACATCCAGAAATTCAGGAACTTTTTGGGCCGGTGGGGAGTGAAAACATCCAGCTCCTCATCGTCGAAAAGTGCGTCGCCGTTCTGCAAAAGCTTTGAGGCAGTCTCTCTGCCCAGCTCCTTTTCCAGAACAGCAGCGGCTTCTGCCATCCGGGGCGGGCGTTTGTCCAGGGAGTGGGTGTCCGTCGAGATGACGTGGACAAGCTGCCACGAGATGAACTTGCAGAGCGTCCGGCGCAGTTTTGGAGAATCCAGCAGTGCGCCCGCGTTGATTTGGACATAGGCTCCGGTGGCCACCCAGTTGTAGAGCAGGGTGGGGTCTTCGAGGACGTAGGGGTATCGCTCGATGTGGGCGATGAGGGGCAGAACACCCTGCTCCTGCAGGAGGGCGAAGGTCTGCCGGATGAAATGGGGCTTGTGGGTAGTGGGAAACTCCACCAGCATATAAGAGGTATCGCCGATGCAGAGCGCCTTGGCATCCAGCTCACAGAGCTTGGGGGAGAAGTAGACTTCACAGCCCAGCTTGAAGCGGAACTGCATGGCTTCCGGTCCGGTCGGAAGCGCGGCTGTCAGTGTCTCATAGGCGGCCGCACGCTTTTGCAGGAATGCATCGGGAGTCGTCCACTCACTGTTGAAGTGGCTCGTAAAAGCAATGTTCCGCACACCGTCTGCATACTCTTTTTCCAGCAGACGAAGGGAGATCGAAACATCTTTGGCACCATCGTCAATGTTAGGAAGGATATGGCAATGAAGGTCTGTCATGCTTCATCCTCCGTATGTACGGAATGCTTTTCTTTGCCGTTATGCTGCTTTTTTGACGTCAGGCCGCTCTTTTTGGCTGCTGACTCTGAAATGCCATCGGGGGGGGGACCATAGGAATAATTACTATTATAGTAGTAATATCCGTACCCATAATCCGAGCGCTTGAGCGATTTTTTGGCATCATAACGGGTAAGAACGGCGCCAAGGACTTTTACGCCGGCATCCTGAAGCTTCTCGAGGGCTGTCTTGACGGCGTCGGTGGACGCATACTTGGAGCGGACGACGAAGAGAGCACCGTCCACGATGCGGCCGATGACGGCGGCATCCGTGACCATCGAGATGGGAGGCGCATCGAGGATGACAAAGTCATAGCTCCCGCGCAGCGTGTCCACCATCTCCTGCATCTGGGGCTGGCTGAGCAGCTCAGAAGGGTTGGGAGGGGTGGTGCCGGCCGGCAGGAACGTCAGGTTGGGGATGTCCTTCAGCTCGACGAGGGCGTCGGAGAGCGCCACTTGACGGGACAGGACGTTGGAGACACCTTTCAGATTGTGTCCGGCCTTCAGATAGCGGTGAAGGACAGGCTTGCGGAGGTCGCAGTCCACGAGGACGACCTTTTTGCCGCTTTCCGTCAGAGCCAGCGCCAGATTGACCGACACATTGGACTTTGCCTCTTCCGGGACCGTGCTGGTGACGACGAAAGCGTGGACATCGCCGGAACCGGACAGAAAGTTCAGGTTGGTGCGCAGAGCTTTGTAAGCTTCAACGTAGGCAAACGGCATACCCTTCTGGGTGATGAGCTGAAGCGAACGCTTGCTTGCCGAAGAGTTGGAGATGGTGTTTCGGTTGAACGGATTCCACATGGTATTACACCTCCGGGATAAGGCCGAGTACAGGAAGCTCCAGCTTTTTCTGGATGTCCTCGCTATCGACGATGTAGTCATGGAGCAGGTGGTCGAGAACCAGAATGCCGCAGGCCGCCACAATGCCGCCGAGAGCAGCGGTCAGGACGTACTTCTTCGTCTGAGGGAAGACGGGGTTGCTCGTGATCTCCACGTCGCTCACGACCTTGCAGGAGCCGGCCTCCACCTTGTCCACGATGACATCGGGGGCAGTCTCGGCGATGGCCTGCACGATCTTTCCGGCCAGGGCGGGGTCCTCGTTGGTGACCGTGATGGACATGATCTGGGTCGAGCCCACGCCGTCCACAGAGACGCAGGCCAGCAGCTGACGGTAGGTCATATCCAGACCCAGCTGCTCGATGACGTCGTTCAGGACGATGTTGCTCTTGATGATGACTGCATAAGTGTCGATGAGATTCCGGGCCGAGTTGATGTTGTCACTGGTAATGGAAGCATTGCCGTCCTGCCGGGAATTGACGATCAGATTGACGGAGGCCTGATAGCGGGGCGTCAATACGAAGGTACAGACCAGCAGGCAGATGACCGCTGCCGCAATGCCGGCCGCAGCGATCTGCAATGCGTGGCTCCAGAGAAGCCGCGCCAACTCGAGGAGGTCGATCTCATCCATGTCATGGTTTTGTTCCATAATGTTTTTTCCTTCCTAACAAAATGAGATTTTCGGACAGGAAAATTTTATCATTTTATATCTGCACTGACAAGGGGATAGGATAAAATAAAAAAGGTGAAAAGCGTTTCCGACCTCTGGGAGCCATGCTTGACTTTCTGTTTGAGAGCCTTTACAATGAAGTCAAAAACAGGACAAAAGGGGAAAGATGCCATGAAATGGATGATCGCGTCCGACCTGCACGGGTCGGCTTATTACTGCAAGAAGATGGTGGAGGCCTTTGAGCGGGAGGGGGCTGACCGGCTGCTGATGCTGGGCGACCTGCTTTACCACGGCCCCCGGAACGACCTGCCCCGGGACTACGCGCCGAAAGAGGTCATCCCGATGCTGAACGGCCTGAAAAACAAACTCTGCTGCGTCCGGGGCAACTGCGAGGCCGAGGTGGACCAGATGGTGCTGGATCTCCCGGTGATGGCGGATTACTGCATCCTCCCGGCGGGCGAAAAGCTCATTTATGCCACCCACGGGCATATCTATAATGGAAAGAACCCGCCGCCGCTGGCCGAAGGGGACATCCTGCTCCACGGCCACACCCACGTCCCGGCGTGGACGGGGTTCGGGCAGAGGAACGTCTGCCTCAACCCCGGCTCCCTGAGCATCCCGAAGGAAAACAGTCCCCACAGCTATATGATTCTGGAAAACGGCGTCTTCTACTGGAAAGACGTAGAGACGGGAGAAATATACCACACCCGTGTACTGTGAGAAACCGGCACTTGCAATTACCATACCGGTGTGGTATGATGAAGACGGAAACAGAGAAACAGGGTCTTTTGTCTCGGGCGCTGAGGGGTGCGCGGGGCCGACGGCCTTTTGTTTCCCATAAAAAGTTAGGCGAAACTAACAAAATGACGAAAAATGCACGGGCGGCTTGTGCAGTCTGCCCAGTGGATGACGATCCTTAGGAGGTACTGACCAATGGTTCAGACGACGCTGAAAGTAGACGGCATGATGTGCGGCATGTGCGAGAGCCACGTCAACGAGGTGGTGCGCAAGACTGCGCAGGTGGAGAAGGTGACTTCCTCCCACACTAAGGGAGAGACGGTCATCGTCTCGACCCAGCCGCTGGACATCGAGGCCCTGAAGGCTGCCATTGCCGACACGGGCTATACCGTGACCGGCGCAGAGGAAAAGCCGTATGAGAAGAAGGGATTCTTCTCGTTTTTGAAGCACTGATGACTTCCGGCCCCGGAGAGGGGCCTATATAAGGAGGCAGGCAGAGATGAGGATACTGGTCTATGGTGCAGGTGTGCAGGGCTGTGAGCTGGCCCACCGTCTGCTGCAGAACAAAAAGAATGTCGTCACCATGCTGGCGCGGGGCGAGTGGAAGGAGAGGCTCGACCAAAGGGGCCTCGTCATCCGCCACTGGGCGCAGTGCCGCACCACGGTGGATCGGGTGGCCACCATCGACACGCTGGCTCCGGACGACTGCTACGACCTCGTTTTCGTGACGATGCAGGCCGGGCAGCTGCCCGACGTGCTGCCCATCCTCAAGCAGAACAGGAGCGAATACTTCGTCTTCGTGGGCAACGACCCCCACGCCGTGGAGGTCATGCAGGCCATGCAGCGCCCGGCGGATAAGATCGCCTTCGGCTTCCAGAGCAGCGGCGGCCACCGGGATGTCGATAAGGTCGTCAGCGCCCACGTCGGTGTGGATATGACCATCGGCGGGGCTACCGCGCCCCTTTCGGGCGTCTTCCGCTACCGGGTCAAGACGGCTTTCGAGGGCGCAAAGTACAAGCTGACCTTCGTCAGCGACATGGACGGATGGCTCAAGTGCCACCTCGCCCTCATCCTGCCGGCCTGCTATCTCTGCTACGCCTGCAGCGGCGACCTCTCCAAGGCGACGAAGGAGCAGCGTGACCTGGTCCTCGACGCTGCGTGGGAGGCCTGCGAGATGCTGAAAGCCGCCCACATCCCCGTGGACGACAAGGAGAACACCGACTGCTACCGTGCCGGTACGCCCGGCCGCCGGAAGATGGACGCCATGGTCCTGGCGCTCTGTAAGACCCCGCTGGGCCGTCTCTGCGTCTCCGACCACGCGATGCATGCTGTGGCTGAGATGCAGTACCTCGATGAGGCTTTCGAAGGTCTGCGCACCCGGACGAGCGTCCGGATGACGGCGTGGGATACCCTGCGCAGCCAGATGCCCTCGTGGGACATCATGCGGAAAAAGACGGCGAAAGCAAAGCGATAAGTGCATGGAAAAAGAGGCAGATGCGAGTCTGCCTCTTTTTGTGTTTATTCAGCCCAGAAATCTTCCAGCTTTTTCTTCAACTCTTCCGTATCCCTCAGATACTCCAGATGACTCCAATGCTTCGGGAAGAGCCGGGCGTACTCGCTCTGGGCAAAGCGGTCGTCGAGGAGCAGCACCACGCCCTTATCTTCCTGCGTCCGGATGACCCGCCCGGCGGCCTGCAGGACTTTGTTCATCCCGGGCCAGCGGTAGGCGTAGTCGAAGCCCGCCCCGTTCTGGGCGTCGTAGTAGCGGCGCAGCATCTCCTGACGGGGACTCACCTGCGGCAGGCCCACGCCCACGATGGCGCAGCCGATGAGCCGGTCGCCCGCGAGGTCCACGCCCTCGCCGAAGATGCCGCCCATGACCCCGAAGCCGAGAAGCGTCTTCTCCGGGCAGGGCGAAAACCGCTCGAGGAACGCCGCCCGCCCGGTGTCGTCCAGACCGCTCTCCTGTACCAGTGTGCTGATGTCCGGGTAACGGGCGGTGAAGTCCTCCCACACCTGCCGCAGATAGGCATAGCTGGGGAAGAAGGCCAGATAGTTGCCCACCCGGCTGGACGCCAGCGCCGCGAGGGCGTCCGAGATGGGCTGGATGCTGGCGTCCCGCTGGCGGTAGCGGGTGGAGATGGAGGGCAGACAGTAGAGCCCGAGGTTTTCTGCCGGGAAGGGGCTTTCCAGCGCTACGGCCCGGGCCTCGGGACAGCCGAGGACGGTGCGGTAGTAGCCCGGCGGCGTCAGCGTCGCGCTGAACAGCGCCGCCGCCCGCCCTGCCGAAAGGCTTGCGTCCACGAAGGGGGACGGGTCGAGGCAGAGCAGCTGCAATTCAAGGTCACTGCCCCGGGCGGTGAGCTGGGCGGCAAAGTGCTCGTCGTACCGTTCCGACGCCCGCAGGATGTCCTGCACCTCAAAGTAGAGATCCAGCAGGGCCGCGTGGGCTTCGGCGTCGGGATCGTCTTCCAGCCAGTCCTGCAAGGGAGCCGTCAGCGCCCGCAGCGGGGCCAGCAGGGCTGAGGGAAGCTCCTTGCAGAACACCGTGCCGTCCTGAGCGTAGTCGGCGGCGGGCAGCTCGATGGCGGGCGTCTCCGCAGATTCCAGCAGTGAGGTCTGGCCGCTGTCGTCCTCTTCGGCGGCAGTGCTGCCCCGGCGGGGCGCGAGGGTCGAGACCGCTTTCCGTCCCGCTAAAAAGGCTTTGTCGGCCTTGCTCAGAGCTGTCTTAAGGGTGCTTTTGCCCCGCCCGAGTGCGCGTTTTGCCTCGGTGAGGCTGCTCTTGCAGAAGCGTGCCGAGTACATGGCCCGCGCCCGCTCGGGCAGATTGTGGGCCTCATCCACGAGGAAGAGCCAGTCGCCCGCGCTGTCGAAGAACCGCCGCAGATGCACTACGGGGTCGAAGAGGTAGTTATAGTCGCCGATGATGACGTCGCACCACTCGCTCAGATCCAGCCCCAGCTCGAAGGGGCAGACCGTGAACTGCTTTGCGGCGTCGGCCAGCGCGGCCCGGTCGAAGCGGCCGGTGCCGTCGTCCAGAAGGGCTTTCAGGGCCGTGTTCACCCGGTCGTAGTAGCCGTTTGCGTAGGGGCAGAGCTCCGGCAGGCAGGCGGGATGGCCCTCGGCATCCGGGTGGAGGCAGACCTTCTCCTTGGCTGTCAGGGTCACGCTGCGCAGAGCCAGCTTGGAATCAGACGCCCGCAGCCGCGCAATGGCATCCTCGGCGGCGGACTGAGTCGTGTTGCGGGCCGTCAGGTAGAACAGCTTCTCGCCGCAGCCGGTGCCGATGGCCCGCAGAGCAGGGAAGAGGACGCTCATGGTCTTGCCGATGCCGGTGGGGGCCTGACAGAAGAGCCGGACGCCGTTTTTAGACGGCGCGGCAGTGCAGGCGCGGTAGACTTCGCCTGCCAGCGCCCTCTGCCCGGGCCGGTAGGCCGGAAAGGGGAAATCCAGCGCCGAAAGGCTCACGCCCCGCTGCTCCTTCCACGCCAGCTGACGCTGCGCCCAGGGGGCGTACTGCTCGAGCAGATCCTGCAAAAACGCTTCCAGCTCTTCAAGGGTGAAATGCCGCACGAAGCGGAGGATGTCGTCGGTGTCGATTTGGTAGTAGGTGAGCCGGACGTCCAGCTTTTCCAGCCCCTGCTGACGGCCATACAGCGCCCCGTAGACCATTCCCTGCGCCCAGTGGCAGGGGTTCATGTCCTCTGCGATGTCGTCGGCGGGGACGGCTGTGGTCTTTATCTCGTCGATGACCGTCACGCCCGCCTCGTCGGTGAAGATGCCGTCGGCCCGGCCTTCGATGGTGAAGGGGATGCCCGCCGCCTCCCGTTCGCCGGAGAGGAAGACTTCGGCGGCGTAGCCTTCGCCTGCGGCCTTTTGGAGCCTGCGGTGGATGCGTGCGCCCTCGTTGGCGCGGTCGAAGCCGGTAAAGCGGCTGTCGATGCTGCCGGGGCGGAGCAAAAATTCCACCAGCTGGCGGACAGGCAGGCGAAAAGCAGGCATAGCGGGTCACTTCCTTTTAGAATATCATTCCAGCCCCAGCATCCCGGCGCACTGGGCGGCAGCTTCGTCCACCTTGCCGAAGTCCACGGCGGCGCGGTAATAAGTCTCTAGCTCGTCGTGGCAGGCTTTGGCCTGTGCCATCAGGTCGGCGGCCTGTTCCAAAAGCTCTGCTGCCGCCCGCTCGTTGAAGCGGAGACGGGCGCGGTAGCCCGCCAGATTTTCCCGGTCCACGAAACGGGTACACCGGACGGCCTGCACGCCGGGCAGCTGCACCGGGTGCCACCGGTTGTCGGTGAGGAAAGCCAGCCGGAGGGCCGGGATGAAGAGATGGTCTATCTTGTCGTCGGGGTGCATGGCGCAGGGGCAGGTGATGATGTGGTAGCCCCGGGCCAGCGCCTCGGCCCGGATGAGCTCGAGAAGCAGGCGGGAGACGGCGCCGTAGTCGTCATGGAAGACCACATACCGGTCGGCCAGCGCCTGTACGGTGCCGCGGTAGAAGACCGGCCCTTTCGGCGTGATGGCCGACAGCAGCCGCAGCTCTTCGCTGGCCGAGGCCCCCTCGGGCAGGCGGGGGAGAGTCCGGGCGCAGAGCCGCTTGACGTAGCGGCGGACTTTCTCGAAGTTGGCACTGCACGCCTCAGCCCGGCGGCTGTCCAGCAGCAGGCTCCCGGCAGATGCGATATACCGCGCGGCCCGGCTGCGCAGGGCAGTGTTCTGGGCGAAGAGCCGCTTCACCTCGTCGGCGTGGGCGTGGAGGGCGTCGGCGTCCAGTGTGTGGTACAGGCTCACCACCTGCTCCTCTGCGCCCGGGGCGTCCGGCTCCATGACATGAGGTGCGGTGGCGTCCACGATGGCGGCGCGCTTGTCGAGAAAGATGACGCCGTCCAGACTGTCGGGGTCGCTGGCGCAGTGGATGCGCTGGATAGGCTCCCCCTTCTGCTCGGCCTTGACGGCCAGCCGCTTCATCAGCGTCGATTTGCCGCAGCCCGGCCCGCTTTTGATGAGATACATCTGCATCCCCGGCTCCCGCCGAAGCGGCTCAAAATAGCCCTTGAACCCGGCAGGGGTGGTGGTGCCCAGAAAGAAATCAACAGAATCGCTGCGTACAGCATTCATACTCAAACACCTCACTTTTGCTATAGGGTATGCAAAAATGAGGTGGAGGGTGACAAATCAGTAGGTATGCTCGCACACCTCGTGTATTTTATCCCGCAGGGCCACAAAGTCGCCGAAAGCCTCCGGCTTGTTCTGGGGCTGACGGAGCAGGGCGGCGGGGTGGAACGTCCCCATGAAGAGGATGCCGTTCTTCTCAATAAAGGTGCCGTGCTCCTTCGTCACCGAAAAGTCGGCGCGTATCATCCGCTGGGCGGCGATGCGGCCCAGGCAGACGACGATTTTAGGCCGCAGCAGACGGAACTGCTCTCGCAGCCAGGGCATACAGGCTTCGCTCTCGGCGGGCAGGGGGTCGCGGTTCTGGGGCGGGCGGCACTTGACGATGTTGGCGATATAGCAGTTGGAGGCACGGTCGAGGTCGATGGCGAAGAGGTATTTGTCCAGCAGCTGGCCGCTGCGTCCCACGAAGGGCAGGCCCTGCTCGTCCTCGCTCTGGCCGGGGCCTTCGCCCACGAAGAGCACCTCGGCATTCTCCACGCCCTGCCCGAACACCACGTTGTGCCGGGTGGTGTGCAGCGGACAGCGCTGACAGGCGAGACAGTCGGTTTTCAGTGTTTCCCAATCCATAAGCTCGGTATCCTCTCACAAACTAAATGACATTTTCTTAACAAATCATCGCACGATTTCTTCCTTAAAATATACCACAAAATTCAAGATTTGTCTTGAAGTTTTCTGACTCTGTGCTAGAATAAACAAGAAGGGCATATCTGTGATGCCCGGAATAATTGCAAAGTAATTTCGGAGGTAATCAACAATGGCTGATATGTTTGCACCCCTGGTAGCCCAGCTGAAGGCAAACCCCAAGACGATCGTTTTTACCGAGGGCAATGACCCCCGCATTCTGGAGGCCGCAAGCAAGCTGCTGGCTGAGGGCGTGTTGAAAGTTGTTATGGTCGGCAACGAGGCAGAGTGCAAGGCTGCTGCCGCTGCTGGCAATTTTGATATTTCCGCTGCTGAGATCATCGACCCTGAGAACTACGCCGGCTTCGATGAGATGGTCAACACCATGGTCGAGCTGCGCAAGGGCAAGCAGACCGCAGAGGAGTGCACTGCTCTGCTGAAGAAGTCCAACTACTTCGGCACCATGCTGGTCAAGATGGGCAAGGCTGACTGCCTGCTGGGCGGCGCTACCTACTCCACCGCTGACACCGTCCGCCCGGCTCTGCAGCTGATCAAGTGCAAGCCCGGCATCAAGTCTGTCAGCTCCTGCTTCATCCTGACCCGCGGCGAGGAGAGCATCGCCATGGGCGACTGTGCCATCAATATCGATCCCTCCGAGGACGAAATCGTCGAGTCCACCGTCGAGACCGCTCACACCGCAGAGATTTTCGGCATCGACCCCCGTGTTGCACTGCTGTCCTACTCCACCAAGGGTTCCGGCAAGGGCGAGACCGTCGACAAGATGCGCAACGCTACCGCCCGCGTTCAGGAGGCTCACCCCGAACTGAAGGTCGACGGTGAGCTGCAGTTTGACGCTGCCGTTGCTCCCGAGGTCGGCCAGCTGAAGGCTCCCGGCTCCAAGGTCGCCGGCTATGCCAACACCTTCATCTTCCCCAACATCAACGCCGGCAACATCGGCTACAAGATTGCCCAGCGCTTGGGCGGCTTTGAAGCCTACGGCCCCATTCTCCAGGGCCTGAACGCCCCCATCAACGACCTGTCCCGCGGCTGCAATGCCGAGGAGGTCTACAAGATGGCCCTGATCACCGCCGCGCTGATCTGAGTTAAAATCCCTACATAAAAAGCAACTGCCGCCCGCGATATACAAAACGGGCGGCAGTTTTTTGTGTGGCAGGGGGTGCATATAGAATGCACCCCCTGCGGAAATTGCAATATTCTTGTGATATAGACTAAATTTTCTGCGTGTAGGGTTCGATGCCTGCATCCGCCCCTACAAAAAATGTCCGCTGCAATTCTTACCGCAGCGGACATTTTTTATGAACTACCAATCAATAGTGCAGCTTTTCCGCATCCAGCCCCTCCAGCACGGGCAGCATGGCGGCGGCCTCGGCGCGGGCGGCAATGGGGTCCATCATCAGGTAGTTGCCGCACTCGACGGGGGATGCGCCGGGGAGCTCTCTGGGACATC
>OGQZ01002750.1_pt1 | contig 11837 bp, 11 predicted proteins | sample 1553321 | NCBI WGS metagenome assembly OGQZ01 (sample SAMEA2579958, study PRJEB22360) | human gut metagenome | reverse complement strand
CCGGCCGGCGCGAGGTTTATCGTGACCTTCTCCTGCCGCAGCTGGATGCCGGAATTGCGGATGGCTGTGCGCACGCGCTCCTTCGACTCGCGCACCGCCGTGTCGGGCAGCCCGACGATGTCAAAGGCGGGCAGTCCCGCCGCCGAGTCGACTTCCACCGCAATGATGAGGCCGTCGACGCCCATCGTCGTGCCGCCAAATGATCTTGCAAACAATCGCTCCCCCTCCAATCCTCGTTTTCCTCATCTCTTTTCTCACATGCTCTGTCATGTCTCAAAGGCGCCGGTCAGATGCTCGATTTGCCAGCGCTCTCCCGCGCGATAGACTTCAATGACATCAAAACGACAGAGACAACCTTCAAGATGTCTCTGCCGCAAGAACCAGCGCGCAGACTGGATGATCTTCTGTTGTTTGCGATAGTCGACAGCAGCTGCCGGCCGGCCGAAGCGCTGCGTGCGCCGCGTCTTGACCTCGACAAAGGCCAGCATCCGCCCCTTGCTGGCCACGATGTCGATCTCCCCGCGTGGCGTGCGGAAATTGCGCGCAAGGATCTCGTAACCAGCCCGCTCTAGAAAAACGGCCGCGGCCTCTTCGCCCTGACGGCCAATCGTCGTCGTGTCCATAAGCCTCTCCGCATTCTCTTTAATTATCAAACAATTCGTATAGTTTTATTATACGGGCTGCCGGGAAATGCGTCAAGCTTTATGGATGCCATCGTCACACATCAAAATCGTAGGCGATGGAACGCACGGGCTCGAAGGAGCGGCGGTGAATCGGGCACGGGCCGTACTTCTTGAGCGCCTCGATGTGCTGCGCCGTGCCGTAGCCCTTGTGCTGCGCGAAGCCGTACTCCGGGTAGATCTTGTCGTACTCGTCCATGAGGCGGTCACGCGTGACCTTCGCGATGATCGAGGCCGCCGCAATCGAGGCGGACTTCGCATCGCCCTTGATGATCGACTCCGAGGGCATCGGCAGGCGGTCGAGCGGTACCGCGTCAATCAGGACCTCCTGCGGCGCGGGCTGCAGTGAGAAGATGGCCTCGTACATGCCGTTGATCGTCGCCTGGTAGATGTTGACGCGGTCGATCGTCTGCGCGTCGATGAGCGCCGTGCCGACCGCGATGGCCTTCTCCTGGATCTCATCGAAGAGCTCCTCGCGGACCTTCGCCGAGAGCTTCTTCGAGTCGTTGAGCTTCGGCAGGCAGAGGTCGTGCGGCAGGATGACGGCCGCACAGCGGGCCGCGGCCCGCCTCGTCGACGCCCGCCACGATCTCGTGGCCGCGCGCCCAAGCAGCGTGCTCGTAAGCGTAGAGCTTCAACAGGCGCTCATGCTCCGCCTGCGCCTTTTCATAGCGGCGCACGAGGCGCGCCGCCGCCTTGCGCGGGTCCTCGCGGCAGGCGGCGAGGAATTCCTCACTGACCGAGCCCGCCGTCAAAGCCGCCTCGAGCTCCTTTATCGTGCAGTCTGCGACAGCCTTCATGCCTCATCCCCCCGCTCTTCACCGGCCGGTTCCGTTGCAGGGGCCTGCGGCACCTCATCGAGCGTGACAAGGCCGAGCTTGCCGCTGCGGAACTCCGTCAGCACGATGTTCTGCGCCTTCTCGAGGTCGACCACGCCGCCCTTGACGAGGCAGCCGCGCTTGCGGCCAATGGTCTCGAGCAGCGCCAGCCCGTCTTCCGGCATCTCGCCCTTGAACTTGAATCGCTCCTGCAAGCGCTCCGGATAATCGCGGCGCATGACCGAGAGCAAGAGCGCCGTGACCTGCTCGCGATCGTAGATATCATCGTTGATCGCGCCCGTGAACGCGAGCTTCAGGCCGACCGTCTGGTCCTCGAACTTCGGCCAGAGGATGCCCGGCGTGTCGAGCAGGTCGAGCGCCGCGCCGATCTTGATCCACTGCTTCGCGCGCGTCACGCCTGGCTTGTCCGCCGCCTTCGCCTTGACCGCACCGGCCAGGCGGTTAATGAGCGACGACTTGCCGACATTCGGGATACCGAGGATCATGCAGCGCGCCGCACGCGGACGACCGCCAGCCTTGACGAAGCGGTCCGTCTTCGGACGCGCGAGTTCCTCTGCCTTCGCGACGAGCTGCTTCATACCGCGGCCTTTGACCGAGTCAATCGCGACCGCCGGGATGCCCTGCGCGCGAAAGTACGCGAGCCAGCGCTTCGTGCTCGCCGCATCCGCGAGGTCCGACTTGTTGAGCGCGATGAGCCTTGGCTTGCCCTTGATGATCTCTGCGAGCATCGGGTTGGCACTGCTCGCCGGGATGCGCGCATCGAGCAGCTCGATGACAACATCGACGAGCTTGAGGTTCTCCTCGATGAGCCGCTGCGCCTTCTTCATATGGCCAGGGAACCACTGGATTCCCGGCAGGTCATTTCTTGTTTCTTTATCCATCTGTATCCTTATTCCTCCAAAATCTGCCCCATGGTGGGCAAGCCCATTTTCTCATCAACCGAGAGGTGTTTCCTTATAATAGAGAAAGACAGCTGTACCAACTTGTACAGCTGTCTTTATTGTATCGGACTTCTTGCGCCTTGTAAAGTCAAGGCAGTACAGGGGCGCCCGCCCTAATATCTTTTTTCGTCACATTGTCATCAGTCTGACGCCAAGAGTCCAGCGAGTGTAAAACCATTTGTACAAATCGGTATTGCACGAACATACTTCATGCCCTATACTGATGATAAACAAGGTAAGGACGGACCGCTGGTATATTTATACAAAATTTTCATCTTCTAAGAGGAGGGGTTCTATGCCAACAATCAAATGGCTGCTAAAGGATAGTGGCTTGAGTAATCTGCGCTTACTCACTAGTTTCAGTCACATCAATAGCCCCATTCAAAGCGTGAATGTTTTGGATAATCCAGATGTCAGCAAGTGGTTCAAGAAGGATGAGTTGATTTTAACGACAGGATTCGTACTTCTGAATAATCCAGAATTGCAACGAAGTATTGTTCGTGATTTGAAGGAATTTGGATGTGCTGCATTGGCAATCAAAATTCGTCGTTTCTTTCATTCGATTCCAGAGGAAATTTTAGACGAAGCAGCTAAGCTTGATTTTCCCATTATCGAATTACCATTCTTTTATAGTTTTTCTACTATTTCTAAAATTGTTTTTAATCAGCTAAATATAGAAGCAAATGCGCAGACGATTTCTCGTCAAAGATTTATTCAGCATTTCATGGATAGTGTACTGAATCATCCGTCTTGGGATAATCTATTACAACAACTCGCTGATTTTCTAGAAATGCCGGTAAGCCTTATCAATGAACAAAAAATATCTATCTGTAACGTCGCGCCCCGCAAGATGATGTCAAGTGATAATGGGGTGCAAAACCTATTAGAAAGCTCTTCCAGTCAAGGGATTTCTGCTATCGAAAAAAATTTATTACAGGATACTACATTTCGTATGCAATGTATGAATCTCCCCAGTCAGAAGGGAAAACTACTAATTTTTTATCAGAAAGAACAACATTTACCAGCAGATGATTTTTTACAACGTATTCTACGGTTATTGGCGCTTGCTTTCGAGCAACAGAAACTCAGTCTTCAGAATTATGAGCATAACTCTTCTTTTTTTCTGCACGCTATTATGCAAAAACAATCTTTATCTGAACAGGAACTCAAAAATCTTTGCTCATTCTATGGATTTGACTTCCATAAATCATGGATCTGTCTAACGACTAACCTCGCATCTTTTGGCGGACTTCCTGAAGATGTAGTTACTAAAATGAAACAAGATATAATGCAACTCATTGAGGAGGATGCTCCCCCTTTCATCTGCACAAACCATAATATTTTCTGCTGTTTCTACTTGTTTTCAATTAACTGTCATCCATTGAAGACATTACATGCTGTACGCCAGTATGCAAAAATACTAATACAGAAATGGAAATCATATACAGTATCTTCCATACCGATTGGCCTCAGTAGTTGCCATAATGGTGTGACTTCTATTCGACAGTCCTTAGAGGAAAGCTTGACCGCACTGAATACCACTGCCAGTGGTATGGATGAAATCCACTCATATTTACATCTACTCCCTTCCTTGATTCTTGAAGGTTCTCCGAAAAATCAGAGTATCCTTATTTATCATTTTTTAGAACCTGTCATTCAATATGATCATGAACACCACACTAATTTAATCGGAACACTTCGAGCTTATTTGAAAGCAAATTACAATGCAAGTTTGGCAGCAAAATCGATGTATTTACATCGGAATACAACCATCAATCATATTGAGAAAATAAAAGAACTGCTGGACATCAAATTCGACAATGCAGAGGAAAACTATTTGATTTACCTAGCATTACTCGCCTTTGATATTCAGCAGTGACTTTTATACAGTAGTTTATGGATTTATGTCATGATGAGGTGTTTTGTGGATATATGTATAACATTCATCATATCATAACGGCTCATTGTTGAAAAATTTCACGTAGCTTTTCATTATCCTTAGTTATACCTAAAGCTAACATTAATTTTAATCGAGCCTTTTGTCCACTTAATTCTTCCGCTAGAATAATCCCATGGGAATACATTTCTCCAGCACTACCCATATAGGAATAGACTCGTGCTACACGTCCTGCAAATACTCTTGTAGCTAGAACAACTGGTATGCCCGCTGAACGAGCTTCGAAGATTCCTTTTCTTACACCTAAAGGTACATTTCCACAACCAAATGCTTCTACTACGATACCACTGACTCCCTTTTCAATCAAGCATTTAAAAAGGAAATCGTCCATTCCTGCGACACTTTTTATTAGATAGACATCTGGAACTAATTCGTTTGGTTGAATTTTTTGTCGAGAAACAGATTTTCGTTTGAACACGACTCGATCAAAATAGACATGTCCAATTGGTCCCCACCATGGTGATTGAAAGGTATCCGTATTTACAGAATGTGTCTTTGTAACTTCTCTTGCTGCATGAATTACATCATTCAATACAACCAAAACGCCTTGTCCAACAGCGTCGTCAGAAGCAGCTGTTTTTACGGCAGCTAAAATATTTCCTGGTCCATCCCAGCTTGTATCAGAAGCACCGCGCATTGCTCCCGTTACACAAACTGGTTTTTCTGTATGAAGCGTCATGTCGAGCATATATGCAGTTTCTTCCAGTGTATCTGTACCATGTGTGACAACAAAACCATCAACATCGGGTCGCTGCGCTAATTTATCAATCGTTTTGGCCAAATCAAACATCATTTGCGGTGTGATATGGCCACTTGGTACATTTGATTCTTCTACAACTTCAATCTTTGCCACAGACTGAAGTGCTGGTACAGCTGCCAGAAGATCTTCACCAGAAACAGCTGGGACTAGACCGCCTGTTTTGGGGTCAAGCTTCATAGCTATGGTACCCCCAGTTGTAACTGCAATAATTTTTTTCATACTAATATGCCTCCTTTGAGTATCTGAATTTAAACTTATTATTTTAGAAGTAACATACTCAAAAGTAAATCAGCGAATAACCAATAACAGACTAACTAAAAGGAACAACACCAATAATCCAAATAACATCGCAGGACGCTGAAACTTATTGGCATCTTTTAGATTCGAACCTTTGACAACCGGAATGACTGTAGAAAGAGCAGCTACCGGTCCTCCAGTCAGATAATACTGTGTAACAGCTGATCCGCCTGCAGCTGCACAAGCTGCAGTCAGAGGATCAGCACCAGCAGCAAGAACAACCTGCAGGAAAGGAACATCAATAGCTACAGAGGCTGCATTTGACTGAGTGATAAATCCTGCTAATGCTGATACAAAAAGCATTGTGTAGACTGGGGAAATAGATACGAGAGGAGCCATTATATTCGAAATAACATCAACCAAACCAATCTTATTGATAACACCACTCATAAACAAAAAACTAATAGTTGCCACAATAGGAATCGAAGCACGCTTAACACCATTAATCATATCTGTTTCGCTCTTACTAGGATTCATTTTCGCAAGGATAGCAACTAATATAGCACAAACTGTACCATCAACGAATACCGGTATACCAAATACAAATCCTATACAAAACAGCAGGAATGGGAATATTGCCAAGCTAAAGCTGATACCAGATTTATTAGATAAAGATTTTGCAACTTCATCTTTTACATCTTGGCTAATAATGGGCGGATTTTTTCTCATCTCACGTACAATACGATACCAACTAAATGCAATAATTGATATACCGGTAATTGCACCGACAACATTTATTGCACCAAATCCAATAGCCGCCGTTGCAACAACAGCAACCTGAGTTGGATGTGTAAAACCAGCAAAATTACCAAAATGTCCTGCATGTGCTGCCAGACCAGCTGTCTTATTCGGATTCATACCGAGTTTTGTAGCTACAGGACCAGTTATTGCAGCAGTAACAACAGGCTGCGTAAAGCCTGTCAGAGCACCAATACAGCCTGCTGCCAAACTACCAGCAGCCGTAATTCCAGGCGCTCCACCCAATTTTGATCCCCAAGATATAATCTTATTAATAATGACTTTTAGAAAGCCAGATGTTTCCAGGATACCAACAAACATCAAAACACCTGTGATATCAGCAATAACTGGATTCAATCCACCATTAATCAATTTTGCTAGTGTAATTTCTGCCTTACCAGATATTGGAAATCCTGCTGCTAGAGCAGCTATTGTAGAGCCAACAATAGCCGTCAAATAAAGTGGCGTTTTTCCCCATACCATAAATATAAGTGTAATGACCATGAGAATTTGTGCCATTTCCATGATAATCCCTCCTATTAAATTGGTAGACTATTACTTTATTTTAATCAATTGCCGCCAGGAGCTCTGGTAAGATATCCTTCATGTCGGCAACGACTTTGTAATCAGCAAAACCGAAAATCGGGGCTTTTGGATCTTTGTTGATGGCAATGACCAAAGGATCTCCCTTGATTCCCTCCGTGAACTGGATGGCACCGGAAACGCCACAGATTAGGCAGGCTTCTGGTCGGATAACCGTACCAGATTCACCAATCTGCGCCTCAAAATCAATCCAGTGCTGATCGGCCATCGGACGGCTGCCAGCAAATGCAGCATTGATTTTTTGTGCATAAGATTTTGCCAGACTGAAGTTTTCTCCTTCTATGGCGCCTTTGCCAACACAGACCACACGCTTTGCCCCCAGAAGGTTACCTGCCGACTGGCTTTCTTCAAAGTCCAGAACCTCAAGAGCCGATGTCAGATTTTCCTTTTCGATGACCTGGATCTTCGGCGTCCCTGTCTGGGGTGCTGCTTCGTAGGAGCCTGGGATCAACGTGATGATTGCCGGCTTTGTCGTGATATCACACGTAACGAGTCCCTGACTGCCAAATGAGCTCTTGATCTGATGGACGACTACCTTGCCATCTACGGCTTCTGGCTTCAGTTCTTTGCAGGCCGCTGTCATGCCCGCGTCGAGCTTTACAGCAATACGCGAAAGCAAAGCTCTGGCCTGATGCTCCGACGGCGCAAGAATCGTCGACACATCACGGGAAGTGATGACATCTGCCATGACCTCGCTCAGCACATCCGTCTGCATTTCACCAATGCCGATCGTATGCAGGAGAATAACATCCGAAACGCCATCCAGCTTCAGTGCATCTTCATACAAAGGTGCCTGGTCATCAGCGGCGAGAACGGTGATGGTTTCTCCAGAAACTTTTGCGACTTCCTGTGCGGCAGTGACGAGCTCGGCTGTCTCCGGATTCAGACCGTTCTTGGTGATCTGTGCATAAACAACAATCTCAGACATCCTGCTCACTTCCTTCCAAAAGTTTCTGTATCTTTACGGCGATTTCCTTCGGAGTACCTGTAATCTCCTTCGCCTGCTTATTTGCCTCCGGCGCTGGATATACATCCGTGACGACAGACTTGACTTCCAGGTTCTCGAGGACGGATGGATCGCAGTCCTTCCCCGTCAAGACATGAATCTCTTTGTGGTTCGCTTTCATCTGCGCACGCAGTGTCGGGAGTTTCGGTTCATTGCAGCCAAATGGTACCGCTAAGAGGACTGGTCCTCTTGCCTTGATTTTCAACGTCCCCTGCTGCACCTTTTTGCCGATAAGCAGTGCACCGTCTCCATCCGGCTCTACGGATACGGCATCGGCGACATCCGGCATGCCGAGAAGTTCGGCGAGCATAGCACCAACCTGTCCGGTTGCACCATCACTGGATTCCGCTCCCGTGAAAACGATGTCGTATGATTTGCGTTTGACAAAATCGGCAAGTACATGAGCCGTGCCGAGTGTATCACGACCGGCAAAGCTGCGGTCGCTCAGGAGATACGCCTCATCTGCCCCAAGGGCTAGACACTTCTTCAAGGATGCCGCTGCACCATCCGGCCCCATCGTGTAGACATCGATACTGCTATCCGTTGCTTTCTTGAGCTGAGCAGCCATCTCCATCGCATTCAGATCACAGGGATTCATATCGCACGTTGCATCGATACGACGGACACTATGCGTAACCGGATCGATTTCTACATCTTCACTGACGGGAACATGTTTTATACAGATTGCTATCTTCATGCGTCATCCGCCTCATTTCTTCAACAATCTCGAGAATGCCCATTCTTCGAGGAGCAATGTGCTTTCGCCTCGCATGATGTATTTTGCCAGATCACGGCTGACTGCCGGTGCCTCGATGACACCATTTCCGCCATAGCCCGTGGCCAGGAGATAGTTCTTGACCGGCGTGTCACCAATGATTGGCAGGAAATCGCGTGGCTCTGCACGATAAGACAGCCACGATGAACTCAGGCCTGCATCGACCAAGCCAGGAACATTCTTTTCCATCTGCTCGAACAGGAACTCAATGAAATAATCATCTGTGCCGCCGCGTTCCGGCAGTTTATCCGGGTCCCACTGGCCCGCATGCATTGGATTGTCCAGGTCCATCGACAGATGCGATTTACAGATGAAGATGTTGTTGCCGGCGCGCAGCGCATAGAATGCCGGGAATTTCAGGATTGGGAATACATAGTCGAGCTTTTCAGATGGTGCCATGAAGAATGCTTCTGCCTTCGTGTGCCAGATTGGCACTTCAAGGTCGACCATCTTGCCCGTAAAGCGGCTCCACGGCCCCGTGCAGTCCACGATGACATCATAAGCTTCCTGTTTGCCTTCCGATGTCGTAATGCCAACAGCTGCTCCACCTTCTACCTTGATATCCGTAACACCAACACCGATGATGACGGTTGCGCCATTCGCTTCCATCTTGCTGGCAAAATTATTGGAAATCATCGTACCATCGAAGTACCCATCATCTGCCGTATAGCCTGCACCGATAATGGAATCCGGATCAATCATCGGAAGAATCTTCTTGATTCGGTCTTTATCCGTGATGTATTCACCCGTGTAACCTGCGGATTTTGCCAGTGCAATACCTGTCTTGATGCGTTTTTCGTCTTTTTCATCCAATGCACAGACCAGCGTGCCCGTCTTGTCAAATCCAGCCGATCCCGGTTTTTCCTGCTCCATCTTACAGTATGTCTCAAAACCATAAAGGCGGACATCCCAATAGCGATTATTCAGGGAATCATCGAACAGGCATACCGTGCCAGCTGATTTCGATGTCGTGCCAGCACCGATGCGGCCTTTTTCATAAAGCGTGACTTCTGCATCATCATAGAGGCTCAGATTATAACCAAGAGCCGTACCAGAAATACCGCCGCCGATAATGCAAATCTTCTTCTTTGCCATAATGTCTTCTCTCCTATCCTAATACAGAATATCCTATCCTTATTCTTCACTAAGGCGGCGTAAGGTGGCCGCTAAAAGGTCTGTGCCCTTAGCAAGATCATCCATATCAATAGATTCTTTCCGGTCATGACTGATGCCATCTTTACAGGGGATGAAGATCATCGCTGCATCTGTGATGTCCCCCAACATCAGGCTGTCATGATAAGCACCACTGATCATATCGAGTACAGGAAGCTCCAGTTCTTTTGCACTTTCATGCAAGAGTTCTCGGATGCGCGGACTGCAGATGTACGGTTTATCGTTATTCAGTTGTTCCAGTTGATAGGTAACACCGCGGTTCCTTGTGATTTCATCAATCTTTCCCTGCAATGCCTCGACCAAGTCATCCTTATCCTGTGCCGAGATGGAGCGGATATCGATGGAGAAATTCGCTTGCCCCGGAATGACATTTGCTGCGCCAGGGTCCAATTTCATCGCGCCGACTGTTCCCGTGATGTATTCACTATCTGAGGCTTTCGCTAAGTGCTCGAGTGCCAGAGCGATCTCAGCTGACGCCATAAAGGCATCGCGGCGATCCTCCATACTCGTGCCGCCGGCATGCGATTGAATGCCATGAATCTCGCATCGCAGATTTGTCGGTGCACAAATGCCAGTGACAATACCAACAGAGATGCCCTTGTCCTGCAAAATCCTGTTTTGCTCGATATGCAGCTCAAGACTTGCGTGGACCCTCGGCTTTGTAGAAAAGTCTCGATTGAATCGCTCTGGCTCAAAACCATCATGGCTGAGGACATCAAAGATGCTCTCACCAGCCGTATTTCTTGCGTCCTTTAAATCTTGCTGATGAATGCGACCGACAATCGCGCGACTGCCAATACAGCACATCCCGAAACGACTCATTTCCTCTCCAGCATAAGCATTGACGAAGATACTCCGTTTCGGCTGATAGCCATCACTTTTCATCATGCGGATAACTTCCAGAGCTGCAAATACGCCGGCCATTCCATCATAGCGCCCACCATGCGGAACCGTATCGATATGTGAACCGGTCCAGACAGGCGGATGTTCTGGATGACATCCTTTATATTCTCCATATATATTGCCGACGCAATCCTCATGGATCTCAAGGCCGAGATCTTGCATTTCCTTCTTTAAATATTCGCGAGCCCGATAGAACTCCTTTGTATAAACGGCTCGAGTTGTACCTTCTCCAGGCGTTGCATTGAAGGTATCGATTCTCATTAGCCAATCATTCAATTGTGCTGCATCTGCTTTCATAAAATCGTACCTCCTAAATAGACAAAGCGGCGCACGAGTAACATTTTACTTTACTAATGCGCCGCTGCATATTTCATATCGCCTTTTATGGTTACAGTATAGCGGGAATGCGCTTGCTTAACAATATACATACTGCATATTTTAAATGTATACAATTAGGCATATTGTATACTATCGAAATCAAGCCATGAATCTTTGAACGAATCTTTGCCGTTTGAGTCCCCATACATGCAAGGAACATCTTTTGCCTAATTCTAACATGACATGGTACAATAGAACCAACGATACCAATCTAGAACGACTGACAGAATCAGGAGTGATTACCATGAAAAGATATGCCCTTATCCCCGCGCTTGCGCTCACAGCCTTTGCTGTCCCCCTGTCCGCGATGCCGGTGGCCTCTGCCTCGTTTGGCACGGGCATCGGCGTCTCGTTCCCGACCTCGGGCTCGCACAGCAGCGAGATTGTGCCGTCGTACGCGGCCTTCAGCTTCGACAACATCGTCGAGGAGCTGACCGTCGAGGAGAAGCACAGCCGACTCGTCATGGAGCTCAAGGTCACGAACGACGGCGACAGCGACTACTCCGTCGCCCACCGCGACGGGCAGGTCTACGACTTCGCCATCCTCGACAAGAACGGCAAGACGCTCTACCGCTGGTCGGACGGCATGGCCTTCACGCAGGCCCTGACGAGTTCCTCCGTCGCCGCCCACAAGAGCGAGGTCTACACGGCCGAGCTCGACCGCAAGGCCTACCGCAAGATCAAGGACGACGCGGTGCTCGTGACGGCCTGGCTTGTCGACACGCCCTACAAGCTCACGACGCGCATGCCGACAAAAGTTGGCAGCTCCACGCCCGTGACCCTGCAC
>OGQZ01002749.1_pt1 | contig 11840 bp, 15 predicted proteins | sample 1553321 | NCBI WGS metagenome assembly OGQZ01 (sample SAMEA2579958, study PRJEB22360) | human gut metagenome | reverse complement strand
CAGTTAATTTTTCATAAAAGAAATGTTTCACGTGGAACAGTAAGAGCAGATGTTACACATTAAACAAAGTGTTAACAACTATTAAATTAATTCTTTAATACTATTTAACAAAAATAATTTGGTGGTTACGCAAATTTGACGTATCTTTGCACCGTGTTTTAGAAACAATAAGTTTAACAATTTAAATTAGGTAAATTATGAACGAAAATTTTAATGAAACTATTTTTAACTGTGTTACAAGTGTTAACGCTTTGATGACTTCTAACGAAGTTGCAAAAGATGATAAGGCGGTTATCAAGTTGAACCGCTTTAAGAAGTGGTTGAATGAGTTTGCAGCTGCAAACGGTATGAAAGAATGTGGAGATTCTGACAACGTAGCAGAGTAACACACCTTATCAAGTAACAACAAGTTTAACGTTAAATATTTAAGTTATGGCTAAAGGTTTTAGTTTTGCAAGTAAGTTCAACAAAACAAGTTTCGGTATTGATACAACCGATTTTCCGTTTGTAAAGTTGACAGACATTTACAACAGTAAAAAGGACGGTGGCGGTGATGTGGTGCACCCGATTAACGGTTTGTACGTTCACAAGTCCCCTTTGGGTGATTCGCCTGTAATAATTGACGCAGAAAACAAACGCTTGGTAAATTTGCCACAATTCACAGGTGACACAATTCGTGAAATTTTGGCGGATAGTGAGGCGGTCGATGCTATCAAGGCAAACAAGGTAGGTTACACAATTTACGAATACGATTCACACGCTAAGAAGTGTTACGGTATTACCTTTGTAGATAAGTAGCGCAGTGTAGTGTAAAGGGTGATAATTTCACAGGGGTAACAGTATTTTATTGTTATCCCTGTTTTTGTTTCATTTTAAATTTAACAATAATATGGCAAACAAAAATCCTATAGGCTTTAGTAGTAGAACCTTTAAGGTAACGAAAAAAGCGCATGTTAAAAAAGAAATAATAAACGCTATTGAAAGTAGTAGCAGTTTAAGAAAAGAAATTTCTAAAGTATTTCAACAGGCAAACAGACGTATACAGAATATAGAGAAAAACGGTGTTGTTTCTCCCGCAGTTGTTGCGTTAAATAAAGGTGATGTAAAAGGATATTCTAAATTTTCAATGAAACATGAATGGAGCGATTTAAAAATAGAATATTCAAAGGCTATAGCATTTTTGCAGCAGCCAACCTCAACCGCCACAGGTACGAATGAATACGCAAAACATTTAAAGAAAACTTATAAGTTAACAGATGATGAGTTTTCTTTAATGCAAGAAAAGTTAATAGGTAAGATTGCTAGCGTATCAGACCAAAAATTTTTGGAACAATACCTAATGCAATATAAAGACTTCACAGGCGAGTTGGAACAGGACGCAAGGGACGTATCAGACCAAATTGAAAGTGACGCAATAAAGATTTCCAATAACTTACAAAATAGTATTGACAATGTAGGTGAGGTTGTCGAAGATACAGTACAAAAAATATTAGACGCTTTTAAAGATTTCGGTTTATAATGAAAAAAATACCCTTTGAACTACATGAAGAAGTTTACACCCCAAAAGATATTGCAAAGGTTTTATCTTTGGCGGTTAATGAAAAGAATTTTACAGGCAATAATAAGGGCGAAAAGTTCCTTAATGTGCCTGTGTCTTTCGATATTGAAACGACATCTTTCTATAGGGACGCAGACGGTGAAACATACAGTTATGACCGATATATAAAATTAGGCGGTAAAGACACAAAAATGGAAAAGTGCTCTTTAATGTATGTTTGGCAATTTGGAATAAACGGTTTTTGCATAATAGGTCGAACTTGGGACGAATTTATTAAAATGTTGTCCGAGATAGTAACTTTGCTAGATTTGAACCAAAAAAGACGTATTATTATTTACGTTCACAATTTGGCTTATGAGTTCCAATTTATCCGTGAATTGTTACAATGGGAAAAAGTTTTCTCTATAGATTTGCGTAAACCTATTTACGGAATAACTAAAGACGGTTTAGAGTTTAGATGTAGTTACCTGTTATCGGGTTATTCGTTGGCAAAGTTGGGCGAACAGTTACACACTTACAAGTGTGAGAAATTAGTTGGCGATTTAGACTATAGTCTATTACGTCACAGTAAAACACCGTTAACGCAAAAAGAAATTGGTTACTGTTTGAATGATATAAAAGTGGTTATGTGTTACGTACAGGAATTAATTGAACGTTACAGGGGAATAACGAAACTACCTTTGACAAAGACAGGGTTTGTTCGTAAATATTGCCGTTCTGTATGTTTCAAGAAAACAGACGAAGAAACAGGCAAGACAACACCAAACTTTAAGTATTTCGATAAAATACACGATTTAAATATAACAGGTATCGAAGAGTTTGAAATGTTGCAGCGTGCTTTTTCGGGCGGCTTTACACATGCAAACGCAAAGTATACTGACGAAGTTATGGAAAACGTAGATAGTTACGACTTTACAAGTAGTTACCCGTATGTTATGGTTTCAGAAAAGTTTCCTATGAGCACAGGGGTTTTTGTTCCTGTTAAATCTATAAAACATTTTGAATTTATGACTAACAAATTTTGTTGTGTCTTTGATATTGAAATTACAAACATTTTTGCGAAATCAGAAAACGAAAACCCTATATCGGTAAGCAAGTGTTTCGTGAAAGAAAATGTTTCTGAAAATAACGGTCGTTTGGTTTGCGCTAGTAAAATATGTATGACTATAACAGAAATAGACTTTAAAGTCTTTTCACAGTTTTACACTTGGGAGCGTATACGAATAGGCAAAATGATTTGTTACAGAAAAGAATATTTACCGACTGAGTTTGTGAAATCAATTTTGCACCTGTACGAAATGAAAACCAAACTAAAGGGTGTAAAGGGAAAAGAAGTTGAATATCTCAACAGTAAAGAAATGTTAAACAGTTGTTACGGTATGTGTGTTACAAACCCTTTGCGTGACGAAATTTTGTGTGACGGTGAAAATTGGGACGTGGAACACCTAACAGGCGAAAAACAGTTAGAAATGTTATGCAAATATAACGACAGTAGAAACAGGTTTCTTTTTTACCCTTGGGGTATTTATGTAACTGCTTATGCAAGACGAAACCTATTTACAGGTATTTCAGAATGTGGGGGCGATTACATTTATAGCGATACCGATAGCGTTAAAATTATGAACGGTGACGCACACAAAGAGTATTTCAAGCTATACAATGATTTAGCGCAACAGAAATTACGTGCTGCATGTAAGTTTCACAAAATACCCTTTGAAAAGGTTGAACCTGTAACTATAAAAGGAATAGCTAAACCGCTTGGTGTTTGGGATTATGAGGGACGATACAGACGTTTCAAGACTTTAGGTGCTAAAAGATATATGGTTGAAGAAGAAAATGCCCTTACTGTTAACGGTAAAAATTATGATTACAGTATGACAGTTTCGGGTGTTAACAAAAAATCTGCTATCCCCTACATGTTAGAAACGTTTGGGGAAAACGGTATCTTTGACGCTTTCACTAATTACTTAGACATACCGCCAACGGCAACAGGTAAGAATATTCATACATATATAGATTATGAACAGACAGGTACAATAAAAGACTATAAAGGGGTTATTTCAAGTTACGACACAGTAACAGGGGTACACTTAGAACCAACAGGGTACACTTTAAGTCTTTCAGTACTTTATATAAATTATTTAATGGGAATAAGATTAAAAAAGGAATAATATGAAACAGAAAAAAGAAAAAGTGGAAACACCGAAATTTTACAGTTTAGACCGTATTTTGTCAAAAAATGCAGATTACAACGTAATTTTTGGTGAACGTTCAAACGGAAAAACTTATGCTACCCTGTTGTACGGTATCAAAGAATATCTTAAAACAGGAAAACAAATGGCTTATATTAGACGTTGGCGAGAAGATTTAAGGGGAAAACGTGCCGAAAGTTTATTTGCAAATCATGTGGCAAACGGTGTAATACAGGAACTAACAGACGGTAAGTTTAACGAAGTGTTTTACGTTTCGGGTAAATGGTTTCTTTCGTCTTATGACCCCGAAACCAAAAAGCGTATACCCGACAACACACCGTTCTGTTTTGGTTTCTGTTTATCAGAACAGGAACACGAAAAGTCAAGCAGTTACCCGAATATAACTACAGTTGTATTTGATGAGTTTTTAACTAGAAGATATTATTTGCCTGACGAATTCATGTTATATATGAACCTGTTGAGTACAATTATCAGACAGAGAAACGATGTTAAAGTTTTTATGTTAGGTAACACCGTTAATCAGTTTTGCCCTTATTTTACCGAAATGGGGTTGAAACAGGTGCGAGTTATGGAACAGGGGACTATTGACATTTACCGTTTCGGTGAGCACGGTGCAACGGTAGCAGTAGAATATTGTAGTACTATTGTCAAGCATAAAGCTAGTAACAAATATTTCTGTTTTGACAATGAGAATTTGCAGATGATTACAGGCGGTAAATGGGAATTAGCAGTTTATCCGCATTTGCCTGTTAAATACAAACCAAACGATGTGTTGTTTGTCTTCTATATTCAGTTTAACGAAATGACCCTACAGGGTAACGTGATACAGGTTGAGGACAAAACAGGGGTAAACAATTTTATATATATCCACAACAAAACAACCCCGATTAAGGACACAGACAATAGTTTGATTTATTCGCTGCAAATGAACGGAAAACCGAACTACAAACGAAAGTTGTTAAGTAACACAAGTTATGTGGAGCAGCAAATAACAAAGTATTTCGCCACCGATAAGGTATTTTATCAGAATAACGAAATAGGTGAAATTGTGCGTAACTATTTAATGGCAAGTGCACGCAGTAACATTATTACTTAATATCTGTTAACAGGGGTTAAAAATGTTTCACATGAAACAATTTTCCCCTGTTTTATTTGGTTTTACCCAATAAAAGAACTATCTTTGCAGCATGAAATAACAAAGTTAAAATTTGCTATATGGACGTAAACGAAATTGCATCATTAATAAGTAACGTTGGTTTTCCTGTTGCGGTTTGTATCGCCCTTTTTTTCTATATGGAAAAACAGAACGAAAGACATCAAAACGAAACCGACAAGTTAAATGAAACAGTACAAAGTAACACGAAAGTGTTGACAGAACTTTGTACCTTAATTAAAACACTAATTAAGTAAATGAAAAAAGAAAACTTATATAACAGGTATCAAACAGAAGTTAAAGACAAAGATTCTGCATTATTCACATTTATGCAACGTGTTCTTTGCATGACTTCTAAAATGTTTGATTACACAGGAACACCCGAAACTGTTCCACCTGTTGAACTTGAAAAGATTCTGCAAACATCGGGAAACGTTGGTATCGCAGAAGTTGACGGTAATTTGTATGCTTTACAGGGGTCAAGGGGTGGAGAGTGTGACGCATACGGTTACGGTAAGGATTATGTTGTAGCAAATCCTTGGTTAAAGTTGAACAAAACGTTCAAAATTGATGAGGATATTGTAGTTATAAACAACACACCGTTTGCAGATTCACTTTTGCCTATTATCGGAAAATATGGTGTTCTTTACACAGACGCAACAATAACGCTTAATTTGGCAAGCATTTTGACACGTATCACGATGTTAATCTCTGCTAGCGATGATAAGACCAAACAAAGCGCAGATTTGTTTTTGCAAAAGATTTTGAACGGTGATTTCTCAGTAATCGGTGAAAATGCCTTTTTTAAAGGTGTTAACTTACAGACCCCACCAACACAGGGAAACCAACAAATCGGGCAATTAATTGAACTGTTGCAGTACTACAAAGCTAGCATGTTTAACGATTTGGGTTTGAATGCTAACTATAACATGAAACGTGAGCGGTTGAACACGCAAGAAGTTTCAATGAATATAGACGCTTTAATGCCGTTTGTCGATTCAATGTTAAAAGAACGTGTTGAGGGTGTTAAACGTGTTAACGAAATGTTCGGTACAGATATTTCGGTAACTTTGGGGTCAAGTTGGAAAATCGAGCACGAAAATTATTTGTCGTTACTCCAAGCAACAGAACAAGGACATGACCACACCGATAAAGAAGACGTTGACCCTGTAACGGAAAACGAAACAGAAGAAACGGAAACAGAAACAGAAGAAACAGAAGAAACAGAAACGGAAACAGAAGAAACGAAAGAAACAGAAGAAACAGAAGAAAAAGAAAACAAAGATGAGAATAAATGAATTGTTCACAACTGAAAACGGTTTATTTGAAAAAATCTTTAAACCCCTGTTCCCTGTTTTGTACGATTCAATATTTGGGACAGATGACCCAAAAATAATTGATATTGATTTTCGTTTTAAATATGGGGACAGAACTTTGGTTAATGCTATCACAAACGAAACTGCAAAAGATATTGTAAAAGGTATTATTACGGTTAAATTTGACGAATGGCAAAAACAGATTCAAGTGTTTAATAAAGAATATGACGTATTAAGTCCTGTAACAGAAAAGACAACTGAAACGGTAAATAACACCGTGGACGAAACAGGGAATAACAATACAGTCGATTCAAGTGTAACGTTTAATAATGGAGATTTCGGAAATGACACAAAGCAACAAAGAGATTCAACAGGGAACAGACAAGAAACAGGTACGAAAACAGTTGTTAAAAACAGTTTGTCGGGCGGTGTTCCTGTTAGTGAAATTATTCAAAAAGAAATGAGTTTGCGCAAAACTAATTTCAAATCGCAAGTGATAACAGAACTTGCGAAAGAGTTAACAGTAGATATTTATTAATTACTTAAATTTTTATAAAAATGGATGTAAAACAGATTTATAATTTAGTTAAAACCGTATCGGGTGAGGTTTTGGGTAACACAGAACTTGTTCACGAAGACTTGACAGGTTTAGTCGATTTGGGTAACGAAGTGTTCAACCAAAAAGCAGTAGACAATTATGTTAAATCACTTGTAAACCATATCGGCAAAGTGGTTTTCGTCAACCGCCCTTATTCGGGTAAAGTTCCGAGTGTTCTTATGGACGCGTGGGAATTCGGTAGCGTATTAGAGAAAATCTCTGCCGATGTGCCCGATGCAGAAGAAAATGATACATGGAACTTACAGGACGGTAAAGAGTACAAACAGGACGTTTTCCACAAACCGACAGTTTCCGCTAAATTCTTTAACTCAAAGGTAACTTTTGAAGTTCCTGTATCTATCACAGAAAGACAGGTAAAAGAAAGTTTCAGCAGCGCAGAACAAATGAACGGTTTCCTGTCAATGATTTACTCAGCAGTTGACAAGTCAATGACTATCAAGACAGATGCGCTTATTATGCGCACAATTAACAACATGATTGCTGAGACGTTGGACGCAGACAAGACTGCATTTGGTTTCGTACCGTCAACACACGAAACAGTTGACTATTCAACTGCTAGTACTGTCCGTTGCGTTAACCTGTTGAAACTTTACAACGATAAGACAGGTGCACACTTGACCGCAGCCGCAGCGATAACAACACCCGACTTTATCCGTTTCGCTGCTTACATTATGGGACTGTACTCAGACCGTTTGCAGACAATTTCAACACTGTTCAACGTTGGCGGTAAGGAGCGATTCACACCGAAAGACGTTTTGCACACAGTTTTGTTGTCTGATTTCGCAGCAGCAGCCAAAGCGTATCTGTATGCTGACACGTTCAATAGTGAAAACGTTCTGTTGCCACAGGCTGAGACCGTGGCAAGTTGGCAAGCAACAGGCAAAAATTATGCCTTTGAAAACACGTCAAAAATTGACGTTAAGAGTGCGAGCGGTGCAAACGTTTCTGTAAGCGGTGTGTTGGGTGTTATGTTTGACCGTGACGCTTTAGGTGTAACAAACCTTGATAAGCGAGTAACAACCAACTACAACGCAAAAGCAGAGTTTTTCAACAACTATTACAAGTTTGATGCCGGTTACTTTAACGACACAAACGAAAACTTTGTTGTGTTCTTTGTTGCCTAAGTTTTGTTGTTTAATTGTTTAACTTTTGGTGAGGGTGCGTTTTCCTGTAGTTGATAGCACAGGGCGCACCCTTTTAAAATTTTTTGTGGTATGCTGATAAAAACTTATAATTATAACGGTGAACCTAACAGGGTTAATAAGACGTTACAGGAAAACGAAGAATACACAGGTGTTTTAAATTCAACTGTAAACATATTAGAACCTGTTATCCGTTTCCGTACAACTAACGTAGTAACGTTTAATTACGTTTATATCGAAAGTTTGAACCGTTACTATTTCGTTTCTGAGATACAACAAAACGGTGATATTTGTACGGTTTATTTGCGAACAGACGTTTTAATGACGTACAAAGATAAAATATTAGATTCTGTTGGTACGTTAACAAAGGGTGCGAATGTTAATAATTATGCGTCAAACCGTGAAAACGCTTATGATTTGCGCCCGAAACTGAAAAAGCTAGATTTTCCTAATAAAGGGTTATTTAGTGATAAAGATAACATTATAATGGTAACTATTAAAGGTAATTAGTTATGAGTTTAAAAATAGAAAAAGATTCATTATGTGGTGTTGACAAAACATTTACTCCTAAGGGGTTTAATGTTGTCGGGACTTTTAAACTAAAAGCTAATAACGTTTGGAACGGTGAAAGTTTTACAGTATTGTTTCAAGACCCTGATTCTCATTTTCACGATAAAACATTTAAGGTTGAAACTGTTAAAGGTAGCACCGAAACAATTACTAAAACGTTTTCTTATAGTTATAGCGCAAATATAACTATAAGTGGTTATGCTACAGATTATAACGGGGAACAGGTAACTTTAGGTAATTTGGTAAATAATGTGCCACACAGTACATTAGAGCAAAATTTTACAGGTGATACTTATATAGATAAAGGGGTAACTTATGGACGGTTTAAGATTACCATAAAGGCAAATGACGGTTATAAATTTGTAAAAGATACTGTATTTAATGATGTAAATGGCGGTTTTGATTATAACGATAATTTAACTGTTGCACGTCAGATTGTAAATAACAATTTGGCTAATTTAAATATCGGGTGGACGTTCACAGGTCAAACAGTCGAAAAGGAAACTGAGGTAATAAATAATATTACAGGTAATTGTGAGGAAACATACACCGTAGACGGTACAAACGTTTCTATAACTGTTACAGGTAATAGCGATTACGCAAAGTTTGTGGGTGTTTCTGTTGAGTATACCGATATTAACGGTGAACCGAAAACAGTTGTGCCCGATTTTTCGGGAAACGTTATAAATATCTCATTAACTGATGTAAAACAGGGCACAACAGTTACTTTGTCGGGTGCTTACCGTTTGGTTTGCACAACTGTTAATAATATGACAGGCTGCAACGTAACAGGGTTAAAACCTTATTACATCGAAAACGAAACTGTTAACGTTATTGCAACGGCAAACGGTAAAACTCATTTTGACGCTGAGAATTTGCCTGTTGCTAATTGGGAACCGTTAACAGGTGGAGCAGAACAACACCCTTTTGTTCTTAGTAACAACGGTAAAACCGCAACTCTAAATTTTACGTTTCCAAACGACAGGGAAAAAGTAAGTGATTCAACTTTTACCCTGTTAGGTGGAACAGTCCCCGATACAGAAGTAACAGGTTACGGTAGTATTAACGTTTATCTAGTAGACACAAAAACTTTAGATGATTTCTCAAAAATTCGTTTCACTAAAAAGTTAAATGAAAATTACGAATACGAATATTATGATATTGGTAATTATGTGAACAGGTTACACAAAGTTTACGTGGACGTACCGAATGTTTCCCCAACGTCTTTAAAGTTGGCTAACTTTGATACAAGTATTAATACAAATAGCGTTGACGATTCTAAGATACACGTAGATTTCGGAAACGTGCTATTACCTGTTAATTCTGATAGTGGAAACGATTTTAACGCTACAATACAATGTTTCATACCGTTTGTAGGTTTTGTTCCTGTAGATAGTGACTTTATCGGAAAAGAATTAAATTTGAGTTATGATATAGATTTGATTACAGGTTATTGTGCCTATAATTTATCATGTGACGGTATTACTATTAATAACGGTACGGCAAATTGTAGCAGCGAAATTATTTATAAAACGTTGGCGAATGATGAGATAAGTACTATAGGGGATTTGAGTGACCTCAATACGGTTTTAATGGGGTTGGAACCTTATGTTACTATCAAGTACTTTGAACCGTTGAATGTTCCTGTAAATAACACCACAGAGCAAAAACGTATTGGGGACGTTACAGGGTTTGCACAGTTTGAAAACGTTAACTTAACAACAACTAATAGTATGCTAGTTGACGAATTTAATGAAATTGTTTCACAACTTGAAAACGGTGTTTATCTATAAATAAAACAGGCGGTAAAATTGCTACCGCCTGTTTTCTTATTTTTTATTATTAAATTCGTTGGCTAAACCTTTGTCACAAATAAAATCTAAGGCACGGTTTTTCTTTGCCCTTTCTGCATCAAGTTTGCAAGAAATAGTTTTTATTACTAAGGTTTGCGCCTTTAATACCTCAATAACAGAATTTAATAACATGCCGTTTGTACCTGTTGTTTCTTCTGCTATATTCTGCAAATTTTCTGTTGAAACTTTAATTGACTTCAACAAAATTTCTATTGATTTATCCATAACTATTTCTTTTCTAGATTCATTATAACTTGTTGTCTTGGTTTACCGTTACGGTTACAGACCGAAACATGAAACCAAAAAGACGTAGACCCTTTACGGTGTTCTTTAATAAATTGGTCAAAACCGCCTGTTTCTCTTATAACCTTTTCTAAGGTATTCATATCACTACAAACAACGTCAGCAGCTAAACCCTTTAGGTGTTGACTATTAGCCACACCGCCAACGGCTTTATTTAACACAGGACAACGGAAACCACTATTAACTAAGATAGGTTTACCCAACTTTTCACGGATGTTGTCTAAGTAATCTGCTAAACGATTCAAGTTGTCAACTACCTCAAAGGTAGGGGTGTTATCAATACCCAAACGTTTTGCGGTAGCTGAGTTAATGAACTCTGACAATGTAAAATACTTAATTCTTTTCATATCATTATTATTTAGTTGAAATTACAAACCACTTTCTATTGTCTTTGTGTGTAGGAAAACGACCCTTAACAGTTATTGAACAATCGCCCTGTAAGTAGTCTATTTTGTTGTTAAAGAACTCACTTACTTTGTCAGAACGTACCATAAAAACCGTTTCCTTGTCGGTTTGTTTTAATGTGATTCTAAAATATGAATGTTCCATATATCAATTATTTTAAGCCTGTAAGGGGTGAACCTTACAGGCGGTTAAACTTATAAGATGTGCTCGGTTGTCTGTGTCAACTGTAAGAAAGAACTTACGTCTTTTCCCAACTTGTTGCAAATCTGTGTAACACAGCAGCCAAATTCGTTTATATATTGCAAGCTATCTTTTGACTGATAACATGTGTATACGTCCTTTGTTAACTTTGGTAAGGTGTTGTGTTTAATGCAGTTTACCTCATGCTCATACATAACTTTTGCCACATCTTCAAAAGAAGAAACATCTGTTACTGTTTGCGTGCTTTGTGTTACTTCACTTTTAACACGTTTACCGTTAACTGATAAAACAGTTTCACACTCTAAAGTAATTTTATATGTTGCCATAATTTTTGTATTTAAAGGGTTTAACTTCATTTCTTAATTATGCTGCAAAGATACAACTTTTCAACAACACCACCAAATTATTTTTGTTAAATAATGCAAAAGTTTTAATTTAATTCTTTTTAACAATAACATCTGCTCTTACTGTTCCACGTGAAACATTTCTTTTATGAAAAATTAACTG